>Ga0214542_1000369_pt1 | contig 78499 bp, 39 predicted proteins | sample CNSS1metaG_FD_160096 | JGI IMG/M metagenome (GOLD analysis project Ga0214542, IMG submission 160096) | Root nodule microbial communities from cowpea collected in UCLA plant growth center, Los Angeles, California, USA - CNSS1 | ecosystem: Host-associated > Plants > Roots > Nodule | place: USA...
CAAAAATACAAATACTTCCTAGTGTAGTCGTGGACGTAGGCATACACATTGTAGCCGAACCACGTTAAATTCTCTGTGTCTATTTTTCTCTCCTTTATTCTTTCCTTTATTGCCTTGTTCCTAACAGGATATAAATACGTATATGTAAGTGCAAAACTTTATAATAGATGATTTGGATTTTAATATTATAGTACAATGTTGAAAAAATCTTATTATGGATTGAATTAAATCTATAAATGTATGATCTCCGACATATTGTTAAAGTAAGATTGTATGAATGATGTGGTGCAACGAACGGAAAAGAAAGAAAATGTGCGTGAGACACGATGATGCACAGTGGAAAAAAAATGGAGAAGATGTGCGAGAGAGAAGAAAGGGTTTCGTGAGTTTGTGCAGAAAACATTACATCGGTTATAATGCTAACCGATCTAATATTTAAAAGTGTCAATTTTTTTAATTTAAAAAAAAAGAACGTTAGATTGATTCCCTACTAAACCGATCTAATGTATACATGTTAGATCGGTTCCCCACACAACCAATCTAATGTAAATGAAGTTATTTTCAAAATTGTCACCGCGTGAATCGTTAGATTGGTTCCTGCACAATCGATCTAATATGCCTGATCTAATATCCCATTTTTGCACCAGTGACACTATGTTTTGGGTTGTTTTTAGTTTTTAAATTTCTGGAAAGTCTGAAATACATTTGTTATGTTGCAAAATTTTTATTAGGAAAATTTTGAACTTATACGAATGAATTAAAGTTAAAAAATTTGTATGGTAAATGAATATGAGAGGTTGATTGTGAGATGATATATGATAGTAAAATTTAAATTAAATCACAGTGAAGATAATTAGTGTACAAAATTGAGAAAGTGGTATTATATGAATTTCGTAGTATGTATATATAACATATAGATAGTTACGTAAACCTAAAAGAATAAATGGCGGTGACATTGTTATTCTAGATTAAAGTATACATTTAGCTAGGTGTAAGGGTGTAAGGGTTGAACGTTTATTCCAACAATTTCTAAATCCTTAAAGTCTATTCTCCTATTGTTTGTTTGGAGTGTTTGTTCCTCAATTGATCGGGGTGTACATGTTAAAGATGATTTAATGTTAAAGAGCATATGATCAATTGTTTAAAACAATAAATGTTGTAATTAATACGAGACAAAGTTTTAACAAAGATACTCTAATTAGTGACCTATTTATTTTAATTAAGTCACTAACTAACTCTCAACTGTGTTGCTTAGTTGATTGCCCGACATAACACATAACTTCTACAAAGGAACAAAAACAAATCCTGTGGACAATCTAACTAACGACAATTGGGAGGGGTTCACATGACGCGCGATTCATCACCTAACCTGACATGTCACCTAATTTGTATAAAGACCAAGGTGGAATCCTATAGACAATCCAACTGACAACAATTAAGATGGAATACACTGCACACAAATAGACACACTTATTTTAGAAAATGGTATAAAGAAGATTAACACTTAAATTAGTAGTATTACACAACTCTCATTTGATCGTCGACCTGTATGACCAACCAACCATAGAGTACACTAAATCAAATTAATTACATACTCCACACTTTATTCTCAAATTAATTACACTTTTTAGTAAAGGGATTAAATTCTAAGACATTTTTACTTTTTCAATAGTCAAACTGACAATATTAAATATATATATATATATATATATATATATATATATATATATATATATATATATATATATATAACTCTGACTAATGAGATATAACAAATGAGGAATGTGAGTTCAAGAACAAGAAATATGAGAGTTAAAAGTTTGATATCGATAAATATTATAGATATTTCATCTCGATGGTGATGGTAAGTTTATGATGAAATTATATGTTCAATTAAATTAAATAATTTGATGATAAAGGCGAAATAATATCATTTATTACATAATTAATTTTATTCTTTTAGCATATATTAGTTTTTATTTCATAATTATTTTTTATTGTTTTAGAATATCAACTGATCTCATCTTTGAGTTCATTTTTACTTCATTTTCTTACTGTGTATCATAATGACTACCTTTCCTTTTGACTTTATTAAGACTTAACTTTGTCTTGAATATTTTTTAAACTTTACTTTTACTATTTTTAGTATTTCTGATTTTAAGTATAAGGTTTTACTATTTATACACATATCGAATAAAAAAACAATAAATATAGCAATAACTAGAGATTAAAACTATTTTTTTTAAAACAAGAACAAAATATATATTTCATCATTGTTAAAAATAATTTAAGAAAGTACCAATTTAAGATAAATTTGACGTGGTATATAATTTTAAAAAAATTGTACGTAAACTAATTTTAATTTTTTTTTATCTTATTTTGCATTCGTACATGTCTATAGAAATTTATCCAAACCATTGGCGTTGCTAGAACCTGTTTATCCATTCAATCTATGGATAATACACATCGTCGGTTTCCTCTTTTTGCACCCCACAATTTTTAACTGCATCTCCATAATTTCCAAAATGATAATTTTTTTAAAATTAACTTTCAGATTACCTATTTTATAAATATTTCAAAGCAAGTTTTCTTGAATTTTCAGAGTATAATTTTTAAAAAAGAATTTTCAGAAAAAAAATTCAAAATAAATTTTGAACAAACTTTACAAAGCACATTAAATACGTTTTAAAAACAGGTTTTCTAGAACATAATTTTTATAACAATATTTAAAAAAAAAAAAAAAAAAAAATATATATATATATATATATAATACATTTTAAAACGAGTATTGAAAAACTAGTTTCTAAAACAGAAGATAGTTTGCCTTTTTCTAATAATACGGGGGTGCACTTAGTAATAATAGGTACCGAGAAAAATCCTATCTTGTTATCAAAGAGATATTTTTAAACAAAAAATCAAGGTCTCGGCACTTTTTCCCAACACACGTGGCACCAAATCATGCAAAGGAATACACTGATAACTATGAATCACCTTCACTCTCTCACTGAGTGGCATAAAGTTTGTGCATTGTGCTTTGATGCACGTGCGTGCTCCAAAAATGTGTGTACAATAAATACAAAACTTAGTTTCATTTTCTTCCAATTGCATTCAATTCCATTGTGTTGAGGAAAGCCAGCCACTGCTTAGTGATGAGCTTCACTGATATAGATATTTTAACTTGGATTTGTTCAATGAAGTTGATAAGAATGTTCTGATTTTTAAAGGATTTCACTGGTTTCACTTCAGTGGCATGCACCAAAGGCCAAATTGTTCTTACTTTTGTAGATAACCACATGATGATCAGAGTGAGCTTCATGATCGTAGCTTCAGTTGCTGCAATGACGATTTCGCGCTCAAAAACCAGTTCTTCTACAAGGAAAAAGGGTACATTAAAATGTTCAGGTGCCAACATCTTTAATCTATTAATAAAAAGGCCATTTTTTTTCTTTTGAAAAACAAGTTTGGTAATTTATGGAAGTGATGTTAGTTCATTTATTTCTGTGTCTTCGTTATGTTGATTTGTTCTACTCTTTTGCATGATGCTTAGAGCAAGAGTTTGAAGAGTGGGAAAATAGCACTGTTAAGGTTAATAATAAAGTGATACAGGTAGTGAAGTACCCTCCATGTGTTTGCTCAAAAAAATCATTAGGAATGTTGAAAGAAACTCACTATAGAGTTTGCTTTTGCTGCAGAATGAAGAGAAGGAGATTAACTTTGAAATGCAAAAAAATCTGCTAACAGGAGAATTTAAGGACTTGGAGCTGCTAATCGGTGGTGAGAAAATGCACAATCTTACAGTGAAGGAGATAGTGCAGAATTTGGTACCAAATTACAAGCGGAGAGAAGCAAAGCTTGAAAGGAAGCTTCTTGAACTGAATGGTCTAAGGGAAGAGCAATCTGCCATTGCTCAAATGCAAAAACAGTTAGAGGAAAAGACAGAAAAAGTGTACTTTCTAGAAAAAACCATTGCTTCCTTTCAGTTAGATACTGAAATTATGCGAGAAAAAATAAGAGATGATCGAATGTCAAAAAAGCAGCTAGTTATTGCAAAGAAAATGATAAATGAGATGCAAAGGAAAAAGGGTGATGCAGGTCCTGTGAAGGAACAGATATTGGTGCTCCAACAGCAAGTAACAGAACTTCAGAAGTTTCAAAGTTCAGGGGGGAATTCTTCAACAAAGAAGAAACTCAAAGATGTTCAAGACATTGAGGTGGAAGTTTTGGAACTTAAGAGGAGAAACAAAGAGCTTGAATTGGAAAAAAGGGAGTCAAAAGTTAAGTTGGTTACTGCGCAAGCAAGAATCAGAACAGAGGTGAGAGTAACACTCAACCATAGAAAACCAAAACCTTTTGAAACCTTTCTCACATTCTCTACCTAGAAATATATTTTTTCCCCTTTTTCACTGGCTTTAAGCATTACGAATTTAGCACTGTGTTATTACATGTGCAGGAGGAAACAAGGTCAAGAATAGAAGAGGAAATTGCTGGTTTACAAGATGTGCATGAAGAACTTTCAGAGCTTGTTGAAACATTGCAGAGAAACAGATTTGACATGGTCGAGGAAGTTGTGTACCAAAGGTGGCTTAACACATTGTTGAGGTATGAAATTCAGGATAATCAAAGAAAAAGTAGAAAGGCCTCGAGAAGAGATTGCAGCAAGAATTCAAGCACAGAGCTGTGTGAGAAAAAGCATTCATCAACATCTGATATAAGCGACCTTGAGCTTGAAAGCGTCTCCTCCAATGCCACATTAGATGAGAGTGATGAAATTGAAACTACCACCTTTGCAAGCTCTTCTAGCAGCAGCCAAAGTAGTAACAGTAGCATGAAGATGAAGGGATGGAGAAAAACCATACTGCATTCTAATACTGCATCCAAATTATTGGAGAACCCAATACAAGCAAAGAAGAAAAGAGTCTCTTTCAGTGATTCAGTTAAACTATGTACTCATTCAGACATTGCAGAGGTTGTTGAGAGTGCAGAAGATGAGAAAGAAAAGATCGTGGAGCTCGCTTCTAATGTGGTGAACTCCACCAACATTGATTCCATTGAAGAGAATGAAGGTGCCAGGAATATAGTTGTTCATTCTGATGAACTGTATTCAAGAAATGAACCCATTTCTAGCATTGATTTCAGGGGCAAAATCATAGTGGTGTATCTGGTGACATTTTTATTCTTTACTCTGATTTTGCTAGCGTGTGTCTGGATCAGATAATGGTATCCTTAATTGTATGAAACAGAATTGAATTTGTGGATGGAACCCCATGGTAAAACGTATTTTCTCAGTATTGTTACTCATAATTTGGAAGTTTTTTCATCATATTAGTGTAATTTTTTCGCAACATTTTACTGAAATATATAAATTTTACAAATTTTATGTATATTGACCGGTCGTGTTAGTATCATACTCTTTCATTGTGTATGCATGAGACGATTTTAAAGGGAAGTCGTATTGATCTTATACAATTATTGTGTGAGAAATATCATATAGTTCAAACTATACTTTGGTTACACTTAATCTAGTTCTATTGTTTCTTCTTTAATTTGAATTGAAGTTATGCAGACACAATTTAAGGATAATGTGATTTGAACTAAAGTTATGCAAAGATGACACAATTTTAACATGTGGGTTGAAGTGTTATCATTTCTACCACTTTAATAACAATTAAGAAAACAATAACATAACAAGTGTAATTAAAGTCCGGTTTAACTCATTTGACTTCTTCTCTTACAAAAAAAAGTTTTATAGGATCAACACCACTTTATTTTGACAAGTTTGAAGTCATGCGTATTTAATATAACTTTTTCACAGTAAAGTTGCATCATGCAATCTACTTATATATTTAAAATTTTTAAAACTTATTTTGATAATTTTATGAAAAAATGACACCAGTGAAAAAATATAATATGGAAACTTAATACAATTTTTGGATTGATGGTCTATGATACTCCGACACGCCTCATAAATAGCGTGTACCGTATTTGATATTATCGGATACCGACACTTATACGATACTTGTAAAACACACTATATCTAATTTGAAATATATTTTTTTATCTTTGACATGATTTTGACAATTAAAATAAGGAACAAATCTTATATTATTACTACTTTTTCGCATATTAGATATTAGATAGATAAATTAGATTCATTTTTGTGTTAGTTGACAATTTCAAATTTAACATGTATATACACATGTCTCGTGTCCTATATTTTTTTTAATTTAACCATATTTTCATGTCCGTGTTCGTGTCATATCCATACCCGTTTTCGTATCTGGGTAACATAGTTGATGGTAGATAAAATAGTAAAGGCTATATTTCATTATTTCTTCCTCCTTAGCTTCGTCATAACAAAATATAAATTTTGAAAGATTCTCCAAAATACTAAACCCGGATTTTGAAAATTAAATTAGCAAAAATATATAGTAGTAAAAGTTTATCTTGAAATTTGTGGGTTTAAAAAAAAATCTGGAAATTTATGAGTTGATGGTTGAAATCTTTGCAATGGTTTTAAATTGTAATTAAGTTAGGATCACTATGATGTTTAGAAAATATGATATAAATACAATTTATGTGACTGCAATTATGATGATGCTTACTGTGACCGACCTTGAATGGCACTAGGGTAGTTTTTTCTAATTTAGCATGTCACCAACTATTATATAGGAACACAATTTTCGTTTTACTTCCTAATCCTAACTCTCCATATTAGTGGACAACATTGATGATGGTGGAATTCTTAATATTCCCACATGAAATTGGAATCAACGTAATTTCTCACTTCAAATTTGTCACAAATATAGAGACCTAAAAAACAACTTTTGCTGAATAAAAAGAAAAATAATTCGTCAAATCAATACCAAAACTAAAAGAATAACAAATCATGGGACCTCCGACCAAATTTTATGCGTGTTTTGATTAGTCTTTCGAAACACTTCTAAAAAAATTATAATTTTAAGTTATATAAAATTTAAGTTTTTTAAACTTACGTAAGATATTTTAAAAGATTTTCTCTAATTATAATCCGTATTATTTAGTTAGGCTAATTTGTTTACCTAATCCTTTATATAGAATTTCTTTAAAAGCTACGTTTGGTTACAATCGCCCTAACGGAGAAGCTGGGTCTGTGACGAACAATGCCCCGCAAAATCTTCTACTCGAAAAGAAAAAGAAAATAAACGTTTAAATGGATAAAAATGTAATATAATAAATAAATAATTATCAAAATTGTATGAAAAAAAAATGTATAAACTAAGGAAGTTGGTGAGCAACACGGTTACACTCTTTTTTATTACTTATTTTTGTTTTTGCGTAATGAAAATATCAATTACTTCGTCATTCGTCACAATATTCAACTCATAATGAAATTATGCATTTCTAATTAATTATAATTCATTTTTGACATTTATTTCCTAAAACTTTACCTATATAACCTATATTTCGTGCTTATTGTCCACTTGTTACTTCTTTGAAAAGACATATTTTTCAAAAGAGTTCATCTTCTCACCTTTGTCATCATTAGCTTCAATTCTGCAACTCCCCCTTTCAATTTTCCAAACTTCAGTCCCACTTTTTTTTTTATCTTAATCATCGCATATTTTTAGGTTTAAATGATTGAAATAATTTCCATTAATTGAGTTTGTATGCATTATATTATCACATAGATGCCTAGACGAAAGTCTACATAATTTTCAACAAATTATTCTAAGTTTTTTATGATAATAAATAATACTAAATTTATACCAAGTTTTGTTCAATGTGAATTCATTTAAATTATTTTAAAGCTAAATAAACATAATTTGTTGTTCTTTGACATCTGGAAAAGAATAATAAAATGATTAGAAGACAATATGATATATACAAGAAACATAAGAAATCTCGTGAAATATTATTAAATGATCAAAATTTGGACATGCTACAAAGAAGTATAAGATGACTTATTTAGAAGAAACATAAACATGAGATATTCAATGATTAAGATCTCAACTTACCACTACAATTATACATTTGATGCTCAAGAATATCATTAAAAAGTTTGAAATAACGCATTCACAAACTTCAAAATAAATCCTAATACACAAACCTAATATTTAAATAATTTATACTTATTTTAGTGCAATTATAGTTGGTCAATATAGGTGTTCAAAATAATGCATATTCTTTACTCAATCAAAAAAGTGCTTTATAATGTAGTGTCGGCCAAAAGTAAAAAAAAAATTAAATATATATTTAATCTTTAGATGTGAAATTAAAATTTGTCAATATTTTAAATTTTAATATATTTTAGTTTCCGAACTTTAAAATGAATAGATAGGATTTTTTTAGTTAAATGACATTAATTTTTTTAAGCAATATTATTAGTTAATATTTGAATTGTTTATATCACTTGACACGTTTTAGTTCAAATATTAACCTGAAAAATCATTTAACAAGTAAAATAGAAGTTAGTGGCATCAGGTTAAGAAAAAACTACATCCATTTATTTAGGACACGAACGAATTTCAATTTTTATGAGTGTCTCACTATAAAATTAAAATGAAATGAGAGAGGATGCGGGCTGACACATGATGTCCCTATTTTCTTTAACCAAACAGATTGTAGGCTGACCTGACGTTGACCTACGAGGTAGCTCGACGAGTTAACAAGTTCAGCAAGCTGGAATGAATTGGGTTCACGGGTTGAAATCTCTATCCTGACTCGACTTTTTTGGGCAGGTTGGTGGGTTGGCCTGTTGGGTCCAACCTATTTTGCCATCCACATCATTTTTAAGTCCAAATTTAGGAATTAAAAACATATTTAATCAAAAAATAAAAGTTAAAATGTTCAAAAATGAAGAAAAATGAAGAAAAATACACAGATATTGAGAATGGTGGATATTAGCCCCAACAATGTTTAATACAAAAATATTTTCTAGAAAAATGTCACGTGACAATTATATTGTGCATTGAAACTATGACTAAGGATTTTAAAATCTCATTGCCTTCGGTGAGTGCCAATAAGAAATGAGAAACGAAAGTTGATTTGCGAGAGGATATGAGATTAGTCTCTCACTGAGAAATAAAAATGAATTTAGAGAGGTTGCAAGCTGACACATGATATTCCTATTCTTTATTTTATCCAAACAGGTTGCAGGCTAACTCGGCTTGACCTATAAACTGGCCTGACGGGTTAATGGTTCAGCAGGCCGGGATGAATTGGGTTCAGAGATTGAAATCTCTATCCTAATTCGACTTTTTTTGGGTTGACTGGTGGGTTAGTCTGTCGAACCTAACCCATTTTTCTATCTATATTAATTTTGAGTCTAAATTTAGAGATTAAAAATATATTTAACTAAAAAAATTAAAATTAAAATTAAAATAATAAAAAAAAATACACAAACATTAAAAATAGTTGATATTAGCATCCAAAAGACATGTTTAATACAAAAGTATCTCGTAAAAAAGTGTCATGACAATTATATTGTGCATCGAAAATCTAACTAAAGATTTTAAAATATTGTTAACAATATTTATCTGTATGTTATTATATATATATATATATATATATGTTAATACATATATTCTTTACAAAAATAATGTATTTACAAATTATTTAAATAATGTACATTATAACATCTCATTTTTCATATATATATATATGAAAAATATATAATCAAATATTTTGAATACTTACACAATTTAAAAATAATTGTAAATTTATATGATTATTTCTTTTAATTATTTGTTAATTCTTATATTATTAAAAATAAAATAGAAAAACAACTTATATATACTAAATAAAAATTCATATATATTGTTATACATTCTTATTTAATTTGATATAAAATTTATGACAAAAGTTGTTTTACTCTTTGTTCTTATTAATCACCTTTTTATTTTAACGTATATTTTTGGTTATAAAACAAATATTGAATCTTTATACTGTGAAGAGAAGAGTGTCATTTGATATCTTATTCTACAAAATAATACAAATATTTGTATGTCATTTCCAAGGAGGTTTTAATTTGCGGTGCCTTATTTTACATTGTTTGTATACAATTCACTCATTTTTAGGTTTTCTAACGTAAGCACTTCAATAAAAATTATCTTTCCAATGCACTACTATATTTTGGATTTTTAAATAGATCCCAAAAAAACAATCACAATTGACGTTTTTAATTAATATTTTATTTATTAAATTATAGTTATTTTACTTACAACACAAATAAAATTTAAAATTTAAAAAGTTTAAAAATTGTATTTATGCTATTATTTTGCGGAATAATTTTTAAATATACCTACATTTTTTTAACTGAAATAAAATTTATTTAAAATGATAAAAACAACTAAATTACGTAATTACAATAACAATTAAAATTATATAAATCAATATAAAATACATATTTAAAATAAAGATTAAAATTGGTTGATTTTATTTTATTGAATCAACACAAATCAAACAAATAATTTAGAATAAATATAAAATTGGTTTAAATTGGGATTTTTTGTGATTATGGATTAATACGGGTTGATAATTATCAGAACTAATAACCAAAGGAACCTTGAAGTAAACGGAATGAAAAAAAATAATTAGAAAAATTATGTGGATAAAGTTTGAAATAGATCGTATTTATATAAATATTGGCACAGAAAAAGGATGTTAAAAAAATAGAATTTAATTATCTGTATAGCATTAAATTTTTATACATAACATTTATAAATTTTATTATATACTATTTTTCCTTTATAATTTTTATATATAACCTTTATAATTTTTATACAACATTTATAAAATACTCAATCAATTGAATGAAAATCGAAAATAGCATTAGTATAACTCAATCAATTCAATGAAAATTGAATATAGTCTATATTGTCAAATAGTAATTTTTCCTTCTTTTTATCCTTGTTGATTGCATATTAGTGTATTGTATTTAAAAAAAAAAAAAAATTTATAAATTAATCTTTAAAAAAATCAATAGATCGTTCGGTAACCTAAAACCATTGTTTTATTGTTTGATATCAAACAATACATTTCAAAAAAATAATAATAATAATAATAAAACGCAATTTAACCCTCCTTACCTGTATTTTTTTACTTGTATTTTGATTTATTTTTCACATAAAACACCAATTTTTAGTCAAGCAAATAACTATTCTTAAGTGCTTATAATAGATAATTAAGGAAAGTGTAATTGGTAGTAACTTGCATTTGTTAAATATCGGAAATGAGGTTAATTAAGATTATAGATTAAAAATGATTAAATAAGCTGTTAAAAGTAATCTTGCCTGATATTTCATATACTTTTATGTTTCTCCCAAAATTCAATATTTTTAATTAATTTTTATTAAATTTTCGTAATATACTAAATATGAAAAATCTTTATATTTTTTTTAATTGTCATTTTGTTTTGTTTCAGTCGGAGCGATATGCTTTGTGTTTTTTTTTCATTTTAAAATTTGATTTAAAAAATAATTACATAAAGAAAACACTAAAACATAAAGTCTTAAACTTTAATTATTTTTATAAAATAATGCTATTGTGTTTTTAATAAATAATACAAAAATCAAATTAATCATGTGGAAATAAACACATGTAATCGTGATGTAAACTAATCCATAGAAGGGTCTTTCTGACAAAATCAAAAGTTGAGAGTTTAATTACAAAATATAAAAGTTGTTAAAACTAACTAATGAAACAATGTTTTTTAAACAGGACTCAATTAAAACTATTTAAGTTTGCAAATAATTAAAACTTAATTAAACTTTTAATTTAATAGTTGACCAGAAGTGAGGATATGATATTATAATAAAAAAGGAGAGAGAAAAAAACGAGGTACACTGAAAGCGCGTTGAGTGGACGCAAAAGCATTAAGATTAGCACAACTAGAATGAATTCAAAGTCGACTTCCAGTGGACACCACACACACCATGCATCACAAATTCACCCACCAATTCATACTTTCTGCAAATGCTATTTCAACCATAACCATTCCTTTTCCTTTCACATTATTATAGTACATGTCATTCAATATAATACATTAATTAAACTTAAAATACTTACAAAAATAACATTAAATTTAATAAATAATAATTAATTTTTATTCAAACACTTCAAGCGTAATTAACATTTATCCTTTTTAACTATTACCATACTTTGCCAAAAGAGATAAACAAAAAGTATGTAATCTTACACATTTAAGTCAACTACAAAGAGAAAAACTAAAAAAAAAACAACCTCAAACTTTTTCAATCTTTCCAAAATAATAATAATTTTTTTATAAATTAAAAATCTAAATTTTTATATCAAAAAAGATTAAACAAGCAACACTGCAACTAGTTGAAGGACTTGTTTTGTTTCCTCAACCAAGTAATACTTTAGAAATGAGATAACTTTAAAGGGAAAATATTTTCCGCATTCAAAATACTTATTTATGATATTAATTATTTTTTTTCATAATAAACAGTTGATATTAATTATTTTCATAAGAAGTAACAAACACTAACCAAGATCATTATCATTAATAACAAAGAAAAAAGTTGTGAAAATTTCATTCACCCACCTTTTTCATGGCAAAGAGAAGAAACTTAAATCTAAAACATAGTTTAAAAGAGACTAGATTATTTATCTAAACAATAAACATCCAAATCTCTAACTTTCAGATGTTCTATACAATTTTTCGATCCCACATCAAAAAGCAAACGGCGGCGACCGAACATGCACACGGCGGCGGAGAGAGAGTTCAGGGGTGGTGGTCGCGGTGTTCCCGGTGGCGGATGAAGTAATACCCGGGCACGGGACTTGAGCGTGGCGACCTTAAAGGCATCTCGTTCACCTGTTTCCCGTTACTATCGTAATAGATTACGCCCGAGAAATCCAACGGCTCGCACTTGTCCCCCATCAGAATCGTCTTCTGCCACACCCCGCCGTTCCCCCAATCCTTCTCGCCGCGCTTCTTCTTGCTCTTCTTCGGCAGAAACGGCAGCGTTTTGCCGCCTATGTTGCTCAGAAGCTTCTTCGGTGATCGCAGTTCGATCCTCCACTCATCCTTCGGCGGCGCCGCCGCCTTCAGCTTCCGCGGCAGCCGGCTTGCTCGCTTCGCGAGCACCGCTAGCACCGCCGTCACCGTCACCAGAAACTTCTGCGCTTGTTGCTTCGTCGAGTCCATTGCCGAAAAGGAAGAGAATAACAAGAGTTTCAGTTTCGTGGAGAAATGTGAAAATGTTTTGGGGTATTTATAAGCTCCCGGAGTCTCCGCTTCCTTTGAATATAAATAAAGCCGGTCAAATATTTAATCTTATATGATAAAGTTTTTTAATTTAACAGTTTTTTTTATCATAATAATAATAATTGTTTATTTTAGTCTACAGATTATTTTTTTAAGCTATATAATTGTCTTTAAATTAAATTCAGATTAAATATGGGTTTAGTTCTGAAATTAATCTTCAAATGATTGTCTTGTTGGTCAAATATTTTTCTGAGACTTGTAATGTAGTTAAATTTTACTAAAACAATCACACATTATATTTATTATTTACTAAATAATTTTTATAACTAATCAATCTGCATAAGATCATAAAATTTAAATCTTATAATGTTTAGAAAAATTACGGTGAGTACACGTGGGTGTGTGATATCTTTGCATCTATTAATTACGTATTTGATAAGGTTAAAATTTGTCTTATGGAGATGCATTACCAGGTTAAGTAGGATACTGAAATTTAATGACTGGTATCATTTATAAAAAAATTATGAAGGTTATGTTTTCCAATGGAATTTTTAGGAAAGTTGTCTGAAAAATGTTTATCATTTGTGGAGAAGGATAATTGCACACGTTTAATTTCTTCCTCTGTGCCTCTTTGATTGTATATCATAAACTTTGTACTACTTTAAGATAGTTAAATAACAAGATTTTTGTTGTTATTTATTTGATTTTGATTTGCTTTATTTTCATTATCATTAATTTTATCTAATTAAGTTGTCGGATTTCATTCTTTGTATGAAATGCTTAGACGTGAAAAAGGGGAAATAATATCAACTAAATAATTATTTATCCACATTAATGAAAAGTAGTTATAACATTTTTCAGAATTTGTTTTACATATTAAGGAGTTATTAGATTATTATTTTGTTTTAGTTTCCTTTGATTTTATCTTTTTTTCTTTAATTTTAACTTTAATTCTTGTTTTTTTTTTTCTTTTTGTATTCATGTTTCCAACTTTTTTTTATTAAATATTTAGTTTTGTTTTTTTAAATTTTCTTTTTATGTCTTAATTTTTAATTAGTTATATTTACAAATTATTTATCGTATTATATAAAAGTTTATAAAAAAAGGTGCAATGTATTGTATAGAAGTCTCTATATTCAAATAGCATACATATAGAAAATTTACATTCACTCATGATAAGTTGAAATTTTTGTGAAGTATCATACCATCTAAAATTTTATATAATCTTGAAAATTAACCTGCTCAATCAGAAGAAACAATTTAAGAATGGAATTATGAAATTGTAGTATATGTTCAGAGTTATTAGGGCAATAACTTAATCTAGAATTCTTTTACAAGACTATTTAGTATTACTTTTAAGATAACGAATTTCTCATGTATTATTTTGTGAATTTAATTAATGCTATTTTTACTAAAAGAAAATAAATTATTAAATTTGGTGGGGCTGGAATCATGATAATTTAGATAAATGAATGTTTGAACAAATATCATGAAATATGCTTAGCAATATGTACCTACTATATTTTTGTCTCTATTATATGTAAGTATTTGGATAATATTTAATTATTTTGTTTACTATACATAAAGCTTTTAAATTATAGACATTAAATGTAGTAGAGATAATATATTTCACATAGATGACAAAACGGATTAGCTTTCACGAACCAATTTGTTAGTTTATGTTAAAAGAAATGGGTTGGAATATAGACTTCAACCCGTAAATTCGTTCTTATTTGAACTATTCAATCCGATAATTTGACGAACTAAAATACGATCAGTTCGTTTCGGTCAGTCAACCCATATTTTTTTAAATTAAAAATAGAAATAAAAAATAATTTTTTTATATTGTATTTTTTAAAATTGTGTAAATATATAATAGTATTATAGTTTAAATCATTAGCACTTATAAATTAAGTTCCAATTATTAGTTATAATAGGATAATATATCATGTAAATAATCATTATTTTAATTTATCTAATTAAAAACATTACTAATCAATTAAAATTTTAAATTTTTTTATATGATTAAATATGCTTTTAATATTAATTTACATGTATATATAAACAAATTTAAAAAAATATATAAAGTTTGAAAACAAATTAAAAAAAATGATGGCCCAGTCCGGTCTGGGGCCTGTTAGCCTATCTTGTCCAGGACGAATTATTATTATTGATCCGTTTTTGTTTGATGAGTCAACCCGACCCAACACATTTTTGACGGGTTAAGGACAAATCAGACCAAAATGGGTCGGACTACCCTGTTTTACCATCCCTAATTATGTAGTGAAAATTAATGTTTTATATATATATATATATATATATATATATATATATATATATATATATATAATATAATATAAATGTACTTCATTATATAAAATAAACACAACTTGTATTTAGAAACACCACAGAAATGTTATGTTTTCACCTCGAATTAATAATATTTCAAATCGATTCTAATATATACATTTTCATCTCTCAATAAAAATTTTCTACCAATAACAATATTACAACAACTATCATTGAAAACGATTTCAAAAATTGTATAATGATAAGATCCTTTACAACTTTAGTTGAGCTGATATTTTTTTAAAAGAAAACATTTTGATAACCTAAGAACCTATTCAATAAATATTTGATTAAAAATACACTTAATCGTATATGAATAAGACGATAAACGTATTATACAGAGATTAAGAAAGATCTATTTTGATTATACTTCAAATGGATGCGTATTTGTGAAATATTGGAATTTGGAAATTGAGTTTTAAACTGCATTGAGGTGTACAATTGAAAATTTAAAGGGAATAATTTAAAATTTAAAATTAGGTCACCAAAGTTATGTTTAGGAGTGGGGAAGAACATAAATTCTTCCTAAAAAAAACTGGAATGTGGTGATGATTAAGAAAAAAAAATATATAATGTGATCAAGAACGTGTCGAATTTGGTCACCAAAGTAAAAGATCGTATCATTATGTTTTACACGTGTCGTGATCCCAACCACTGCAAGTGTAATGGGAAAACAAGTGGTTGAGTCAACGTTGGTGGTGTCTGTGTCTAGCCGCATTGCGCTCCATGTTGGATATTTAACTTATATTTAGAGAAATTACAATGAGTTATAGTTTTAATTAAAAACCCATTTTTTAAACCCTACTTATCTTTTTATATTTTAATAAAGTGATGTTTTTCTATTTAAAAAATTATTAATGATATTTTATATAAAAAGTATGAAGAAGAATTTATTTTCAAAGAACAACTTTTATATCTTAAAACTTCATTTTGTAATTTTCACTATTTTCAATGAGTTTTAATTGATAAATTATTGTTAAAATAAAGTATAGAGACAAGTGTTACTCTATTAAAAAGTTAAGAAAAGGAACGTCATTTTATTACAAATATAATAAAAATAAATGTTTTTTAAAAATTAGAAAAGTTGTATTGTCGTTTTATCAAGATCTTCATAAGAGAAATGAGTGTACATTTTAAAATTAAAGAAGATGTGAAATTATTGTAAAATCGTGAAGAAAATTGTATATTTATTCTAGTTTCATTATTATATTTACTGCTAATAATGTTAACTATTTATTCTAGAATAAATTATAATTATTAATGATAGTGTAAAAACTTAATTCATATTATAATTTTGTAATGGGAATTGGGCACTTGGGGGTGAAGTGGGTGATTCTGATGCATAGCATTGAAGGCAGAATCAAGTTGTACAATGTTTGTGCGTTTCTCATTTGGAGTGGCCCCACTAACTCGTGTGACACATTTACAACCATCAACATCCCACCTTATAATTTAGTCTTTAAGTTCTAAATGGCGTGGAACCATGCATGGTGATGTTTTCAATGAGGCCACTTCGGAGTGGCTTTTGATGGAAATGTTTATTCATCTAAATGATTAAAGTTATAATTATATATTTAGGATTTAATTATTCATTTTCTCTTTATTTTGGTTGAAAATTTCTAATTAGGTTTTTATTTTTTTTCAATAAAGTATTATTTTTTTAAATAATTGACTCAACTAGGTATTCTCTATTAATATCTTACAAACGGGTTAAAAATATATTATGTGGCAATTCTTAGTTTTTTAGTTTTTTTTTTCAAAGTTTTTTGTTATTCACGTGTCAGATCTTGTGATGTGGTATGTGACACTGTCAAATCTACATAGAAGAGTAGTGTCATGTGCCATTGTTAAACAGAATAATGTCACATATCATATTGTATTCAATTTAGTCTATACATATGTGTCTCTTTGATTCAATTCAATTCCAATTTTTTTTAAATGTAACAACTATCTAAATTAAAACCAAATTCATTAGATTGTAGAAATTTTCTTCATCTTCTTCTCCTCTTTTTATTCTTCTGCTTCAATGGAATTGAGAATTGGAAAGGAAAAAAAGGGGAAAGAAAGTGTGTTTGTTTGTGTGAGTGATGAAGAAATGCAAGGAGGATCCTCCAGGGGTGAAGTGTATGGTGAATGGAGATGACAATCAATTACGAATTTAAGACCCTAAGTCAGTGGATCAATATGCTAAGAGAGGACAAATATATAAGATTAAGGGGGTAAAATAAATTTTATTCATATACTTACTAATAATTTTAACAAAATCAGGGGTTGTGCTTGCTCACTCTCGTGTACACGTAGGTTCACCACTGATGGCAGATGTGAGGTTTTGGAGATGGAGATGGGGGTTTTATGAAGATGTTGAGGGTGGGGAAGTATTGTGCGAGTGATGTGTAAGTGGAAAAGATGAAGGTGATAATGGGGTTAAGTGTGGCGTGGTGATGATGAAGCTAATGGAAATGGTAGCCATGGGTGTGGAGATTGGAGAGGATGAGGAAGATGATGGAGGTTCGTGTGGTTAGAGAGATAGAGGAGTGAGTGTGTGCCCCTGAGTTAAAAATCATGGTGCGGAGCAAAAGTGTAATATGGGAAGTGAAAATTTGGAAGAAGATGGAAATGTGGATTTTTTTTGAGAGGATGAAGAAGAATGAAGATGGTGAGTATGGGTTTGAGTAGCGTGGGTTCTTGTATATGTTGGGGTTTGAAGAATTTGTTAGGAAAGAGAGAAGAGGTGAAACAAGTGACAACGTGAGGGTGGAGAAGATTTTAAGTGGTATAGACAAATGTGTGAATAAAAATATAGGGGTGTGAATGTAAAAAACTGGATTTTGGACTAGCAACCCATTAAATAGGGAGTTTGAACAAAGAACAAGGTATGCAATGAGTGATTTGGTCTTGGGTTAATGGCTCATGTAATGGGTGTGTGAGGAGTGAACTTTGGAATGCAAAGAGTGAATTGGTTTTGGATTGATGACCCACTATGATGCACGAATACGATACATTTATCGTATACGACACGTATCCGATACGTCAATACGTTTATTTTGAAAATAATAGGATATGATATGAGATATATGAATATTGAAAAATGGGTACAATAATTCTTAAAAACATAATAAATATATTATTGTTATTGTGTTAATCCAAATTAAAATTATATGTACTAAAGTTATCAACATAAAAAATATAAATTATTGCCATCATAAAAGTACCATTGTAGAAAAACTCTTAAATAATGACCAATTTTAGTAACCAAAAATATGTTAGAGACCAATTTATAGACTAATTATTTTGGTAGTCAAAACCTTGGTAGCTAATGTTAGTGACCAATTTAGAAATCAATTATTTTAGTAGTCAAAATCTTGGTAACTAATGTTAAGGACCAATTTAGAAATCAATTCATAATAAAAATGATTTTAATTATCAATTTAGAGACTAATTATAATTTTTTGGAATTATTTTAGTTGCCAATAATTTTTAGTTTTTAAATTGATACTTAAATTAATCACTATATAGTGACTAATTATTTTTGTTACTAAAATTAATCATTATTCAAAGATTTTCTTGTATTGTACTACGACTTTGTAAATTAGATACTTCACTCATAAGTATCGATAAAGTATCCTAAAGTATCGGATACAAATACGTGTCAGATACGGATACGTGATCCAAGTTGAAGTATCGGTGCATCATAGATGACCCATATTGAGGGGCTTGCGAGGTAGTAATAAGGGAGGTTGGGTCAAACTCAATCTGATAGTGACAGGGGGTGCAAACAAAAAATTGGGAGGTGCTAAGAGTAATGTTTAATTTTTAATAATTTTTAGTTTTTAAGTTATTTATTTTTCATTTTCTTTTTAAATTTTGGTTTTCTCAAATAAATTAAAAACCTTTTTTTATTAATAAATCTTATTTACTTGAACGAAATTGGATGTTGATAGAGACCACCAAAATTTATATCTTGGTTGAAATCTTATCTAACCACATTTCATTTTGTCATAGAAGGATATTATACTCTTGTCTCTTCTTCATCTTTATTATCTTAAACTTATAAAAAACCAAAGAGGGAAATAAAATATTTAACTAAGTAGGGTTGAATTTTAAAAACGATGTCTATTGTCTTAGAATGTTCTTCCTTGAAAACCAACCTTGGTATAGAAAATGAAAGTTGAACACTAAGTTTAATAGCTTAAAAGATAAATGTAAAACTAGAATTTAAAGTTGATCCACGTGGAAAATGAAAAAAGAAGAAGAGAGAGAATAGTTTAAAACTCATTGGGTGACTTCACATAATGAATAATACAAATACTTTAGCTCTTTCCACAAAAACTTATAACATTGACCATGTTGTGTGGTTCCACTTTTATTCTTGTGTTAGACACTTAGGTTCAATTGTGTTGAAATCAATATTGATAAAGATCACACAATGTATTTACAAACAATAAGATAAATGTGTAAAGACTAAGAAGGAAGAAGAAAGATTATAGGAGAATTTAATATCGATTTAGAGCAAACTGATCCTACATATAGTATTAGTTGTTCAACCTTTTGAATAACCAATTTTCAATATCTTTACAAGTTGTTACAAGCACGCTCACATGTGAATCAAATACAAGATAGGAAGATAACAAATCAACTCTTGAATACAATCAATAGAATATAGTTTAACCCTTTGATCACACAAAGAGGATGTAACACATATCTCTTGAAACCACGTCAAGAGAATCAATTTATCCCTTGAAAACTAAGAGAAAACAAAATGGGATTAACCCACAAATTCAAAAAGAAAAAGAATGAAAAGATATTACCCGAGTTTTATAGTAGAAGCATTCTCTAGTGTTTTCACAACTTTAACACATAACCCTTTTTAAATCTTTGAAAAAAAATAATAGCGGTGAATGAATTCTTAACGCACTCTTGAAACAAGTTCAAAATTGCTTAGATGAATAAATAACTCAAATTTTGTATTTAAAACTTGTTCAAAAGTTTTTAGCATGTTAGTGAGAGGTTGAATTTATAGATTTTTCAAAACTTGGTTTAAAGCTAATTATGTTACAAATAATCAATTATGATAAGTTGGTAGTAAATTATTTGAAGAGAAAAAAAGTTTTAGTGAAAAATCACTACAATTTTAATTTGTTATGATACAAGTTAATTGGTTAAATTGATCTTCTTCTTTTTTGAAAAACTTTTAAGAACGTCTTAGTTGTCTATTGTCCAGAAAAAACACATATTTAATTGTGTAGCATTTGAAAAAATAGTCGAGCTAAAACACATTCTTGATGAAATAAAATGTTAATATTAAAAAGGAGAGATTTGAATATAGCTAAAACATTGCACTAAAGATTTTTTCAGATTGTACTATTAAAGTCTTGAAGGGTCATTTAAAGTTTTCATGAAAAACATTCACAATTGTTTTATAAAATATTTTTACAATTGATTAAGAGAAGCACTATATGAGTAATACAAAGAGACAATGAACACTTTGAATTTTATACTTGTTGATCCCTAACCTGTGTTACATCCAGTTTTGTAATCCAAATTGCAAAGGGTTCCACTAAATAGTCAAATGTTTACAAATATTTTTCATTACCACTTTTGACTCAGATGTGTACACAAAGTCTTTCAGGTTATTAATCGAACTTCCTCTAAGTTAACAAGTACATAATGTCTAACCAATTTATACAACAATAAAGTTGTTTTTATAAGACTTCACACTCAATCAAATAGATATGAAATATAATAACTGTTTGTTTATAATATAACTTCATACAAACATGAAGGATATACAATGAAAGTGTTTTTCAATGTTGTATTCGAAATCAAACAAACTAAGTTTCTTTAAATTTTACAATATAGAGCATAACTTAGGTCTATTCTCAGATGACACGTATCAATTACTTTCAATTTTCAGTATTCTTTTTGTACAAATTAAATTGGGGATTTAAGAATTGAAATTATGAAACACAAATTACAAAAAAAATAAAAATAAAATAAAAGAAGAATAAATGAAAAGAAAATCAATAGATTCAATATCCAAAGAATCCTCTTACACATTGTTCCAAATATTTAGATCCAAGTTTGAACAATTAATCGATTCAATTAATAAACTAAACTAATTATACAAATTGGATCAAAGTATCATTTAGTCCAATTCATATTTAGTCATTAAATTAAGATAATTTATTCCAAATTTGAATTCTAAAATTGGAAATGTAATTTGATATCACAAATAGAAAAATCAAAATTTCAGAAGAAAAGAATAAACCCGAAGTGAAGAAGGATTTGTGCAAAATTAAATTTGACTTGTTTAATCTTAATTATACGAGTTGACCCTTAAAGATTTAGTTCTTCGTTGTTGAAGAAAATAAAAGCAAAACAAAGGACGAGTGGAAAAGATAAACAAAAATGAAAGAAAAGGAGAAAAACTAAAACTCTGAAATTTAGTAAATTATATTTATCTTTTTGTTTAAAGCACATTTTGACAATATCTAAGCTTTGGAAATTGAAGTAAATGTGGGCTTTAAGTATGTCCATAATCCCAATTACAAAAGTTTAAGCTAATACATGAAAAGTCTATTGTGCATGAGTGCCTTTACAAAATTTTAGCAAATCTTTTAAAATTCTAAAAATTGTAAGAAATAAAAGATAACTCCAAATCCAACAAAACATATGTTCATGTTGAAACCTTAGAAATTTATGATCCAATGTAACAAAAACAAGTCAAAAATAATTTTTATATAGAATATTATGACAAAAACAATGAACAATATTGAGATAAGATGAAAATAAAAAATTAAGCAAATGTGTACAATGAATCCAATTTATTACCATTGAAAAAAAAATGATGTAAAAAATGAAAATAAATCATATGAAAAGTGCAAGTAGAGAATTTTTTTTTTCCTAGTATAACAAATGATATTTCTAATTCACTAAAAGTTAGGGATGTCAAAACAGGTCAATTTGGCCCATTTAAGCTTGACCTGTTTCTGAGTCGTCAAAATTGGGTCGGCTTGAGCCAAACCGTCAATGGATGAGTTGGTTGGTTGGTCGACCTCTTCCTTTTTATTTTTAGTTTTATTTTACACATGCATTTTGTGAACTTGCAAGAAGGATATGCTACAAAAACATAATCAATGAAATCATTCATTAGAGATGAGATAGGTTGCAACCAAAAATCAAAAACCCAATTTGCAATCATCCCTAATGAATTAGAAACCCCAATTCTCAAAAAATCAATAACCTCAATTCACAAAAATTATTTGCAAAATCAGAAAACCCAATTCGCAGAATCACAAACCTCAATTCGCAATTCGCATAATCATGTGCAAAATAAAAAACCCCAATTCACAATTTGCAAAACCAAAAACCCCAAATCTCTCCCAACATTCCAACAACCATCACCCATTATTGTCTTCTCCTTCATCTCAAACACCCACAACCAGAAAAAAACCCATTTAAAGTGGGGAAGGAAGATTGAACAATAATGGAGAAGGATTGGTGGCAACACTGGTGAAGCTCCTGGCCAACAATGCGCCTTGGAAAAGTTGAGTAACACTGGCGATCATATTCGACTCTAACATTAACAACGAGGTGAAGATGGTACAACCGTTGGTGAAGGTGGTGTTGTTGGGGCGTCACGCATAGAAGAAGATGGAGATGGGTGCGGTAGTTTTCGTTCTCTTTGTGTCACATGTGGTTGTTTATGTTGTGGCTGAACTACGAACGAATGAGGAAAGGTGAATTATGAGAGTTGAAACAGGTTGCTGGTTTTTGTGGGTTGGTCTGTCTTGTGGCCCGCAGGCTAGCAGGTCGGGCTTCTTTAGGCTAGCGAGTCCAAACACGTAATCCAACCCATGTTTTTTTTGGACAGGCTAGCAAGCGGGCTTGTCAAGCCTGACCCATTTTGACACCCCTACTAGAAGCTTTAAAGAGTGAAAGAATAAGAGCTTATGCATATAAATGGTTTTTTGGTGAATGTTTCTTTATGTGCATGGAGAGCTTATATTTATAGGTGTAAAAAAAATCATTTCGACCTTGTGAGTTATCTTTGGTGTTACCTTTTTAAAATATATGTTTGACTTTGGCTGACACTTCATTATTATACTCGTTTTATTGAATACAAGGACACATTTTATCTAACTAATGTTGACCATTTTGACTGCATTGAAATGAATACACATCACTCAGGGAGTAGGTTGTGCATGTGTTAGGATCTTCTTTGATGTTTGTGAGTTTAGTCCTATAACTTACAGACCATCCTCGTGAGCATATATTGTGATATTGGAGTCATCTACTTAGATCTTGATCGTCTAGTGCTTCAATTGTTTAGCCATGAGTCTTGTAATGATACCTCATGAGACTTATTGTGCCTTTATTTACTTGTCGTTAAATCTTTGGACGTCTATTAGTTTTTCATAAGACATTTAACGAAAGACACACCATGTCTGTTTGAATTAGAAGTAATATTAGGTTGACTGTGTAAGACCCGAGAAAATTAAATAATTATTTAATAAATGTGGGTAAGAGGAGTCTTTAAGACATTTAATGCGGAGTACTATGACATGGAATAGTACTAGCTTAAATGGTTAAGAGAACTTAATTCTGTGAAAGGACTTGGGTTCGAGTCCTATGTGTGCCAATTGTATGTTATTTAACTGTGCATTATTTTATTGATATATTTCAATGTGAGTCATGATAATGTCATCCTAAAATTACAAGAATTATCACGAAACATGATTGGTTGAATTGGTTGAGCACTTGCTTTGTGATTGATGGATTGTGGGTTTAAACCTTGCTAAGAAAAAAACTAAACTTTGTTTTTGCCTACTTTTATTTTTGGCATGGAATTGAAGAGACAAAATAACCCTAGCTGTCAAGGGATGATACAAAGTAATGGTTAATGAATAACCATTAAGCCACATTTTTAAGTAAAATTCGTTCTAGTAAATTAAATGGGTAATTAAGAGAGCATTAAGATTGAGAGAGGGAGAAATTGGAGAGAGTGAGGTCTGGAACTGCGTGTGAACCATTGGGCAGAGGAGTTCTAGTGAATTGGTACGGGTTGCAAAGAGGATTGGAAGTGAAGCCATTGTTGGAGGAGAAACAAAGCTAGGGAGAGTCATTGGGTTAGATACACACCTCAATCTCGAATTTGAAGCAAGGAATCTAGGTAAGGGGAGTTGTTTATTTATGTTTTAAATTCGCTCAGTTTGTATTGGACCTTGCTTGAGATAATTGCATGAAATTCCTGTGTATTCACGCTGTTTTTTGAGGTTTCTGCCCAGAAACCGCCCGACGGTAAGGCCCGAGCCGCCAGGCAGCATAACAGATTTTGACTGTGTTCTTGGTTTTGGCATGAACCGCCTGGCGGCAATGAATATCTACCAGGCGGCGCAACACTGTTCGCGTTTTCTTGTTTGTTTTGGGATTTCTCGTGCGGGAGTCAGTGTGACTTCTGGAATTGTGTTGCGTGCATTGTTTGGGTGAATTACTACTATGTACTTTGTGATAATTATGTATGTGGTGATACATAGTCAATAATCTTGTATGATAAATCCTTATTATAGGTTTGGGTTCTTGGAAGGGAAGGAGTGATACATTGATGTTAATTATTCTAATAATTATAATACGCGAAAGGGATGATATTGCACTGTGTGACCTTGGAAAATTTTAAGTGAATTGGTGTGGCTTGGTGTAATTTCCTTGTGGGTCAAAACATGGGAGTAAAGATTTCTGGGCAAGTGTGGAAATCTGGCTTGTGCCAGTTATTGATGCACCGCCTGACGGCACCTTGCTAGCCGTCAGGCGACGCTTGGAACAAGGGCAATTGTGTGTTTTGACTGGATGGTTGCGAAAGAGGCTGGTTGGAGTGAATTGGGACAAAAAAAAAATTGGTCAATGAGATAGGAAGAATTGGTGCCAGGAAGTTATGGTGATTAAGGCTAGGGAAGGAGTTGGAGGGTATGTTATGCTAAGAGTGGGTTGGTAATGAGTGTGGAAATATGTCATGATGGTTTAATTAGTTAAGTGATAAGAAGGAAAGAGATAGAGCACAAAATAGTAAGGGGTTGAGAATTCATATATCGATATGTGGGGATTGGGGACTTTTTCGCCTATAAATAAAAGAGTGAATGGGAAAGTTAGATAAGAAGGAAACAAGAAATAACTGATTTTAGTGCTGAATCATAAACTATGATTTCGGATTAGTATAGAGGTCATGGAGTGTGGTCAATGGTGATTCAATGTGGATAGTTGGGCAGCTGGAATTAGTGGTATAAACATGGGAAACAAGTATATACTATTGAAGGATTATAAAGGTGTTTATGAGTAGAGAGTGTGATATTAGGCATAGTAATGGAATGTGGAAAAGATGCATAACTAATTGGTTAAGTCTAGGATTGTAATGAGTTGAACATGGTACAGGGACTGAGCAAGACTTGTTCGGTTCTAAGTTGTTTAGTAATGGTGTATCTAAAGTGTTGTGGGTGAAACACCTAGTTTGAGATGGTTGAACGATGAATTTGAATTATAAGGAATTAGATCCCGTTGTGATGGATAGGAAATTAGAACTAGGTTCTGATACGAGAGTATGCCATTTCGATTTTGGAAGCAACTAGATTAAAGGACAATCTGGTGAGTGCCAAAAAACCAGCAGGTTTCGCCACTGTATGGCGCCTGGCGGCTTGAGTAGGTGCACCAGGAGATAGGACCCTAGGGAAGTCCCTGTCCCGCGTGACGCTTGGCGGCAAGGTGTGGTCCGCCAGGCGGAAGACCTTCAAACAGAGACTCTAAACTGACCTGGCGCCTGGCGGTAGAGATGTTCCACCAGGCGATTTAGGCAGATTTTGCCTGGCGACGCTTAGGCTGCGCTAGGCGATAACGCTGTTGTCAATGACTTGTTTGTGTGTTGTTTTACACAATGATGTTATACTTGGATCAGGAGATGTTGTGCCATGAGTGAGTAAGTTCATGGATGGTGGTGAACATGTGATGATATGAGCAGGGAGGTTCATATCCAGTTAGTCTTGTGTGGGGATACGAACGAGGTAGGTTCGTATCTTTCGTGCTCACACTTGAGAGATGCCGCGTGCGGGGAGGTACGTAGCTGGTGGATCACATGTGTTGGACTACGGGCGGGTAGGCCTGTAGAGCAAGATTACGAGCGGGGAGGTTTGTAGAGTAGGACTACGAGCGGGGAGGTTCGTAGAGGTAGGACCACGAGCGGGTAGGTTCGTGTGAGCATCATGAATCCTGAATCTGAGGCTAACTATATGTGTGATGTTAAGGTTGAAAAGCCTATGGGGTTAAGGTCTTGGCCAAGAACTAAGTATAATGAATAAAATGAGTGTCCTATTTATATATTTTGTTAATGTATATGTTATTTCTAATTTTATCAGCCTACCCTTTCTGTTTGTGATTGGCGATGTGTTACACGAGAGCAGATGATGATACATGTGATGTTGTGGATGCGCAGACGACGGAGTGAGGGCTAGCTTGGGATTAGAGCTAGGGATTTTTTTATTATGCTTTCATTTATGGTTAATGAATTTTGGAAATTGTAATGTTTTATTACTACTATTTTATAAATTTTTGGCGCGTTGTTAAAACATTTTATATTTTCCCACGTTGGGAATAATAATATTGTGACGTTTGAACTTCTTCTTTTTTTATTTAATTATTTAATCAAGTAATATTCTTTAGGGATGTTTCAGACTCACACTTGACAAACTCATTAGATTTATCAAAACTTGGTATTATTTCTTACCATCAAAACTTAGGCTTACTTATTGAAAATTGTGTAGACTTGGATCTTATTATCTATGTTTTAATATTTGATCCATTCCATGCAATTGAATGAAGTGATATACATTTAAAGTCCAATCTCACTTTCAAATTAGAGTCTATCCAAATTTTCAATCACAATTTTAAAACACTCCATTAACGAATCTACATGGAATGAAGAAGAGGATCTACATGGAATGAAGAAGAGGATAAGAAAGCTCAATATTCGTGTATGTTTGATTGATATTGGTATGAGATCCAAATTTTGAGGACAACTTTTTTTTTTGGGGGGAAACATTTCAGCATACAAAAACCATTTAAGTTCTTATGAGAACACAATAAATTTATTTCACTCAACAAATCTATAATAGAGAGTAAAACTTTTTTTTGTCATATTTACTCATTGGAATATATTTCATTTAGCGAATATGATACAAATTTGATAAATTTTTATTAGAGAAATTATGCATAAAGGAAAATAAGAAAAAACATCTAAAGTTTTTGATAATTTACTCATTAAATTCAATTTTATTAGATGAGAGTATATGTAGTTAATGAGTTTAGATCTACTCAACAAATGTGAACCCTAAAAATCAAAGTTGCTCTCAAGTTGAATTTTCCTTAATAATTTTCTATTCCTTAAAAAAATTTAGAACAATACTATTTTTGTTTATAAAAACCAATTTATCAAATTAGGATTCACTCGATGAGTTAAGGTAATATTTTAAATTATAAATAGTGATCGATAAATATTTATATAATTTTCCATGTGGAGCCGTAAAAAAAAAAGGAAAGTCAAAAAATTCTCATGCAACTTAGAGTCTAAAGTTCAATTTTTATTTATCATCTCCTCATTTTCTTTCCATCATAATTGATATTTTTCTAATTAATTATTTTCTCTTTTTGTTTAATAAATTTAATAAAATAAATAGGATTCTTAAGTTGATTCATCTAACTCCTTATATGATTATAAGACCCATGTGAAATATAATTAAGAAAATAACAAACTTTAGTGTTAAAAGAATGCAAAATCTCTCATAATTAAGAATAGAATATGTTTATATATAACTCCAAGACAAATGTGTCAATTTACATAAAAAAGTATAAGTTCAAAATAATTGTACTTTCTTATTCTAATATTTGAGAAGAATAAAAAAATAATCACTTATACTCTTTTTAATATTCTTTACAATGATTAAATATTATTAAATTATTATTTTATGTAATTACTCTCAAATTGAGAAACTTATAAATATTTTATATCTTACAAATTTGCAATTAATTTTCACTCCCTCAACCTCCATGATGATACACTAGTGCACATATCTGTAGTACAAACACAGTATTTTATTCTTCAATTATATTTAAAATAAATTTATTATACTTATAACATCGGATCGAAAAATGTTATCTATCTCATTCATATGAAGGAAAATATTAACAATTAATTTCATTTATTACAAGTTAAAACTATTAAAAATCACAAAAGTAATAAAAATCTCAATTTATATATGTAGTATTTTATAAGTCTCATTTCATGATTTTATAGTTTACTTACACTTCTTCTGGTTAAAATTTACAATTTTCTATGAAATTTGTCTTTTTTTTTTGAAAATTTGAATTTAAATAAAAAAGTCGTGAAATTATATTAATTGCACAAATTTAATGAAAAATCATCACAAAATTAATCTTAATTATAATTCTTCTTTACTAGAAAACATTTTTCGATATTTGGCAGAAAAATTATGAAAAAAAAATTGAAGATAACATTTGTTAAATTATATATATTTTAATTGTTACCATAAAATAAATAAATAATCTGTACCAGTATCTGCTGAAAACATATTATATAAAGTTTGAAAGATAAAGAAAGATAATCTGATTTTGATATTTAAAAAGAAATATCAAGGAGAGTAATTGAATATTTTACTCTTCTTTGGGAAAGCCCTACCATATATATAACGGCCTATTGTATTTGGAATTGCCTTTTATTTAGAATGATGGGAGAGAGTTGTGAGCTGCGATGAACATCATTGGATAATAGCGCACACACACATCACTTATCATTCCTTTCCGATTTGAAAGCTCGAACTATCGGAGCAACTTAAAATTTATTCTCAGATCGCTTCGATGGTTGATCACTACAACAAGTACGCGGGTTTTTCTTCTAATTCAATCGAAGATTCTAGAACAACTGTGTTCTTTGTCAATTAAAAAACAAACACGGAAGAATTGATCTATTTAATTAGTTACTTTTGATTTTGGTGTAGGTTGGTTAAACTAGCTGCAAGGGCTTTTTATGATGATCTAACAAGTAAAGGAGAGAATCAAGTCAAATCGGGAAGGAGCGATAACAGAGGTATCGCTGTGGTGATTCTCGATGCCCTCACAAGGTTTGATCTCACTGAAAATATTCATGATATTCAGCTTTTGATTGTGGAATAAGTTATGACAGAATACCGAATGAAAATGAATATGGGATTGAAGTGAAATTTGAAGGAATACTTATTTGAAAATGTGGGGCGTGAAAGTATTGTTGCAAGTATATTGCTTCTTAATATGATAGTGTAGATCAACGGGGCTGTTTGTGTACTATATTGAAGTGTGATTTTGAAAGAATTTTGGATGCATTTCCTTGATTCTGTGGTTTCATTATTGATCTTTTGCTAATTCTGTTCAGGCGACAATGGGTCAGAGAAGAAGATTTGGCAAAAGATCTCAAATTACACACAAAACAACTTCGCCGAACTCTTCGGTTCTTCGAAGAAGAGAAGATCATTACTAGAGAATATAGAAGAGAGGTAACTATTGGGTTCTGTCTGTGCAGTTCATTGGTGTTACTTCCCTGAATGACACTCTCTTGTAAGCATATGCAGATGTTGACTCTCATCCTTGTTAATTATGATGACCAATGTGTAATCAAAATTTCTTCATTATAGGGAATGAACCTAGTTATTTGACTTTGTTTGCTTTTATATATGCCAGCTTCAAGGAAACAAAGTCAAACACTGTTTACTTGTACAAAAGATAAGGAAACAGAGGATATTTTAGTACTCCCCCCAAGCTAGTTCATATTTGTTGTATGTACCCGAAGGCCTCTTGAGTGACTTGGTGAAAACATCTGTTCATTAGAGTTCCCAAAAGGATGTAATGATCTCGCTTGATTAAATCTTCCCGTGAGGCAACATCATTTTGCCTCCGTTCTCAATCTGACAACAAGAGATGAGATTCCATCTAATGGAAACACAGTAGCCAAATGTTAATTGTTTTTCATGTATACATGCATACACACACATATTAAACTGACACTTGTATGATAGGAAACTTGAAAATATATATAGCACTACACATTGACAATAAAATTGATAAACTGCTCTTGAAATGAAAAGTTATTCATATACATACCGAAGGCCTCTTGAGTGACTTGGTGAAAACATCTGTTCATTAGAGTTCCCAAAAGGATGTAATGATCTCGCTTGATTAAATCTTCCCGTGAGGCAACATCATTTTGCCTCCGTTCTCAATCTGACAACAAGAGATGAGATTCCATCTAATGGAAACACAGTAGCCAAATGTTAATTGTTTTTCATGTATACATGCATACACACACATATTAAACTGACACTTGTATGATAGGAAACTTGAAAATATATATAGCACTACACATTGACAATAAAATTGATAAACTGCTCTTGAAATGAAAAGTTATTCATATACATATATATATATATATACATATATATATATATATATGTATATATATATATGTATATATGTATATATGTATATATGTACACACACACACACACATATATTTATATAACTACTGTTTACATAATCTTTTCAAAATGTATACATAATGAAAAGTTATCCAAAACTTAATCTGATTAATTCTAGTAATTTATTGGTTCAAAGTGATTAAAATTTCATAATCATTGAGTTGATAGAACAAAAATGGAGACAGTGGCATTACATGCACCAGCAGAGCTGCCTTCCCTATTTATCATATTTATTTAAACAAACACAGGCATAGTTCTTCACAGGTGCTCCACTAAGCTCTTGCTCTTGCTTCAGACATGGTTGGCCTTGTTGCAATTGATGCCTGAGTGCATAACAATGCAATTTCTAAGATTTTGTTTACTTCTTCTGCATCATACTCATTAATGACCTTGTCCACAAGCTCCAATTGTATGCTTCTCTCACACAGTTTCCATTCAACTCGAATGATCTTGCTCTTGTTGTTACATTTAATTTCAGCGAAGAATGAGTGTTGAATTCCTCTATTGAAGACTTCATGTGACTTGCACAATTAGTACCAACCAGTTTTACAAGACTTGAATATGGTTTTTGACAAACGGGGACCAGAGCCTTCCTGTCAAACCTAATACTGTTTCTGATTCCCATTTCTCAGCAATAATATAAGCACAAGCGGTCATCAAAACTCTCTTGTTTTCCCCCCCACAACCTGGTGCATAGCATAGTAGTAGCTGTTGAAAATTCAGGTGTTGTTGAATTTTGCTAGTGAACCAATTGTAGAAGATGAAGCAACTGTCAATTAAAAAACGTGTGGTGAGGTTTCAGCCTCATTACAACAAAAGCAACAAATAGAGACGTTTGTGCACCCTCTTAATCTAGGATTCTCATTCTTAGGAATTTTTTTGTAGTACAATCTCCAGAATAGAAAAGCTTTGGAAGGAGGGGAGGAGGAAGAAATAGAAACACTTCCTTAATACTCAAGTTACCAGTGCTAGTGAAACTCCATCTTTTAGCATCCTCTACAATAGAAGTGGAAGGATGTTTAAAAGAAAGCTCAACAGCTAAAGAAGGACACTTTTGTATAAGACTAAGAGGAATAACCCAATCTCCATTATGTCTGAAGTCCTTGATTAATGCTTCCAGCATACAATTAAAAAAATCGGGGAATATATCACTTGAATCAGGGGCTTCGCAAGCCAAGTGTCTGTCCAAAAGTTAATCTTATCTCCTGTGTCAATATACCTAGCATAGTTCTCCTGGACTATTGCCATAATGTTCTTCAAACCAACCCATATAGAGGATCTAATATGGTTCTCAATGATTTGCCCCGTTTTGAAGACCCTGGCTCTGATTAAGTCCATTGATTGTCCAGAGACTAACTCCCAAACCCAACTTCAACATGGAAGCATCATTCAATTGTCTTGTAGATCTAATTTCTAATCCACCATCCACATATGGCTTACGAACTTGAGACCAGGCAACCGGAACCAATTTCTTAGAATTCGAGTTGCCAAACCATATGAAATTCTTCATGCATCTATTTTTGGCTTTGATGAGGGATAAGGGCCAGCTATTGACGCTATAGCTACAAGTGAACATGCTGCGTATCACAAACTTGACCAAAGCTACCGTGTCTGCAATAAATAGCTAATATGCCTTCTACCTGGAACCTTAGCCTTAATCCTATCTGCTATGGGTTTCATGAGGAAGATAGGGATACTCAGATAGAGAAAAGGAAGAGAAGTACATTGAAAGCCAGGGGAACCAGCAAGGGAGAACCACTTCTCATTAGTGACCCCTCTTACATGCATGGGTAGGCTTCACATCAAGTCATCAATATACATTTGTATATGCTCATATCAGGATGGCCTTGTTCTCATAGACTATCTCAACATTCAAACCACAACATTGCAGTAACTATTACAAAGATAGGTTGGGAATTGACTCAACACTTAGAGCTAATGAAATATTTGGTTGACTAATAGTGAGATAGTTTAACATCCCAGCCAGTCTTTGATAGGCTTGAAAATAAGGAACATTTGTCACCTTATGATTCTTCGGTTACTAATTTAAACTCTTTACTTGGATCACTTGCCAGTGTTTTTGATAGGACTTCAAACGCAATGCAAGGATGGAACTTCACTCCCACATTTTAAGTATAGGATTCTAGTTTTCTATTTTGATAGGGGGGCTTGGGTACTAGGGAGGGAGTGCGTAAGTCTCACATTGATTAGTATTATATCTTGGATCACTTGGCAGTGTTTTTATTTTGTTCGTGCTTGTCTGAGTTTTATTAGTTTTCGTTATTATGTTTGGAGTGTTAGGATGTTACCTGTTAATGATGCAAATAGTGGTGCCCGTATTTTCTTCTTATGATATATATTATCTCGTTTTCCAGACAGCAAAAGGAGCCAAATTGTATAGTGCTGCTACAGCTGCTACAGTTGATGCTCAACTAACTGGAAAAGAGGGAGAAGAGAAAGTCAAGTTACACACACACTCTTACTGTTGTCTAGATTATGCCCAGGTTTGTCTCTTCCCAGTTTATCCCATCCATATATATTTCTACAAATGTTGCTCTTCCATGATTCATGTGGTTTTTGTTTTATTTTGTGTGCTTTCTTGTCACTATTTTTGAGTCAGTTATCAATTAAATTATGGCTCCCGCATGTGTAGAAATTTTTATGTTGAATTTTGTTGCAGATATATGATGTGGTTAGGTACAGAATCCATCGCATGAAGAAGCTGCTGAAAGATGAATTGGACAACAAGAACACAATTGAAGAATATATCTGTACAAAGTGTGGAAAAAGGTTTAAGTAATCCATTATAACTCCATATTTATTTCAATATCAATAATTGTTTCATGTTTCCATAATACTTGGGGATTTGAATTGTTTAGATACAATGCTTTGGATGCATTGCGGTTAGTATCTTTTGAAGATGACGACTTCCATTGTGAAAGTTGTAATGGAAAACTTGAGGTAGAAAGTGACAAGTTTGTTGTTCAAGAAGGGGCTGATGGAGATGATAACGCAAGAAGACGGCGACATGAAAAGTTAAAAGACATGCTTCAAAAGATGGAGGTTCTTTTATGATTTTACAATGTCATTTCTTCTATTTTGGGCTTCCTATTATGAATCCTTTTGTTTTAAGATTGATTATTATGGTTTTCACAACCATTTACTAGAACTGATTAATTTTGTATCATTAGGCCTCACAGTGTAAAGGCATTGATTTATGATTAAAAATTGCTGTGAGGTTAATATATTCTTGTTTTATCTGTTCAATTATCTGTTGGCTTGTTCCCAACACAATCCTGGCAACAACTCCATTTCACCTTTTAAATTCCTTAGGACCTCTATGCTATACCTACAGTCACATTAGCAACAATGCACTTTCTAGTCTCCCTTGCCCTAAAATGCTGTGTTTATGGCTCAGTTAACCACACAAGAGTACCATCCTTATTGATGATGGTAAAACCCACAATTTTTGTGCAAACCTATGCTGTAAAGTTCCTTGGCTTCCTACCTCATCTAATCAATGCCGTTTGCGTCATTGTTGGCAATGGCTGTATTCTCATGTTTGTCCACAAGTCTTACTCACCATCCAAGGCCAAGTTTTTTCCATTGAGTTCTTTTGTCCACAAATCTTACTCACCATCCAGGGGACGGACATTATTTTGGGCACGCAATGGCTCATGAGTCTTGGACCCATACATAACAGTGAACTATGATACCCTATCAATGCAATTCCAATGTATAAGCCAACATGTGGTGTTCTAAACATGTCATTAATGGACCTAAAAAGTCATTGACCTATCAATTTGGAGGTTCCATTTAAAAAGCATGTACTACTTAAACATTATTCCACTTAGCCTTATTGCATGACCCACACTCGAACCTACTTACTACTAATACTATATGATGTTCGCTAATCATCCTATTGTGGAACCTATGGCTATACTTGACTCCAAATGAGACAATGTTCTCACTCCAAATGGCTATAATTGCTAATTATCCAAATGGGATAATGTTCCTAGTGTAATGAGTAGGGCTTGTGCCCTTGAAGACACTAGTCAATGTAGGCTAGGCAGGCACAAGACCTTTTGGCCACTAGGTGTAGCCCACCCCATATAATTGCAAGCCTGCGAGCAAACCCTCAAATTGTAGAAGTCTTAGAAAGTGGATTTTAAGTCTAATTTAACATTATAAAACTAGTTTGGTAAGGTGAAGTTTACATCCAATAATATATTATAATTTGGTGCTATGTCTAGCTCCAACCGTGGGAATAGAAGGGTGTCTGATAGCATTGTCTCTAGGCAATGTGGAATCTCTAACAAAAGGAATGGAATAGAAGGGTGTCTCATAGCTTCATCTCTTTGTTTCTTTTGATATTAAAGTAAGATGTGCATGGTTCTTGAGTTAGTAATAGTTGGAATAGAAGGGTGTCTGATAGCTTCATCTCTTTGTTTCTTTTGATATTAAAGTAAGATATGCATGGTTCTTGGGTTAGTAATAGTTGAAATAAACCACAGTATAATAGAATGTGTAATGGCATGGTAATGATAATAAGTCCAACACCTGAATCCTTATTTTCAGGTTCTTAAACTGTCATTTTTTCTTTTTGTTGGAAAAGTTGATGACCAATAGTCCTATGAATCCATTTAAAAATTGAGAAGTATTATGACTTGATCTGCTCTCTTTCGTACAGGACTTGAAAAATACCTTATATTTTATGGATTTCATCTAGATATCCTAGACTTATACAAGACTTGTAAAATACCTTTTATTTCATGAATTTCATCTAGATATATTTCGGGTGTCTCAAATCTCATTTGAATGGATTTAATTTTTGCTAGACAATGCACTGTGCTAGCCTTTATTTATTGGTGTTTCTGGTCTGCAATTTTTTTTTTGTTTTAACGTTTGATCATTGTTAAAATTTTAGGGTTTTTGATGGAAAACAATGTTAGTATTTTAGAGAAAAGTGCAAAAGTGAATTTCTGAGAGAAAAGTATGATTTCATTAACTGTTTTGATTTTGAATTTGTTATATCAGAAAACTTATAGCTATTCTGAGTGCCGAGCAAGCAACTGAAACTGTTAATGACATGTGTCTATTGACAGCTACCATAACTTCTGACTACCGACAAGATAGAACAGCTGGGGCAAGCTCAGTACAATTTATACTAATAAGTAAAAACTAGTTCAGTACTAGCTGGTACTAGCTCCAGCCCAGTCGGACTACTGCTAACAATGACTATAATGACTAAGAAACTTGTGTAGTGCATGTCAAACTCCATTCTTTCTTCTCCTTAGTTATATTGGTTCAAAATACATGTAATTGATAATCAATGGATTATACTCTGTTATTTTGTCAAAAAAAGCTAAAATAAAATTGAAATTGGTTGCAGATACAACTCAAGCCTTTAATGGACCAACTCAGCAGGGTGAAAGATTTGCCAGTTCCAGAATTTGGTAGTCTCATAGCATGGGAAGCTCGAGCTAGTGCTATGGGGCGTGCAGCCAACGGAGATATGGCTGGTGATTCTAAAATGTCTCAGCTGGGATATAATGGAGCACCAATGCCTTACAGTGGGGATACTAAGGTAAGAGTTTCCTGTTTTAAGGATCATCATTTCTTCAATGCAAAGAACTAGGCAGTTAACCTTGCTAATTATTCCGATTCTTGTTTTTATTTAATTATTTTTGTCTTGCTTTTCTTATCTTATCCTCCACATAATTATGATTTTCCTCCCTTTTCTATATTTTGGCTTTCATCTATATTTGAAAGATCGAAATTTCTGAAAAAATTCTGTTTAGTTGAGGTATGTGGATACTACATTTATACTAACTTGCTAAGAAATCAAATAGGAAATATATCTTTCCTACAAGTGAGTGTCCTAGTAATAAAAGTAATATACAAAAGTTACATAATTATTTATTTTGTGTTTTATATCACATCCCTCCAAGATGTTGCATGGATGTCTATAATTCCCAACTTGTTACTAATGTCTTGACATTTCTCTGTTGGCAACCTTTGAACATGTTTTCCATCTAAAGACCTTTTATGATGTAGTCATCAGTTCTCCTTGATGAAGTGACAAACGATTTCATTGTGTTTCATTCCCTCGTCTTGAACCAGATTGGCAATAATGCTAACTGTAATTTAGTATATACTACTGCACCATAGTCATTTCATACTTTGTTGTACGACAGGCTAATATAATTTTCGCCAAAGCAATTCCCAAAACCCTTGTTCCATAACCCAAAATTCAGCCTCTGCACTTGGATTCTTTTTTCTCCATGTTACTAAATTTCCACCAAAAGTATAGAATAACTTGAAATTGATCTCCATCCAGTAATTAATCTTGCAATAGCCACATTAAATTGACCTCCATGCAATGTTATTAGACTCAGATCATAGATCAACTCAGTTGTGGTACTCGGTTAATGGTCACTGGTTCAACCTGTGATTTCTTTGTTAAATTGATTAAACCAGATATATATAAAAAATTGATACTAACATTATCATCTCATTGATCCATGTCACTGAAATTTAATGAAGTTTTACATATCTCTCAATTGCTTAACATCCCTCTTAAGTTTTATCTGGGCTTTGGGACCGATTAAGTAAAGATTAGTAACAAACCCCAGTATAGGCAGGTTTTTATTGCATAAAGATGTGTAGAAAAAATGGGATCTGACATTCATAGGTTAATCTAATGTCGTACAAACAGATCCATCCATTAGATTTTGTGGGTGTACATTTGTATATGTAGCATTACTCTTGTGAAGTATATAATTATCAGCAGTTTAATTAACACTTCTTTTCCCTTGTCTCAATATAAGTGATACATGAATAAATGTAAGGTGTGCTGGATTTATACAGGTTGTGGTCGACTTCAATGGGACTGAAGGCAATAGACATGATGTTAAGTCCGAAACTGAAAGTTCATCTCTAAAGGTTTTGCCACCATGGATGATAAAATCAGGGATGGTTCTTACAAAGGAACAACGAGGAGAGGTGAAGGAGGAAATAAAAATGGATGGGACTTCAACTTCCACATCAGCACAGTACTCGGATGACAAGAAATCAACGGTTGATCATGATGATAAAAAAAATATACAGGCATGTACTATTTGAGAAGCTATTGTTTTATTTTTCTTTTATCTTGTTATTTCACTTCAGTTCCTTGCTCCTTCCATTTGAAGGTTCTGAAACTTTTATTCACTTATGTGCTGGTTTTTCTTCTCTTTGTAGGATGAGTATATCAAGGCTTATTATGCTGCTCTGCTTAAACAGCAACATGAAATGGAAGCTTCTAAAAAACAAGACTCGTCAGATACATTTACTGAAAATGATCCTTCTAGCCGTGCTTCTGTTCGCCAAGTTGGAATCAAATCAAAACATGAGGAAGATGATGATGATGATGGTACAGACTGGGAGCAAGCTCCAGTTGCAGGTAATTTGTCTTTTCAAGGTCATTTTAGCACATCTCGAACAGTGTTTATATGTGCCTTTACTAATCTAGATGTTCAGTAAAAGGAAAAGATTTTTTTTTCATTGTGTTTTCCGTACGCTTTTTCATTTAGATTTTTATGGTAATACTGATTGAAAATTTGATTCAATTGATTGAAACTTTCTTTTTAATCTTAATATGGATTGTTATCACCTTATATTCATCTTTAGATTTTACGCCCTTGTCCTTTTTGTCAATTTAAGATTTTTAGGTTACTCCATCAATGTTACAATCTATGTTCTCAGCGTCAACCAATAATTAATAGCAAGTTAATTAGTTTGCTTAGAATCAGGTGGTTAGCAGACTTTTCCTGCTTTGAACTTTGAACCACATTCATCTGGTTGGTGTTGGATGAACCTGAATAATAGGAGCTAGGAAATGCATTTCTGTAATTTGCTGTGGCTTTGTTTTACTGGGGTATCCAAATTGTTAAAATACTTTTAAGGATGGGAATCAGAAAATTTAGAAGAATTTGCTTTTTTACTTTTTGACATGAGACTTTGCTAATCCAAATGAGGATAAATTTTATGGCTTACACTCGTGAATAATTAAATGGAAAATTGGATTTTATTTTTAAATATGATGATTATACTGAAATTTGAACATATGACCTCGTGCACACTATCCAAACCCCTCCACTGCTGATTCTAGTGGTTTGGAAAACTGAATATGTTAAAAGAGTCAATTTTTTGAATACACGAATATGAAATTAAATGTTTCTATGCCAGTTGCAACATTGGCATAGTGTGTTGGCAATGATGGCTATGGTCAAAACAGTTGGATTATGTAATGCAATCCTTGTTGGTAGTTCCTAAAGGTGGAAGAACAGTTGTAGCGGTGTCTTTAGTAGTTTGGATTAATACGTTGAACCTTTAAAATTGATATTTTTATAATTTTCAAAACCAAATTTGGCTTTTCATCATCTTTGAAATACTTACCTCAAGCAAAGTAATATAATGGATTGAATTATACATATAATGTGCTCTTCCCTTTCCTCTTCATCTCCAAGCCAGGAAGTCATATATTCTACAGGCAAGTCTTAAAATGTTGATGATGGCTGTTGTACCTTGTGTATTATTTCTTTGATCACACATATTGCAGATTGACTGCCTCCTTTTTATGTTTCTTTTTTATTTGTTTCACTCCTGTTTATTTGGGTGGCTTTCAAACAGGTACTGGAAATGAAAATTACAAGGTTAATGATTTGAATGTTCAAGCTGATGTTGCTCCAGCAGATGTCGATGAAGATGAAGATGTGGACTGGGAGGAAGGTTGATGAGAAGTTTCTCTTTGAACAGTAAGGTTAGGACTCGTACTGCAATCATGCTTTTCTGCAAAATAATGTATCCTAAAGCCTAGAATTTTATTCATCAATCTTCTATTTCAGGTGCACAAAATATAATTTTTGTTGGCGTGTAATGTATTCAACAACTGGCAGCAGTTATATACACTGATATCATAGCAATAATGCTATTATTCAGTTTCATTTCCAGTGGCCTTAACAGTGGAAAACTCCGTTACATTTTTTTTTTTACTAGAAATTGAATTTGGTGTTTCTGGGAAAGTAAAATCTAATGCTTTATTGTACTTATGAATTTGTGCTACAATCTCTTTGTGAGGGACAAGTGGTCCAATTCAAATACTTCACCAATGCAGTAATCGATGCAATACACATATACACTGCATTTTTTTTTTAACTTTTGGATAAATGTTATATTTCACTATAATGTGGTGGCTGACCAAAACTAATTTGTTTCCCATTAGTTCCTTGATGATTTTTCATATGATTATGTTCGTTGAGGTAAATATTCCTTTTTTAGACAAGTTAAGTAAAAAAGCCTTTTGTTGTCTGTAGGTGAGAAATTTCTTCTTAGAATTGTCCCAAGTGTTGATGTTTCCCCTTTTCTTTTGTGTTGTGCCAAAAAAAAAAATGTTTAAAATCAAGAAAGATTATACTTTGAAAAGAATTGTTGGAACAATTGGCTCTATAAGGGTGAATAGAGTTCTGAACTTTTTGCGCAAGCAACCTGACTAAAGTATTTAGTAGGCAAACAAAATCAACAACACACAACAAACTCATACTAGTTTAGCCAAACTCGCTTAAGAGAAGTCTACAAAGCAAGCAATACTCACCAAAAAAACACAAAAGCTCAAATTGATTCTCATTCAAAGATTGATTTCTACAAGCTCATATGGGTTTCAATTTATAAGGTTTTTGTTGTGAGCATACAAGTCTTATTTACAAAATGTGGGAATTGAATAACAGGCTATTATAAGAATTACTAATTTGTCTCTCTTCAAGTTATCTTTTATATGCAAGACTTTCTTCTATACTTTTTACTTATTTATATTCTTTGTCTTGTCTTCTTGAGCAATCTTTTCCAATCAATTATTTACCTGAAGGCTCTATTTTAGGATAACATTGTTGAAGCTTTGCTAGTTATGTCTTGTATTCATCAAACTTCATAGATATGTCTAGTGATGTGAAGTTTATTCATAGTAGTGAATAGGGATGTCAAAAATTCGTATTCATGAATAAAATTCGTAATGGGTAGAAAATGAATATTCGTGGATAACGGGTATGAGTATTTTTTATACTTGCATGTTAATGAGACCGGTACGGATATTATAGTATTCATACTCATTTAAATTAAAAAAAATTAAAATATTAACATATTGATCTTGAATATGATTCTTTGTAAAAGAAACATTTTTATCATCTTTAGCTTTTATTTAACACATGTTTTAGCTTTTATTTAACACATGTTTCACAGTAATATGTTCCTTATATTAGATGAACCAAAGTTGTATTGATTGTTTTTATTATCCAAACATTGGTATCATTGACAAAACTATAAGATTAAGAATTGTCTTATGATCATTAGACTCGTTTGTGACTTAACATGTATTTAATATTCTTTTTTTAGAGTAACGTTATATGACTTGAAAATGCTTATTATCCTGGAAAAAATTGTGTAATTGATGCTTAATTTCAAAGGAAAATAACAAAAAACCTTGAGAAATTTGTATACTTAGTCTAAAAAAATATTTTATCGTCGAATAATATAAGTCATTTTATGTATTCTTTAAAAACCACAAGTATTAGAAAAAAATACTTGAAATATTTCAAGATTAATTATTATAACTCTTTATAATTTATAAAAAGGAATTAGGCATAACTTAAATCTGAAGTAAATCAACATAAAAATGTTCATTGGCAATTACGATTTACACACTGTGATCTCTTAACCGTTTGTAAAAAAGTTATAAAAATATTGTGAATTTGTTTGATAAACAATTAAATTAGGACCGTGATACTTTGACAACTTTCTTTTAAAATTTAGGATGGTATCTTCTACGTAATTTTGAAATATGAAAAAAATAAAAAAATGAAAACCACTTAAAATATATTAGCTTATTGTAAAAAATAATTGTCAAAATTTAATTATTAAAAAATCATTTTCGATCAAATTATCTCCTTCTCTTTAAATAGTTAATTGTTTGTTTCACATTATTGTACAGTTCTACTGATACAACCTACATATGTCTACTTATGGATTCCTTCAAAGGTGAATTATCATTTCCATTATAGATACTGCATCCTAGCCTTATATTCACCTTTTCACACATCTATAAGTTTACTTATAACTTGTTCCAAGAAAGTGTATAAATATATATATATATATATATATATATATATATATATATATATATATATATATATATATATATAGAGAGAGAGAGAGAGAGAGAAGGTAGTGGTGTTAATAGTTTTACTGTTTAACACTCAACTCTGTTACTGCAAAGCTAGGTTGGTGGTGCACACGCAAGTTGAAACTATAAGATCATAAATAAATTAAAAATGGTGCTTTGCTTAAGCTCTATCTATACTAAGGTACGATCGATCGAGAGCGTCTTTCAATGCATGACAATGACGCCTAACCACTCACAAATCATGATCGTAAAATCCACTTTCAACTCACTTTCTGACAAAAGTTGTGTTCAATTATCAGTGCCATGTCTTCTGCATATATAGTTAGTAGTAAAATAAAACAGTGTTGGTTAAACACTATGCATGTGTTGTCATGATGAGTACCTACAACGTACCTACTTATTTCATCAGTAATAATAAACTTGGAATGTTGGGGAAACACATTCAAAGCTACTCTGCGCATACAAGTTAGCACAAAACAAATGTTTCTCAGTTTTTATCTACTTTTATCCTTTTAATTTCAAGCTATGATAGATAGAAATTCAAGTGTGAGTCTAAGTTTCACATTAGTTAGAAATGAGAAAGTAAGACACTATAGAAGGATAAAGACCCATAAATTTATTGTCTTAGTTTTAGGTTGAGAGTGATGTCAATGCTTTTGTGGTTGGACTCAGGTCTCATTAGTATTTATTCTTCCTAGTACAGTAAAACTCTTCTATAAACCTAACAAGTGGTATCAGAGCCGATGCCGACTAAGACGAGAGACGAGTGTAATATAGTCTTTGTATCGAAAACGTTCCAGATAAGTATATCCCATTAAGAAAAACGACGATAACATGAATTAATTAAACTAAATTGATATATCATAAGGAAAACCAATGCCAATTCTTGTATGCATTGAAAATGAGTGTCTTCTAATACATTCTTTCATTACAAAATGGTTGTGTAGAATGAAAAGAATCGGGATGAAACATTTTTGGTGTACTAAAGAAATCTATCTGATGAAATTTCTTTTGGGTATTTGATTTCTCTTTATTCAATTTTTCTCTGATACATATATAAAGTTTATGAATAAGTTCACTAATGATTAGAATTCGATACTTGTGGAACATGAAAATTGGATATTTGTGGAACACGAAAATATCAACTTACTAACCCCTACTTTTCAACATAATCATGTAAATAATATCTATCATTACTATCAATACAAAGAAAATGCATATTTAGTATAAGTTAAAATCCCAAAAATCAAAGTTTATTAATTAATGGCGTTAGATTCTCGTGACATGTATCAGATTCTAAAACGGTAATTCATTAACATTACTTTGAAAGACCAACTTGAGCAGTATTAGCTAAATAAATATTAATTTATCATTAATTTTTAAATAAATTTTTAATTAAAGTAATTTAGTGTCGAGCAATATTACAGGAAAATAATATACAACCAAAGAAATTCTACTCATCAATAATTATCGATAAATATTTATTAACAAATAATTATCAACAAATTTAAATTGTCACTGATTACTTAAATTTTTTATCGTTAGTAAATATTATCGACAAGTGATTTGTTAGAATCAAATCAGTATAAATTTTTGAATGCCTTGTGTTTTTCTTACTTTTAATTTTTCTCTTTGTGATTGTTCAGGTTATTAGTAATGCATTCAACTCCAATCTTGTCAAATGATTCATAAAAGTCGGCGTAAAATGTGTTTAAAGCATTGAAAATTTCCAATTTTAACCAACTCACCTCTCTTTGTTTGAATATTAGCTTGATTTTTTTTAACATGTACTTTATTTTAAAATTTATTGAATTTAATGTCATCAAAATTTATTTTTAATATTAATCTAATTTGTGTCGCTGTAGGTGATGTTAACGATAGTAATTAAAAAAATTATCGTACAACGCCTCTATCTACAAAAAACGTAAAACACAAAAAAAAAAAAATGGACAAAAAATTTAGCTTTGAATTGAAAGAAATTTATGGAGAAAAGGGTTGAGATAAAAAAAAAATCACCGTTGAAGAAGGAAGTGATTATAGATGAATGATTGTGAATGAATAAGTGTAGATAAAGGATATAAATATAAATAAAGAAGATGAATATAAATGAAGGAGACAATAAAAAAAATTAAAGTGAAAATTGTAAATAGAGACCTGTGATCATTAATTAAGCATAATATATAATTATTATTTATTGTTATGAAAACAGACAAATTGTTTAGCTAACACCAACTCAAAGAAATATAGAAATATATTATATTAGTATCAACTTAATTAATATTAACTTAAACAAATAAGAAAAAAAAATTAATGTAAAAAAATAAATAAAATTAATGTAATATAATCGATTTAACTTAAATAAATACAAATAATTTGAAAATAAATATATTAATGTTAACTATTTATTTTTAATATTTACTTTGGTTAGTGTGACATCTTATTTAAATAGAATAAATCTACTAATTATCTATTACAATCATCCATAAATGTACTTCAAAAATATTAAGGCACACCAAAGATTTCATGAATAAAACATAATCTAGAAGTTTAACAGTTCTACAAAAGACTTCCCAAACAAGGAATTACAAAGGCACCAGGGCCTTGGGCATAAGAGCCACAACTAGCATATCCAAAAACTAGGCAGTAGCATCACCACCATCATATCTATCTCCAGGAATTCCTCCATTTACTCTCACCAATAAGGTGATCATCGCAAAAGAGAAAATAAAGCAAGGAATAGACATAAATGAAAGGGTAAGCTAGTGAAAAAGAATTTTTAACATGGCATGAAGCAAGCAGTATTAGACAATTCATCAAATAGGCATTCAACATGTGATAGCAAACAAACAGGACACTATGACTCAATTATCCGGATATATATAATAAGATCGAATTCACTAGACGCTTGCACTTGTGGTGGCCTCTTCTGCTCTACAGAGCCATTGTCAATGGGTTTCACCCTACCACACACAAGGTTAGCTTTCAACCATCTAAGGTCATTATCCTGCCAAAGACTAGGGCCTCCCGTTACTCTCACCACTTGGATCAGTTTGCTCTACGTGAGACTAATTGATCCTTTAGAGCTTTTGGATGTGATCCTTACTTGAATCCTTACCTTAATTATATACACTACATACCACCATGAGATCTCCCCACAGAACTCATGGAATTATGTCTATCTCACACCAAATTCATGTTCCTCATGCAATAACCACCACTTTTATCTCAAACATCCAATTCTCATGCCAAAACACCACGAACCAACAATTACATGCCTTAATTCATTCCAAGCATACTAATTTCAGTTCTTACAAACCAAATAACACATGCATATTCACCTACTTCATGCATTTTCAAGATAAATAACCAGCCACAATTTAATCGGGAAAGCAAAACACAAACATGCATTGTTCTCGCTTAGGCTAGAAGCCTTCGCCCAAGCGACAAGGACTGTCTCGGTTAAGCTAGGCTATCTCTCCTGAGCGAGCACGTTAACAATGGCACTCTGTGAGCTCTTGCTTGGGCGAGATCACTCTTCACCCAAAACGAAAGTCCCTCGCCTAGGCTACGATTCAAGCAGAAAACACACAGGTTCTCCACGAGTTCTCGCTTAGGCGAGACACTCTCGCCTGAGCGAGATGATTTGTCGCCCAAAACAAAGGCTCTCCGCCTAAGTGAGATGCTCGAGCAGAACCAGGGAGAGCTTTTGCTATTCTCACCTAGGCGAAACGAGCTCGCTTGGACGAGAATATTAGTTCTCGCAACTGTTCACGCGTGCAGGGCAGAAACACAAGCCAAGACAACACCCAAAAACTCAAACCAGACATTTTCACACAATCATCATTATCATTCAACCATCAATAACGTGAAACAAACCAAAAGCATGCAAAGTAAATTAAAACATGCAAAAACCTAACTTCCCTTACCTTTTTGGGTTGAAAGCTACAATAGGATGTTTAGTAGAAGAGCACCAGTAACCAAAGCAGCTTAGGAAGCTGAAAACATAAGTATAGGGGAGAAACGAAAATGAGACTTTGGCATAGATTTGGGTGAAACCAATACTTGTGAGCTAAAAGACGAAGAGAAATAGAGGCAGAGAGGATTACTTACTTGGAAGGAACTCGTAACTAGCCCGTAGAGAAAGCTTGCTCAAAACCCTAGAAGAGCACTTTGGTGAAGAAAAGAGAGGGAGAGAGAGTAGCTGATTTCTGGAAAATGAGACAGAATGAAAGGATTAAGGGCTGTAAAAGGGTATTGGGATCCCCTGATGAGCTGGTCTTAGACCCACGAAAAGGCCAGACCCAAAACAATTTTAGAGCTAAAAAATTGGTCTCACAGTTAGTGTTAATTAATCAAACACTAACAATTTTTTTAATTAAAAAGTTAAAAACAACTAGCTTCAATTTGAAATTGGTTAAACCAATACAAATACTTTTACTTATTAAAAAGTTAATATCAACTTTGGTTAAACCAACTTTATTGTTATAATGAACATCAATTTAATCGACGTATGCATAATACAAATTAAATTTAAAAAAAGAAAAATTAACTTTTCTATCACAATAGAGTTAAGTGGGTTGATTATAATAACTTCGGTTGTGCTATTGTTTGAAAATTTGATGTTTTCATGTAGTTTATTTTCCTGTAAATAGTTATACCAATCATACTAATGTTGTGTCCGTTTAAGATTGAACGAAAATGTAAAGACAGATTACATAGTAATTATGATGTTCATTTGAGGAGAATTAAAAGCAAGAGAATGCAGCGATTAGCGTGATTTATCAGTTTTTCAATCTTGCATATTGGGAGGTCATTTGAGCTAATTCATTGATGAGATACAATTTTACCCTTTGTGGTTAAAGAGTTGAATCTGATCCCACCTCAAATGGAACAGATCTGTATGGGCGTAAAAGTGAAAGATATGATCCCACCTAAAATGGAACAAATCTATATGGGCGTGAAAGTGAGAGATCTGATTCCACATGACATGGAATGGATCTGTGTGCTTTAAAGGGAGAGGATTCAATCCCGCATGTGCATATCCAATCCCTAGTACATGAACTTTATGTTACAATGGATCATGTTGGTGGTTGCTTGATGGCTGAATGTTGTTTTCTCTTTGTTAATTTTTTGTTTTCAATTTTATTGGTTAAAAAAAATTAAACAAAAAAAAATTACTCATACAAATATCAATTTATGGTACTTATTACATAAAGGGCAAAATGATAATCTCACCAATACTTCTATTAAAACATATTTTTTAATCTATTAAGTAAATCAAATGATCTCACAAACTTTCACAAAAATCACTTCCAAATCTACTCACAATCACCTCTAAATTAAAAAAAAAAAACATAATTCATTATTAAATCCACCCAAACTCATGGACTCCCTTTTCTTCAAATCCTCTCTCTCAAATGAACACAAATTCTGACCTAATGATAGTTTAAACTCATAAAAAAACGTGTTTTCCGTCTTTTTAGAAAATTTCAAATTTAATAACTCATCAAATATACATCAAATTTCAAATTCAATCAATTCAATGAAAAAATAAAAATTTCAAAATAAAAATTCAAAAATGTCATAATATATGAATCTGTTGTAGATTTCTTTGTCTTTGATATTTAACATCACTTTAACGCGTTTATATTAAAAAAAAAATCATGTTTGATTGCAATCTTAAATAATAAAAAAAAAATCCAGAAGTAATTTCATTTGATTTATTTGAATTATTATATATTTATTTTAATGCTTTTTCATCGAAAACCTTATATAAGTTTAAAAAAGCATATAGTTAGTAAATTTTAGATAAATTATATTTATACAAAAGCTTGCACATTTTTTTTTTCAGTGTACAGAAACACAAGAAAATAAGAAATTGAAATATAAAAGAGATAATATTGTCAAAGATAAGTAAAGAAAATGTTTTAACAAGTGTTACATAAAATTGAGATGAATAGTGTTTTTTAATCTATTTAGATAAAAAAGATCACATAATATAGAGAAACATGGTTGGTCATAAACAAATTCAATCATTATGATTTTTTTATTGTACTAAAAACAAATTTTATTGTCACATCTTCCTTCTTTATTGAGTTGAAGTTGTTGTCCCTTTTATTCTGACCTTCCCCTTTTTGCTTTTTGAAAATTCCAGTGCCTATTTTTTTCAATCATGATATACATTTCCTTTACCCAAAACTCCAAATCATATACTTTCTGAGAATCATTTTCCCACCTATCATTTGTGTTCACTTACATTCTGTCACCCCCATAAAAAAATCCCCACATTATTTTTTTTTCTAATTAACCTTCTCTTATCCACTTTCCATCTCAAAAACTAACTCATATTTTAAGTTTAAAATTTTTTCATTTTTAATTTAATTACAATAAAATAACCTAAAAGTAATGAAACCAAAAAAAGAAAAAACCGGTTTTTTTCTCAAAAATCAGTTATACAACCACAATCACAATCACTAGATTGATAGGTCTTTAGATGACACAGAGAGACAATACTAAGACACTTGGTTTATGGGTTTTATAGTTATATATGTTAAATTTTATCATTTTTATTTAATGCGAGACTTAGACTTATATTTAAATTTTTAACAATCTTTTTTTTAAGTGTGAGTTACTTCACATTGGTACTTTCACCTCAAGTTAACCATCGATCCCTTCTTAGACTATTGTCATCTTAACGAAACACACTTATGTGATCCTTTGCTAAAAGAACATTCAATACACAAACTCGTCTATACCGATTACCAACAATAAACTATCGACTCTGATATTATTTATAAATCTTTCAAAAAATAATTACCAAAAAAGAGACAACTAATAAAACATACACTCAATCCACATATAAAAAAATTACCACCACCTTTAATCTAAACAATAAATTTATCTATCTTCATAATGTTATATGAAATTATTTTGGTGATTACGTGATTCACCACGTGAAGTCATCTTATTAATTTGACGAAAACTCTTGTTATTATTACCGTTATATGATGGTAAAAGGACATATAGAAAAAGTTAGAGAAGTATAGTAGGGTAAGATTAGCTGCACCAAAAAGATGACCGTAGTACTATTCGCAGAGTAATTATTTTCTTGCCCTAATCATATTTCTTTCAGCCTAGGAACAACTTAACACCCACAACTTCTTTCTTTCATAGTAAATAAAAAAATAAAATTTGAAAATGAATGAAAAGTAAAATAAAAAATACTGATATTTTTAAATGTAATTTGATTTTTCTTTCCATTTGTAGTCCATGTTTGAGAAGAGAAGAAAAACACAAAGGACGCGAGTGGTGGTTGTTGCTTTTTATTATCATCACTCGCACCTAACCATGTACGAACATTGAATCAATGAATGAGAAACGAAGCACGCTTTGGCATTGTCCCTCCCCATTAGGGTTTCTCATTCACTGTTCCCTCTCTTTGCACCACCACCACCCTAGGGCTTCTCAGATCTGCACAATCAAGAATCTGGTTATGCGTACACGCTTTTCTGCACAAATTTGTTACCAATGAAAGCTTGTGAAAAGCCTGAAAATGGGGTTGCTTCATCTTTAGGATGTGATCCAGATTTGTAGACTGAAAGTGTTGTACGACACGACATGTTTTAATGGTCTCACAGATTGGGGAAAGTACCTGAAAACAGTGTACATACCAATGTTGCAGAGAGCAGTTGGGGGTTGTTGCTGTTTCTGGAATTGTTCTTCTCCTTCAATAGTTGCCAAATATTTTCTGCTGCATAAAACAACCAATAATAAATACTCTCTCTATGTATACATCACTATCTGATTCTGATCATATCACTGCATTCCCTTATTAGGGTATGGATCTACGCATTTATGAAGGGTACAGTATGTTACTATGTGGTGTAGGGCATTCCGTAGGTGAAAAAAAAAAAAACTCTTTTGGATCTATCTATCTATACCCTCATAAATGTGTTCTTTGACCAGTCAGATTTTGCTTTGAAACTTTTCGTTTTGTTTCTGAATCCTCAAGACTTTGTTTTTCTCCCCTCTCCTTTTTCTTCTGCAACAACACCATCACATAATTATCTTCAATGAAAAGGCTCTGAAGGTTTTTCTGAAGCTCATATTGTGTTGTTGTGGCGGCGACAAAGAGCCTGAGAATTTGGGTAAAGAATAACAGAAAATTGACGTTGTCAAACTGAACTAATGATTTTTTTTTTCCTTTTTTGTGAATATCAGACTCAAATAATTGTTGAAACTACTTTGATTCCTATGTTTCTACTAGTAGAAAGAAAGTGCGGTTGGCGTTTTGTGCAGAGGGAATCTAACATTTCTGTTCCTTCCGATGATACTTTTTTTTTTCCTTCATCCCAACAGATACATGGTTGTTCCGCTAGCTGCTTAAATTTCTGAATTATGTTTCTCCTTAAATCACTTCAGCTAGAAGAGTCACTGAATATGATCATAGTAAGTACATTGTTTTTTTTTTTATCTCCTTTTTCTATTGATCTTATTTTCTTCTTTTTTTTCTGTAGATTTTGTAATGAGTTTTCCTTTAACGTGAAAAGTTAAAAGTGGGAGAGATAATTCTGAACTGGAGACCAATAAGCTGGTGCCACTTCCATCTTCTGCTGGTACTATTTAATATTCAACACATTTATTATCATTCTTTTCAAAAAATTCTCTTTTATCGGCTATATATATTGTGAAATGGAAAATATTAAGACCACTTTCAATGGTATATTAAAAAACACAACTTTAGCTGCATCATGTGATGTTTGCACTAAAAAGTCTGTGCTAATAACAATGTTCTTGATTTTATCTGTTCGGAGCTTCATCGTTTCATAGGGGATTGTACGGAGCTTCACATATATCAAAATGAATTTTCTGTTAAAAAATAAATGGAAAAACACAGCAAAGTACTATCTTTTAAGATGCATTATTTGATCTTATTATCGCGTTTTTCCAAGTTTTACAGTACGTGCAATCCTACTGTACTGCCTGTGTCTATCTATGTATATATAATTATGTTAACATAGTGATTTTAATAATTATAAAAACTACATTTTTAATAAATTAGATATGTGTAATAAGTTAATCTTATTGTTTTTGTTTACTTTTCTTTATCTGGAGAAAAATAGATTTTACTTATATTTAAAAAGGTATAATATGCATTATCATTTATTCAATGAAAAATTGAATATTTTTTTCTTTAATACACTATAGATTTTATTTAGTCAATAAGAACTTTTATATGAACACATACATAGAATTCAAAGAAATTAATATTACCAGATATTATTGAAAACAAATCCTTTTACAATGCGCAAAAGAAAAATGCATATATAAATATTTAGGTTAAAAGGAAAACTAACTATTTTTACACGTTATATGTTTTATTTTAAAGCAATATTTTATGCATACTTTGTTTACATGTTTATATATAACTTAATAAAGACATGCCTCTGATATTGTTTACATGTTTATATAACTTAATAAAGGACATACCTTTTACAGTCGAAAGGAATATTGTATCTAAAAATACATATATATATATATATATATATATATATATATATATATATATATATATATATATATATATATATATATATATATATATACTAAGTATGTAAAAACATTCTAATTGTGAATGTCTTTAAACTTAATTTAAATATAAGTAGTATGAGATTTTACTTAATATACAGAGATATTTTAATTGAAATAAAATATTACTTGTTGAGTGATTATTCTATATCATTGATCAATAGTTGCCAATAAAACGTACTTAATATTTTACAAATCGTTATTACTTGGTTAAGTGATTTATTTGCTTCAACTGATTGATTAATAGCTATAAATGATGTTTTTAAAAAGAAGTGTATCACGAATGAATAATATGTTTTTCTTCCAACAAATATTTTTCTTGAAAAGAAAAATCACGTTCAATTGATCGAATAAAAAAATATTGCTTTTCCCTGTTTGTTAATAAGTGGTTAACATGGAAAATGAAATTCTGCCAATGCATAAAAAAAGACGAAATTTGCCGATGAATTTTATTTCAACTAGCAAGTTGTTCCCATGCATGACATAATTTTCATTCTAATTCAAAAATCAATAAACTTAAAGAGAAAAGGCATCAGAATTGTTAATTATCAATATTTATCTTATTTTATTTGAATAAATCAAAGCAATAATACTTTAAAATCGTTTGTTATTAGAACCTAAACATTTTCAAAGGAAAATTAAAAACATTTCAAAATATATCTTTTATTAAAATATGAAATGTTGACCTCATCTAATTTTTTTCTTGAGTATAAATTGAACAGAAATCAAGGATTGAACTATAACAAAATGAAAAAACTGCATTTCCTTGTGATGGATTGGGTTATCTGGACAAAAGAATTAAAATATATGTAAACATTATGGTAAAATAAATGTTACTTGCTTTGGTAATACCAAGTTGTTGTTTTTTTCAAAGCTTGCTTCTTGTACCATTCATTACAGATAGTGCTGATAAAAGAAAACACATCAAATAAAAAAAAAGGAATAGCCATTATAGTTACCTGAAATTATTACAACTTACCTTTACTCTGCAAAAATATTAACATTGTAACATTACTAGTATTTTTTTTTTTTAATTTTCTTTTCTTGATTTGAGGATCTGATTAAAGAAAACTAATGACTCCAAAAAAAGAAGCTAAACTTGTAGTAGTCATCCACACTTAACAGTAAAGAAAACAGAAAAAAGAAAAGAGAAAACTGCTGTCACAACAACCGAAGAGAATAGGTATACCTAATAACTGCATTACAGAAAACAGAGAAAAAGGAAATTCTCCTTATCAAACAGTTCTCAAATTCTGTTTTAATGTATGGTAAATTAATTGTCACAACTTTCCCTGTTTCCTCTAAATTATGTGTGTAAATCAATTCCAGAGCATATCTAAAAGGATACAATGTTGTTTCAAAACAAGACAACACACAATAGAATGAATTGTTTGTAAGAGTTTGCAAAGCTGTTTTTTCAGTTAAAAAAAAAGTGTTTTACTTCGATAGTTCACACAATTAAATAATGGTGAACATCAAAAGTTGATGGAAGTTATTGTGGTAAATTTTCACCTTTCATTTAAGAATGGTGAAACAAGTAACATTACCTAGTTTTCTTCAAAAGCAAAACCTTATTACGAGTGTTTTATGCCTTATAAAACGTCAAACTTATGTTTTGAATAAATGACAACACTTCACTGAGATCTGAAGGAACGAAGTGATGGTTCTTTCAAGAAGAATTTATTGAAGAGATACAATACTAGGACTTTGAACTCAATTCATATAAATTTGAATTCCAATATCTCAAGAAAAACTCATCATATTAACTACTTAATGGTTGCATCAATAAATTTAGCCATACAAAGTTAAACAATAAACAAAACAAGTCATGGAACTAGATTTGAAAAGCACTACACACTACAATTAAGTAATTATTTTAAGTCAAAGAAAAATATGTTTTTTTTTTTCTACAACTATTGAATATTTTAACTAATATGCTAACAACAAGTCTTCATATGTGGTTCATTTGGCACTATATACAAGTCTTTGTTAATTATGCTTCATTATGCAACTAGGACTTGCAAGCCTTCTAATTTTATCACTAAATTTTTTTAACCAATAAGTAAACTATCTTTCCTAAACCTATTTTTAATTAGCCCACAATACTTGTGAGCACATCACTATAATGTTAAAGATTGCTTATTTTTAATTACTCTTAATAAGATTTTTTTTCTTCTTAATAGGTGAATGGAGATATGTGGCTGAAAAGTTGCATCAAACAGTTGAGAAATGCATTTTAATTTCACTTAATTGCAATCTGTGAATTAGTACAACAAGAGAACATATTAGCTTCAGTAATTAATTCAAGAACCAAGACATACACTATTAAGAATATAAGTGCAAGGATTAGCTAACTAAATGCATGTCACTGTGTTGTTTTAGCTCTTTCGGTCTTCAAGTTAAACAACACACACAGTTTTCCAAAAAATAAAAAAAAAAAAAATTCAGATGACAGTCCCTTCAAAGCAAGATATGAATGTATTATGTTTTTATTAATAATTTGACATATGCATGCACTTTAAATGATAACAAGCTAAATTTTATGAAGTAAAATGGAGTTAAAAAATTTTCATAAAAAAATATATAAAGTAATTGAATCAATGGTGTTTTATAGAGTTCTCTTAGTACTATTTTCATTTAAGATAAATTAGATAAACCCACTTTTAATGAGAATTATCATAAAATACATAATGATACATTCACACCCATATATCACAAAAAAAATATTAGGCACCTATTTTATTTTATTTTTATCTCTGTATTATTCATGTTACATTGTCATTTATCTTATCTACATTTTCTCAAGGTATGAAATATAATTCGGTGCTCATACATTCTAACAATTTTTTAATGGACTGTTATAATTATTCTATTTTAAAGTACAAACTCCTTCAATAAATACGAGGGATATCATAGTATATAAGCCTTAAGTTTTAGTCCAACATTATTTTAAGCCCTAGGTATTAAAAGAAATATGTTAAAGTGTCATAAATATATATATATATATATATATATATATATATATATATATATATATATATTCAAATAATTTATTTATTTGTCCATGTTTAGTTTCATCATTATATTCCTCAATATTTTTCTACTGAGTTGATAATACTGTATATGTTGAATATATTCAAATGACAAAGTCAATTTTAATCTTTGCATTAAAGGGAATGTGGATCACCCAAGTGTCTATTCAGTCACATCTATAAAGATTAATATCACATACTAGAAGACACTCGGGATGCTACCCACATCTGAGAAGTGACCCAATATTATCCTATTCTTATTGGACTTATTTTAAATTTCTGAAAATATGCCAATACATCACAAAAAAGGACAAAAAACCATGTAAATGCATTTGAAACATGATGTTTAAGGTGGTAAAATCAATGCATTGAACCAGGTTACAGTAAACACTGAGACATTGGTCATTTTTCTTAACTAGAAACATGCATAAGGCCGTTATACGAACTATTGAATCTGTACCATGACACTGAACAAGTAGGTAGATACGATCAGAGCAGAAACATGGAAAAGGAAACGTGTTATAGAGATCAAAATACAACCGTTTTATATAATTTGTTTTCTTCAGATTCATCATAGATGTTGTTGAGGGTACCTTACTCCGTTAAATTCTGAAAGAGAAAGTAAAGAAATACATAGCAGGCTTCCGTCGGCACATCAGATATATGAGATGTGATTGTTCTAGGTCTCCCATGGCTTTCCCAAGGACTGAAATTCTGCAAATTGGTGCTGCAAAAACACCGTTGACTAGTCAGCACCATGTTATTTTGACCATGCACTTGCTCATGTAAAATAGTTTGAGTAAGCAAAACGAAGTTTTGGAGATGGTTTTTCGTTAAAATGTTGAATCTGGTCATTCCTTGCCTTAATTGTGTCTATTTCCCAAACTACATATATAACTCATAGCATGTTCCAATTTGACTCTAAAACGTGGACGTGGAAGCAATAAGTATCTGGTTCTGTGTGTTTTTGTTTCTTTTTTGACGTGATTTTGGAGAAAATTGTGAGTGTTGGACTTGATCTAAACACCCATTTAGTTTAAATCATCTTTGTTAATGTTTATATACTCAGATTCAAGCATTACTTGTTCGTTTTCTTGTAGCAGTGTATGAAAATTATGTACTAAGTAATTGTGGAAGGAAGTTATCTAAACACCAATTGGGACTTACGTCGTGAGAGAATCCATAGTTATTGAAGATCAAGGAGGGGCTCCATTTGCTCAAGATAACCAAAGAATCATCATCATCATGCTCCTTTGTGTAGTAGTAGCCATGTTCTTTACCCTCAGTGATCACGTCCAAGGAAGGATGAACACTATGGCTCTTGCTACCAAATTCTTCTGCAGTTTCTGAGGGTTTCCAAGAACCCAATTGGATCAGATTTTGATTTGCTTCCTCTCTACATGGCTTTGATTCTTCAGCCAGGCCACGACTTCTCATCTTTTGTCTTGTCCTCTCTCTTGCCCTCTCTCTTGCCCTTTCTCTGCACTCCCTTGCAAGAGGGTGGAAAGCACTGATCTTCCTAGAATGCTTAACCCTTCTCTTCATCGCTTTGTCCACTCTCTCTTCTGCTTCTTTTTCATCTCTACTCACTGCAACCTCATCAAGACTAGACACACCTTCTTCACATTCCGAACCAGCACTGCTGCAGCTGCGGTGAACACTCTTCTTCTGCTTCTTTTTCTCCTTCGCCAGACGATGGATTTCAGCTTTTGCTTGGTTCAGTAACCACTCCACGGTCTTGCTAGCTTTGTCAAAGCCTAGCATATCTTGCAAACCGAAAAACCTCTTTGCAACATCAAGGGAAAGTCTCATTCTCCTATCCCTGAGTCCTCTCGCGGTGCTGATCTTGCTGTGTCTGTCTCTCTTGGCAGGCCTTTTTCTGGGGGTTTGAGTATTCTTCTTAACAGAAGTCTCCGCGGCAAGATTAACTGGTTCAGGCTCGGGGGGTTTATGGTGAAACTGAAGGAGGAAATCGTGGTGTTGTTCGAGGAAAATTTGAGAGTCTTCAAAGGGAGGAGGAGAAGGAAAGTGGAAAAAGGACAAAGGAGGAAGGTGAGGGTTGTTTTCTTGTTTGGACGTTGGGTTGCTTTCAGAGTCAATGGAAAAGGGTCTGGTGTAGTAAAATGCTGGGTCATAGCAGGAAATTGGTTCGTTTTCACAGTGAGAGGGAAACGTATCCGAAGTTTGAGATTGCATAGTGCAGTACTCTCTCCCTCACTCTTGGAGTAGTAACCCTACAACCCTTTTGGAGGAGCTAATTAATTAACATGTATGTGTATGTTGTGAGGGTGAAGATGAAGATATTGTGATTGTACAACCGGGAATTCATGAGGGTAGTGCTGCAGTTTGAGAAAGACAGCAAAAACAGTAACACATCAGAGAGAAGGGTAAAGAAGAGGGAGAAGAGAAAGAACCTAGTTTTAATAATGTTTGGTTTTTGATGAAAAGCTAATAAGGTGTTTAGGATGATGATATATGCAATGGAAGAAATGAGTGGATGGAAGAAGTTGAAAGTTGTAGCACTTCACGTGGTGGTCATGTGCGAGTTGACAGGGAACTAAAGGCAACTAACTCAGCTCCACCTTCATCACATCACTCACTATAGCCCCACTTCACTTCACCCTCTCCAATCACCTTTGCTATATACTCTACCACATTGCATCACTACATTTTCATGCTTTGTCCCACACAATAGTGTTTCACATGCCACCACTTTTTATGGGAACATTCACACAATTCTCAGGCTCTATTTTAGATATAATATGTTTTGCACCAACCTTTTTTCTTTCTTTTATCATGGGAGATTCAATATTATATAAGTTATTGAGGTGTTTTTTCCTTTTGAAAAGGGTGGAAAGAGAATGTGTAGGGTTTTGAATTGTGAAAGAGATTTTTGAGAAGTGAATAATTAATGTTTTGGAATTGTTAAGAAAGTGCAATAATTTGATATGCGTGGTCTTAACTTAACGGGTTGCAGTTTGACTGGGTTTGTGAGGGACGTCGCTTTCAGTAAAAAGAGAAGGGCCATGAGTCTATATAGTCTGTGATGCCTGCAACTGTATCTCTATGTATATCTATTCCTCTTTGGAATTTTGTTGTTGATTCTCTTCTTTCCCATGCGTGCTTATCCTTTCTCTGTCATCATTTCTTTCTCTTTTTTCTTTCATCACAATTTCCTTTCTTACCGACCCAAGCTTTTTGGAATATCTCTTCTATGCTAACTGCTACATGTTAAAATGCATAATATGCAGAAGTTCATGCTTTTTAACTTCTAGTTGTGAGTCTTTCGTTCAAGTTTGAATATCATTTTTTAAACTTTCTTATGACACTTAGGTGATGATGTATGAACTAGGTCAATTATAAAAATAAAGTGGTATATGTATCAACAATTAATATATGGATGTGATCTATTGTTAAAGAATGGTTAAAAATATATTTCATAAAACATTATTGGAGATTATTTTATTGAACTCTTAAAGTAATTAGTGAACTAAAATGTTTACTTTAAATTGTTCAACGGTCTCCATATCTAATTTTGATTTATGTCTTTAATGACAAAGTAGAAATATTTGATTTCTATAAAAATGGATATCAATAAACAAAATCAGTTGGTTTACCTATAATTTATATTTACCGATAGATGATTGATGACAAAAAATTCGTCGATAAATTTTATTAAAGATTGTGAAATCCGTCAATAATTATTGATTGTCGCAAATAGGTATGTAAATATTTGTTGATAATTATCGACATGTTTGGTTGTCGGTAAAATCATCGGTAAACATCACGATTGAATCTTCTTCTTCCTATTCTTTTTCATTTTATTCTTCTTCATCTCATTCTTCTCATGCCTTGCTATCATCGTCGCCTCTGACTCCTTCTCCTCATCCTTATCATCTTTCTCCTCCCCTTCCTCATCCTCCTTTTCATCACCCAACTCTAGCAAATTAAACTTAAAATTCACCTCTTAACATGGTATTGAAGTTATGGGTTAAAACCTATACCAAAGAAATTTGTTATCTATTGTCTATTGTTCCATCCGCTATCGGACTATTATTAAACTATCCATTAATGTTTAGTCTTACGCTCAATATGTATATGTTTCAATGTGAGGGATATGTGTTGGAAGTCTTACATCAACTAGAGATAAAACCAATTTATAGTATATAACCAATTTAGACACTAATTCCTTTGATAGCCAAAATTTTGGAAGCTAAAATTTTGGTAGCTAATATTATGCATGAACCACATATAATTAATTGGTCACTAATTATAATTTTTTATTCATAATAGTGATTATTTTAGAGACCAATGATTTTTAGTTTATAAAGTATCTAAATTAGTCACTATAGTTACCAATTATTTTGTCTCTAAAATTGGTTGTTATTTAAATATTTTCTTGTAGTGCCACTTGTTCTTGATTCATATGGATTAACCCTTTAAGGCGTTAATTTGATCATTTTAGTTATGTTCGTAAAAATTGTTTACATGTTTCTACCTATTGGTTTTTATTCTAAATTAATTTGTTGTGAGTTTTTAAACTTTAATTGGTTAAGAGTTATAACCAAAACAATGAGCAAATATCATATTAGCCGAAAACATAAAATGAAAGTAAATATATACATTGATCCAAATTTATTGCTACTTAAAGAAAACGAGTTAAAATTTGAAAATGAAATATATGGAAAATGTTTTCAATGTACAATAAAACTATAAATGTGTGAATAAAATATGATCACTTGACATGATGTCTTTACTTAAAAATAATATATTGGAAAGGTAAGAAATGTATTTGATGTCTCTCACTAGTTAAACTTTTGTATTGGGAACATGCAGTTGAGTAAAACATCTCGAGCTTCATCAACCACCACTAGTATATCCAACTTAGTTGTAAAGATACACCATGGATGTTTAACCATCACTTAATTTCTTGTCTAATTTCCACTAGATGTAGGGATCATCTATACGTATAACTCACTAGTTTGACACAAGAGTGTAAGTATGATCTACAAAGGATCTAAACTTTTGATGTTAACTTGAGCCCAGTGTAAAAAATACTTTCAAAATCGCCTAATATGCTTCGATTTCAAAAAAACCGAAATCTTTCACAGCTTGGTAGCATTTTTGAAAATTTTCACACAACTATAGGCTTCAATTCTAAAATAATTGAAGCCTATACCGGTATATGCTTCGATTCTATAAAGAACTAAAACATATAATAATATAGGTTTTGGTTCTTTAAAGAACCTACATCTATAGTTTTGCAAGTAATTTAAAGATGTCACTGGTGACATTTTTGTAAATATTTGCAAAAGTATAGACATTGATAGTAAATATTTAGAGTATAAATGCATAACACTTAATTTTGACAATAAATTTATAACTTACCATCATTATCTGTGTTTAACTTTCTTATCTTTAATCAATGTAGGATTTAAACTTAAGTTTGGATTCCTAACTATTTTAACTAAATTAAACCATAATTAATAAACTAAAAACTTTAAAAGGTGAATTTTAAGTGATTTAATTGTTCAAAAATATTGATGGGACTTTCAAATTGATATGTTGTGGCGTATTAAAAGTGATTTTAATTAGCACCAACTATAAGACCTAGAAAAGTACGTAGTTGATATGTATATGTATGTATTGAGAGTGTCACACATGGTTGATTGATTCCCTCATCATATACATGTTTTGTAGTTGCCCATCTTTTTGCCGACCAAGCCCTTGATGATGGGGTCTTTTTCTTTACCACGACGCTTTCGCTAAGATTTTTAGTGGTATTGTAATAATTATGGTTAGATTGACATAGAATTGAATACCAATTGTTGTGTGATTGAACCTCCTGCACAATTCTGTGTTAGGGTATTTATTTTATTAATTGTTCGTTGAATTAGATGGGTGGTAACTAGCTAATGCCTTTTTCTCCACATCCAAAGTATCTTTGGATTATGATTCCCAACAAAGCATAAGCATCTATGATATATCTGCAGAGGACCAAGCTATATGGAGTGTGGGCCATAGAAAAGACACTACACATCTACTCTTTAGGGCATTACATCAACTTACCCACCACATTCTGCAAACTTTCCACATCTAAGGGCTTTACCACAACACCTATAACTCCATTTTTTCATTCATGCAATATCAGAATTTGCTCATCTTCATTCTTTTTTCCCGTTCAAACCAGAACACAATTAATATAATTATCGATGAATAATTATATATATATATATATATATATATTTTAAGAATATAAGTGTGAGTTTAAGTTCCACATTAAATAGAAATGAAAAAATAAAATATTATATAAAAGTAAAGATCTATAAATTCATTATCCTTATATTAAAAATATTGTCAATAACTTATGTGATTGGACTCAAGTCTTATTAGTGTTTGTTCTCTATAACAATGCCTACGGCTTTTAGTTCCTGCACTCAGTCAATTTCTTCGCGCACCGATCAAATTTTCAAAATAATCACTTTTAGTATCCGTAAAAGTGACTTCCGAAACATATGTTTCCGAAACTTTCTAGAAAAAGTTTTCCCAAACAAAATTTTCAGAATAAGATTTCTGAAACAGAATTTCTGGAAAAAAAAAATCTGAAACATGATTTCCGAAATACAATTTTCAAATGGATTGATGTTAAGGAATGAGATTTCCAGAATAAATTTTCTGAAACACATATAATGTCCTATGGAATAAATTTTCTGAAATACCGCTACATAAAATATGTTCTGGAAGTTTTTCATTAAACTTCTAGAAATATATGAAATATCTTCAAAAAAGAATTGTTCAAAATGAGTTTTTCTTCGGATTTTCTCTCTTTTTATTTTTATGCAGAGTTTCCTCTCTTCTTCTTCCTTTGCAATAATGGTGACGATGGAAGCAGTGATCACGATAGTAACGATGGTGGTAGTGGTTGTGAAGAGTGTTTAAGTCTCTCTCTCTGGGGGTGCATTTAGTAATTGTGGGTGCAAGAAACAATGACCTACCACGAAACAGCTTTGGAGTTCTTGAAAACTCTAGCTTTTACGTCCTGGACCACCTATAATTTCCAATTACACCCCCAATAAGTTTTAAAATACCTATTTTATTATTTGGCATTTATTTGAAAGTTGGCATTTATTTGAAAGTTTCCGTTGCATTTTCTTTTTTTTGCTATTGTTTTTCTCGATCGAGGTTCAAAGCGTATTCCAACGAAGTTTGATGGTGGTGATTTGAATTTGGCTAGCCATGGATGCAAAGAAAGTATGAATGGGTAGTTTGGTATTTGGATTTGTTTTAATGGCAATAAAATTGTCTTCGTATTCTAGATTTCATAATAGAGGCTTTTCGTAGTTTGTAAAAAGTGATTTTTTTTTATATGATTGTGTTTAGAAAGTTTTTTTTTTTCAAATTCTAAAAAGAATATTTCAAAATTGTTATATTACTTACTTGACTACTTTAGACCTAACATGACTTGGTTAAAGGTGGACTTGACTTATTTAGTATGAGGTGAATTTGACTTTATTCGGTTTGAGGTGGACTCGACTTGGATCTTGGTCAAAAGTTTAGATGAATTTAGCTAGGTTAGAAGATGAATTGAGTTGGTTTGACTCAATTAGGGTTAGATAAAAGTCGAGTTGAGTCAATTTAAGTCAAAAGTTAAGCTAAGTTGACTCATACCAAAGGTTAAACCAAGACAACTCGGATCGAAAGGATCAATGGTCAAGTCAAGGCAACCTTGGATAAATGCTCAAGGCTAATTCATCTTGAGTCTGACCTAACGCTCTTTATCTTGACCTGAGATTGACCCACACAAACCTATCCATGGAGCTTTTATTTCTATTTTTCACTCTATGAACTTTTTTTATGTGGATTTTTTCTCTATCCTAATGCATGTGGGTCAGATTAAATTGTTGGGTCAAATTGACCTAAATTACGTTCAGCAACCTATATTTACTACAATTACACAAACCCTATTAAACTTATCTTCTAAACTCACATGAAAAAACAAATAACATTTTCTATTTTTTCTAAAATTCTAATATGTTAGAATTATGTTCGGTCATTTAGTAATCATAAATATAATATCAAACTACTAAAAAAATTCTTGTTAGACTATTTCTAACAAATTTTCTTAAATCATTGTTAATATGAATTCTCCTTCGTTTATTCTATTACATGATCGGAAAAAATTATGATTATTGAAATATTAAAAGAAGATATCATTTTACTTCCAAGATTTAAGGGAAATTATTGAATATGACATTATACATCCAATAAATACATTTACACTAATAATTGGTCAAAAGAATGAATTGAAGGAAAATAAGCATAATAAATTATACTATTTACAACAAGCACGGATGAATACATAATTTCAATAATAATGAATGCCACAAGTTCCAAAGAAGCTTAGAACACACTTCATGATAAGTTTCAAAGTAGTATAAAGGTACACACCATGGAACTTAATAAATATGAAAAAGAATAGAGACTATGCATTAGAAAATGTGAAGGGCAAGGAAAAGTTTGTTGAGCTACAGACCACGTGTCAGAGGGAGGTGTACGTAGAAGCACACGTGAAAGAAAGGAAAATGCTAATGGCGTGATTTCATAGTGGAAGGATAATGAATTTGGTATGGAAAATTCTCTCTCCCTGATTATTCTCTCTGTAGCCCTTCTTCCCTCTGTGTACCTTTCTGAATGCCACAATTAACTTCCCCTAATCTCATTGTTGCCCTGTAATTGCAGGAATGGATGTTGGAGCAATCTCTATATGCTCAACCCCTGCAATTTGAACATTGTTATTTCACTTTGAATACTGTTTCCTTTTTTTCAAAATGTATTGGCATTGAAATTTCCCCCCCATAAATCAGAGCCATTACAGATTTGTTGGTTTTTATCACTGTTTTATCGGAGAACTCTGTTTCTGGTTTTCTAGCACTGTTACATTGGTGCTTTCATTGACTTCCATGGCGGAGAACACCCGAATGAAAGATGTGCAGACCGAGATTCACAATCACGCTGAAGACATTTGTCGTTTGAACATGACGCTTGACAATCTCCAAAAAACAATGGACATTAGAAATCAGGCGCAAGAAAAATCTATGGAAGAGATTAAAGTGGTTTTACAACAATTACTGTTGAATTCTTCGAACACACATGGAAGTTCTTCGCACTCAAGTTCACCGGTCCAAGTGTCTCCATTAACGATGGTTGTTGCGAGCAGAGATATTTCTCTAGGTTTTCCCCATTATGATGGTTCTTCATCCATTTTGGATTGGATTTTCAAAGCTGATAAATTCTTTAATTATCACCATACACTTGATGGGGAACGTGTTGAAATAGTCTCTATGCATTTCGAAAAGGAGGTAGTGTCGTGGTTCCAAATGCCGCAGAAGATGAATGTCGTGCAAACGTGGCCAACTCTCACTCGCGCCTTAGAATCCCAATTTGGTCCTTCTCCCTTTGATAGCCCTATGGCTACTGTTTAAGCTAAAACAGAATGGGTCAGTTTCTGATTACCACTTAAAATTTATGTCATTAGCAAATCGTTCTGTAGGCCTATCTGATGAAGCTATCTTGAACTGTTTTCTTAGTGGTTTAAATGTTAATATTAAGAGAGATGTCATGGCTTTATCTCCTCCCAGTTTACTTCGAGTAGTGGCCTTAGCCAGGTTAAATGAAGAAAAGTATATGCCACCTTCGAAAGCTCCTCTTTCGTATTCAAGCAAATATCCTCCATTTTTTATTAGTAGCTCCTCAAATGCTGCAACAACCAAAATAACTCCAAAACTCACAGTGCCTATGGCAAAACCCACCTTACCTCCATTATTGCCCAACCCCCCAAGACCACCACACAAAAGTGCCAATGTGAGACGCATAAGTCCAACTGAAATGCAATTGCATTGAGAAAAGGGTTTGTGTTATTTTTGTGATGAGAAGTTCTCTTTCAGCCACAATTGCTCCAACCGACAGTTATATGTATTACAATTGAGTGAAGAGGATTCTGATTCGGTGGGAAATATTGATGCCCAAGGTATAGGAGTGAATTAGCAAAGAGCGAGGATCATCATTTGTCTCTTAATGCTTTGAAAGGGGGCTTACGAATGGGTATTATTAAATTTATAGCACATGTGGGCACACTACCAATTACATTGTTGATTGATGGCAGTAGTTCTGACAATTTCTTACAACCTTGAGTTGCCAAATGTTTGAAACTTCCAATTGAGCTAGCACCCATGTTCAAGGTGATGGTCGAAAATGGTCATTATATGGAATTAGAAGGGTTAATACAAAATTTCACTCTCCAGACACAAAGGCATGTTTTTACATTACCAGTCATTTTACTTCCCATTTCATGTGTTGATCTCATCCTTGGTGCAAGTTGGCTTAAAACAATGGGCCCTCATCTTGCAGATTATGAGTCACTCCAAATTAAATTCTTACATGACGGGAAATATATCACATTTCAAGGTGATAGAGATATGGTGGCAAATTCAGCTCAACTGCATCACATCTAGTGCATGGTGCATACTAATGCTATTGCTGAAATTTATAGCATGCAAGTGATACATGAGGATATGAAATTAGTGTCTCTGTTACCACTGATAGAGGACATGGAGCCCAAATTTGCTCTTTTATTACACACATACAACTCATTTTTTGCTCTTTCTAGTGGATTACCCCCACCTCGTTCCCATGTTCATTCCATTCCTCTACTAGAAGGTTCTAATCATGTGAAAGTGAATCCCTATAGATACCCTCATAGTCAAAAAGAGGAAATTGAAAAATTGGTGCAAGGCATGCTTTTGGAGGGTCTAATTCAGCCAAGCTCTAGTCCATTTTCCTCTCCAATTATTTTGGTCAAAAAGAAAGATGGCACCTGACGTGTATGTAATGATTTTAGAGCTCTCAATGCCATCACTATCAAGGATAACTTTCCTATTCCTATAGTCGATGAACTCATTAATGAATTGTATGGAGCTCGCTATTTTTCGAAATTGGATCTATGCTCGGGCTATTACCAAATTTTGCTAAATCTGGATGATCGTTTCAAAATGGCTTTTCGAACTCATCAAGGGCTATACAAATGGTTGGTCATGCCCTTTGGTTTATCTAATGCGCATGCAACTTTCCAAGACTTAATGAATCAAATTTTCAGTGGCATATTAAGGAGGTTTGTCCTGGTGTTTGTTGATGATATATTAGTGTATAACACTAATTGGAAGGATCACCTTTACCATCTTGAAGTCGTGCTCAAGATTCTTCAAAAGAACCAACTCTTTGCCAAATTTTCCAAATGTACATTTGGCGTACAACAGATTGGTTATTTGGGTCACACTTTATCAGGAGATGGAGTGGCAATGGACACGAACAAGCTGACAGCAGTCATTAATTGGTTGAAGCCAAAAACCTTGAAACAACTGCGTGGCTTTTTGGTCCTTATAGGATATTACCGACGTTTTGTAAAGGGTTATGCTCAGATAGTTGCCCCTCTCAGCAATCTCCTAAAGAAAGACTCTTTTAAATGGTCTTCAACAGCAGATCAAGCATTTGAGGCATTGAAAATAACTCTTACCACAACACCAATGTTAACAATTCCGAATTTTGCTACACCTTTTGTTTTGGAAATCGATGCTTCAGGGTATGGTATTGGTGTTGTCTTAAGTCAAAATAAGCACCCCATTGCTTATTTTTCTAAGAAGCTATCTCCAAGAATGCAAAAAACAATTTATCTATACTAGAGAATTTTATGCAATCACGGAGACCTTGTCCAAATTCAGGCATTACTTGTTGGGCCATCAGTTTTTTTATTAAAACGAACCAAAAAAGTTTGAAAGAACTTTTAGAACAAACACTTCAGACCCCTAAGCAACAACAGTGGTTACCCAAATTCTTAGGGTATGACTTCAAAATTCAATATTCTCCTTTAAAGGAAAACATCCCTGTTGATGCCTTGTCCCAAAGTTTAGCAATGGCTTGGTCTGCACCTTCACATACTTGGTTTCAATCAGTAGCGGCTGCTACAAAAACTTATGCAATATTGAGCAAAATTTATCAAGATTGAATTAAGAATGCAGGGAAAAGTGGGGACTATGTTGTCCAACACGATATGATTACTTGGAAAGGGAGAATTATGTTGCCAAGGGATGAGAAATTACTCCAAATGATCCTGACAGATTTTCATACTTCAAAAGTGGGAGGCCATGCTGGAATTACAAGAATCTTGAAGAGAATTAGTGCTCAGTTTTATTGGCCCAAAATGAAAGAGGATATCCGAAAAGTTATTCAAGAATGTGTGATGGAGATGTGACAATGAGCAAGGACAAGGATCCACTTGAAGAACTTGGAGGACCTATGACAAGGTCTAGAGTGAGGAAAGCAAAAGAAGCTCTGCAGCAAGTGTTGTCAATATTATTTGAGTACAAGCCCAAGTTTGAAGGAGAAAAGACAAAAGTTGTAAATTGCATCATGGCCCAAATGGAAGAGGACTAATGCGCCAGATTAATGAAATTTCTTTTATTTAAATAAGGGCCATTTGACATCTTAAGAACCAACCTTTGGAAAACTAAGAGGACCTTGCTGAATACTTTTAGATGACTTTTTGGCTGCCCCAATTTCAGTTATAATCAGGCATTAGGTAATGGACAATTATTAGCTTGATTGGTTTATTATTAGCACTAGTGGAATATAATGACAATTAATGGTCTTTTGTAATCCTAATGGTTAAAGGTCCTATATAAGCTGAACCATTTCTTATCAATGAAATCAAGTTAAGTTTTGTTCAGAAATTCAATTTTTTATTTAATAATGAGAGTGATTCTCCTAGTTCTTGAGTGATTCAAGAACCCTTGGCTGTATCAAAGGATTTTGCCTCCTTTGTTTGTTGCCTCCTTTGGAAAGAGTGATTCTTTCCTTCCACTTTTAGATTCACCCCTTATTCCTTTCTTCTTCACCCAATTTTCAAAAAGAATACCCAATTCTGCCCACAAAAATATCTCGTGGTCATAACTGGTTCTAACCCTAAAGATCCTAAGTCAGCCCTTGTGCAATGAGAATCACATCAATGTGTCATTTGCCAATAAGCTAAAGTCTCACAATCTTTACCTGCTGGCCTTCTACAGCCACTGCCAATTTTGAACCTTATTTGGGAGGATATTGCAATGGACTTCATCACTTGCTTACACCTCTCTCACGGATATTCTAACATCATGATGGTAATAGACAAATTATCTAAATTTGCTCACTTTATCCCCTTAAAATATGGATTTAACAGTCAAAGCGTGGCAACAACTTTTATACAAAATATTGTTAAGTTATATGGCTTTCCCAAAATCATAGTCTCTGATAGAGATAGAGTCTTTATCAGCAACTTTTGGAAACAATTGTTTAAGTCGTTAGGCACCTCTTTGGCTATGACTTCGGCTTATCACCCCTAATCTGACGGTCAAACCAAAAATTTAAACAAAACTCTGGAAATGTACTTGAGGTGTTTTGTTTTTGACCATCCTAAAGATTGGTCTAATTTGTTACCATGGGCCCAATATTGGTATAATTCAGCTTTTCATCACAGCATTTCAATGTCTCCTTATCAAGCAGTCTATGGTAAGTTAGCCCCTTCTCTAATCAGGTACGAGTATAATGAGAAGGATCCTCCAGACTTACAGTAGTCCCTCAAGGCCCATGATGCTTTGTTAACAAAGCTATAAATGAAATTAAATCAATCTCAAAACTATATGAAGCTACAAACAGATAAGAAACGTAGGGATACCCATTTGGAGGTGGGTGATTTAGCTTTGGTTAAGTTACAACCTTACAGGCAAAGTTCTGTTGCTTTGAGGAAAAACCAAAAATTGAGTCTCAGATATTTGACCCTTTTGAGGTGCTGGAAAAGATTGGGAAAGTTGCTTACAGATTGTTATTGCTAGAATCTGCAAAGATATACCCAATTTTTCACATCTCCCCGTTGAAGAAGTTTCAAGGGGTTATCAACCATACCTTCCCTTGCCACTCACGACAAATGAATGTGGTCTTGTGATGCTGCCATATAGGATTTTGGATAACCGCGTCATTAAAAGAAACGACAAAACCAGTTTGGAAGTCCTGGTTCAATAGATTCATTATGTGATGATGATAACACTTGAGAAGAGATTGAAGAGTTCAAGAAGGCCTATCCTCAGTTCAACCTTGAGGACAAGGTTAATGCCAAAGGGGGGAGTAATGTAACAAACGCATTACAAAATGCGAAGGGCAAGGAAAAGTTTGTTGAGCCTACATACCACGTGTCAGAGGTAGGTGTACATAAGAGCACACGTGCAAGAAAGGAAAATGTTAAATGGCGTGATTCCATAGTGAAAGGATAACAAATTTGGTATGGAAAATTCTCTCACCCTAATTATTCTCTCTGTAGCCCTCCTTCCTTATGTGTACCTTTCTGAATGCCACAATTAACTTCCCCTAATCTCATTGTTGCCTTGTAATTGTAGGAATGGATGTTGGGGCAATCTCTATATGCTCAATCCCTGCAATTTGAACATTGTTATTTCACTTTGAATACAGTTTCCTTTTTTCTTGAATGTATCGGCATTGAACTTTTTGTCCCATAAATCAGAGCCATTACAAATTTGTTGGTTTTTATCAGTATTTTATTGCAGAACTCTATTTCTGGCTTTCTAGTACTGTTACAGACTATTAAAGACTAATATTTTAGAATCAAATGGAAGGGCAAAGATATGGGATTGTGAGATTCTTAATGGTGTTTTACCTAGAATCTTTGGAAAAACGATCAAACAAGATTTGAATAGGTAAGATGAACATCCAAGTTAACCTGTTCAAGTCTAATAAGAGGAATGGCATGATTAATATAATGAAAAATGGTTAGGAGAATATGTGATCTATCGAAGAAGGTTTCAGTGAAATCAAAAGAAAGTATTTGGGTAAAGAATTCTTGAATGGTTAAAAGAACATAAAAGAGAGCAAAATGAAAAAGAGGTTTTAGAAGTGAATAGTAAAAATCTTCAACCTCACACTGCTTCTTATATACAATTTTGAGAACCACTTAGAAAAATATTTTTAAGAATATTTTTTTAATCCAAATAACTTTGGATATCCAATTAAAAAGCATACATTTTGTTATTTTTTTACTTATGAATCAAATTTGTTCATTTAAAGAAGCATGTTTTTTGTCATGATCTTAATAAGTCTAGTTAATTATTCCACTATGTAGAAGTAGCTTTGAGAATCACAACAATTAGAACCACAATTGTAACGAATCTTGATTGAAGGGTTACATGGTCGACTACATTTAATGTTTTGTAGAAAAAAAACTTCGGAACGAAAGTACAAATTTCTTAATGTTGTCTTCAATCACAAGTTTATTAACAAGAGAGTGACTTTTGTGATATATTTATGGTACTGATCAGAACTCTTAAATACTAGTTAAAAATAATCAATATGCATTAAATTTTATAAAAAAATATAATAAATTAAAGTATTAAATAAATTTTAACTTTAATAATTATTAATGTGATAATATTTTATATTTAAAGAACAAAAATTCTTACAAATGTTATAAAATTATTATTTATAATTTTTTTTCATACATAAAAAAAGTTAAAAATAATAAAATAATTTTATTAAATTATAAAATTTAATGTCAACAAAAGTTTAACTTTCTATTTTATTTTTATTACATAATAAAATTATTTAATAATTTTTATGTTATTTAATATGATACTGCATTAGTCATTTTCATTATATAGAGTTCTAAATTTAATTTATATATTACTGTATTATATTCCATTAAACCAAAATAGTGTTACAATATTCATATTTTCAATATAATTTTATTAATTACATTACATTACAACTTCATTAACTTTACTTTATTATTTAATTGTTTTAAATTTTATTTTAATATATCACATATATTATTATTATAATATTTGTGAGTATTTTTGTCCTCTAAAAAATAGAACTACATTAATAATTATTTGCATCAAAACTCATTAATGACACATGTACCTTCTCGGTTGAATGGCGTGGAGGTCAGCTAGGTCTCAGGATGAGTTGTACCTAGAGGTTAACTAGATTTAGGTGTATTGCGTTACTTTTGAGATATTGAGATTGTTTCTTCTTTCAAAAATTATCTTTTGTCTTAGTCTAAGTATATTATTGATCTATTTAAGCGTGTTCGGCTTATTAACAACAAGATTATTGATACTCCTCTTGAGACAAGTGTACAATATTTCCCAGTAGATGATGTTACTTTGACTGGTTCTACTTTATATAGAATTATTGTTGGGAGTCTGGTTTATCTTACTGTGACTCGTCCAAACATTGCACATGTTGTTAGTTAGTTTGTTTCAGCTCCAACAACAATTCATTGAGGTGTTGTTCTTCATATTTTCATATATCTTCGGGGCACTTAGTTTCAATTTCTTTTGCTTTCTTTTACGTTGTCTTTAGACTTATGTGCCTATTGTGATACATATTGGAATGGTGATCCTAATGATCAGAAATCCACTACTAGGTGGTGTATTTCTCTTAGTGATTCACTTATATCATGGAAGTAAGAAACAAGATGTTACATCTCAATCGTCCAAAGGAGCTGAGTATTGTGCCAGACTTTGACTAGTTGTGAGATTATTTGGCTGCATTGCTTACTTACAAATATGAGTATCTATTTGAAAGATCCTATATCTCTACATTTTAACAATAAAAGTATTATTCATATTGCTCACAACTCTGTTTTTTATGAGTGAACCAAACATATTGAAACAGATTGTCATTTTACTTGCCACCATCTTCAACTTGACATTATATCGTTACCATGTTTTCCTTCGACTCTACAAATTGCAAATATATTTACCAAGCCGCACTCCGTTTTACGCTTTCGTTTTGTATTTGACAAACTCTTAATGCATTTAGTCGTAACATTTTAAATTTGAGGAGATGTTAGCATAGACCCATGTTTTAGGACAATTTACCTGTGACTTCTGAAATTAATTTTATGTGTATATATAACACACATCTTATATCATTTAATACAAACCGAATGATACATAATTTCCTTCCTCATATATATCATTTTATACAAACTCAATAATACATAATTTCATTTCTCATATATTTATTTGTTTCCTACGATCTTACAATGTATGCGTTGAATTTTCTATTTTTCTTTCTTTTAACTTAAGATTCTTCCTTTCCTTTTAATGTTTCTTAGCATTTTATATTTATTACTACTTGTTTTTATGAATTATATTATCATGAAATTTATTTTTGATGTAAAGTGAAAAGCGCTTTATGTTATAAAAGTTTAAAAATATTATTTTTATTCTGAAGAATCTATTTTTCACCTCAAATTGCGCAATGTAACTGATATTTTAAAATCAATATAAAATTTTATAATTACAATTCAGGAATACGTTTAATACAAATTAATTTTATGAAAAAATTGTTGACTAAAAACTTAGTATATGATTAGATTTTAAACTTTGTCCCGTAAGGAAAAAGTGTTTTGCAAAATTTTAGCTAGGCACCTTGGATTTGGAATTGAAAGTTTGAATCACACTGCAAATCCAACTAATTCTATTTCTCTTAAATTCCCAAAATATCGCACTAATTCTATTTCTCTTAAATTCCTAAAGTGTGATATTACCCTTCTTCAACCATTTGCAATACCCTTCCCTTTTTCCTACACCTGTCATACAACTTCTCAATTTGGATTTGAGCCACCCCTTTACATTTTCAGGTACCCATTTTCCAGATCTTCATCAATCAATCAATTAATCTCATTTTCGTTTCGTTTTCTAAATCCTGGATCTTGTGGAAGCCCTTTTCGGTTCCTAATCTGCTACCCAGAGTAACACGAACAAGTAGTTAAGCAAGGTTGTTTTTGGTGTAGCATAATTCTTGCGCTTTTGGCGTTAGAGAATAAAACCCAATTCTCAGATTTCCACCTTTTCATTTGGGTTTCTCTTAGAAATTAAGCCCGTTGACCAATGAATGTGATAATGCTGGTTTTGTAGCGGAAAACTGAGGTTGGTTTGTAAAATTTTTGTGTTATCTTTTGGAAGATATGAGTAGGTCTCCTTCGTTTTTAGTGAGAACAGAAGTGAGCCCGAGTGTTGATTCAGAATCATTGCAACGATGGGTTGTTGCCTTTTGTGCTATAAGGTTTGATCTTGAACAAGGTCAGCTTGTGGAAGAGTGTTATCCACAGGGTTGTCTTTCACACGATGAGGAGCTTGAAATTGCTTATAGTTCCTTTCCTGATTCCGTTTCACAGCACCAGAACCGATCCAGCATTCACGATTGTATCTTCTTTTTCCGAATTCGCAGGATTCTTAAGAAGTCATTAGATGAAAAGAGTGTTGCTGATAGTAGCAATGCTTCCAAATTCTTGTATGGTTATGTGTTCAATAGGCAGAGACAGGATGAGCGGTTAAAGCGAGGCGGGGAGCAGAAGTCTGTTGTCATTTTGTCTTATAATCCTTATTCAAGTGTGTTTAGACCTTTGTTGCAAATTGTGGGCCCTTTGTTTTTTGACATTGGCAAGAAAGCTTTGGAGCATATTGCTGCATATGTTTCTAAATGGCCTGTTCCAGTTCCTGGTAAGGTGATGGATCTTCCTATAGGAAATGCAGCACTTAAAGTGAATTTGCCACCTGCTCACAGTTTGCCTTTGGAAGGTGAAGTTTTTTTTGAAGAGGGTGCTTCTTCTATGACACCCTTTGTTCCTAATAATCAGCCTGTCCCACAAGGTCTTTTTCATGATTCTGATCTTTTTGGTTCGTTCCGAGGGATTTTATTGCAGCTTTGGTTGCTGTGGGAGTTGTTACTCATTGGTGAGCCTATTCTCATCATTGCCCCCACACCTCCCCAGTGTTGTGAGGCCGTAGCTAGTCTTGTGAGTTTGCTTGCTCCATTACTTTGCAGTGTTGATTTCCGGCCTTACTTTACCATTCATGATCCGGTCTTTGCACGCTTAAACTCAATCCAAGAAGGTGAAGCTTTCCCATCAATGATTTTAGGGGTGACAAACCTTTTCTTCCTCAAAGCTCTGCGTAACATCCCGCACATTGTCTCAGTTGGAAGTCCTCCTCCTAATTCAAACAGGCTTACTCTTATGAGTAGGTCCACTGGGAGAATTTCTGGCAGACCAGAAGGTCTTGGGATTCAACAACTTTCCTTAAATAAGTTCTCTCCTTCGAATTTATTGAGTGCAGTTAGACTGCGGAGAGATGGTCCTCTTTGTCTCATGACAGAACATAAGGAGGCCATTTGGAGTACCTATTCTGCCACAACGAAGCCAGATACTTCTATCCTGAATAGGCTTATAGATGCTGGGGTGTCACCTAGAGTTGAGGAGTCAATGTCTGTTGTGAACAATGAGATATTACGGAGACACTTCTTGGAGCTCACTACTAACTTTTTGGCTCCTTTTAGCCCATATTTTAGGACATCAATACCATCAGAAGGATCTTCTCCTTATATAGACCCTCCTTCTCTACCTCCATTCAATGCTGATGAATTTCTTGCAAGTTTATCAGCAAGAGGTCCAGGGAAGTTTATCTTAAAGCGAATGAGATCTAATTGGCTTGACTTGTACAGGTAATACTCATGTTTGCACTATTTATCAATCATGTACTAGCGTTTGCTTCAAACCTCTCCGTAATATATAGTATTGTACATTATGAATTTATGACCTTACACTGAATTTGCGGTTCTTATTAAATTATATAATCTTCTCATGATTTGCTTGCATACTCTCATCAGGCGATTCCTATATGGACCCAACTTTATGCCATGGTTTAAGAGGAGGCGTGCTATTGCTGAACATGAGCAAGGTAGATTATGGAGGCAAGCCAGAATGAAATCTGACATCCAACAGCTTATTTCTAGACTGTCTGAATTGGAAATTGTGGATTCATTCAATGTTATAGAGAGACTTCTCCTCAGAGAAATACAGGTAGTGTGCTTTCTTGGGAACCTCAAATAAATGTATAATGTTGATTGACCAAACCTTTACTTTGTCCAACAAGAATAAAACTTGCTATTTCCGTATATGTTTGATTTGTTATCGTTTTCAATTTTATTATTTGCATTTGCAAAGGAATTGATATCCATCATCGTACATGCCGAGTAATGAATATTGTTTTACTGGGGAGGAATTTTAAAATAAACTCGAGTAATGTTGATGCTAGCTACTGAATTAGAAGTGTATCAAAGGTGTAAATCTCTGTTACAATACTGCAATTGAAGAAATAATAAAAAGAACTAGAGAACCCCTTAGTGGTAGAAAATGCTATCCAAGAAAATAGGAAAAACATCTAGAGAACCCCTTGCCTTGGGAAGAACCAGCTTTTTCACTCAGCCTAGTCAATATTAATACCAACTACTCCTCTCCTTATTTGGCTACCGCACCCAGTATATAATCCTTATCTCTCTTTGCTTGCCTTGCTACCTCTTATTTTCTGTTGTTTTTTCTCTCTCCTTAAAGCACACTTACATATTCCACTCCTCTGCACTTCTGCCTAATGCGTGTCACTTCACTTCCCTGCCATTACTGTAACTAATAGTGTAAAACTGATATTCAAATTCAGATAGAAGGACATGATAGGTATGTTATCTCTGCTGCTCTCCCCTTTTTGTTTTTATTTAGATTTCATGATGTCATCAAATGTTTACCTACCACTAAGAGCAGAGAATTTAATTTTTTATTGGTATTTGTTTGTGTGAATGTGCAGGTTTCTTAGTATTCCAAGGATCTGTTTCGGTTGATTACTGTAGTATTTTTGTTTGTAAGCTTTAGACATTATATGAATTATGAATTTTCCAAGAGCAATCTTTGACATAGACTAAGGTTTTTAATATCCCTCATTTCTTGACATTGAAATCTTCTCCTTTCTATGATGGAGGTGTCTACCTAGATTCTGTCAACAAAACTTACCATTAATTACCTCTTTGTTTGGTTTAGAGGAAATAAAAGTGAGGATACTTTGAAATTTGAGTTGTTGAGAAAATGGAATATAAATTTTGAACTTTTGTTTCTATAAGTTAATGTTTCCTCTTCTAACAAACAGAAGAAAACGCGTTATTATTCATGTGTTTTCTTCTCTGTCTTCTTTCATCTCATCCAATTGACCACAATGGAATTATGTAAGGTTTTCATTAGTTTTGAGTATCATAAAGCTATGATACGAAAGTTCAAACGTTCATATTTAGTGAAATGTGTAGAAATCAAAAAGATATACACAATTTCGCTTATTATGAAAAAATATTATTTGATGTAGCTTGTAATAGCTAAATATTGTCTAGAACTTTATTGATACATAGGCATCATGTTAAAAGAAAATACTCTAGAATTTTTCTGTTGACATTACATATTTTTCACTGATTGTTCCTTCTGCTGTGAGAAATTGTAACACTATGGTATCTATGGAACCATTATAATAAGTAGATGATTTGCCCCATCCTATTTGTCTGTTTGGAGCTTAACATGGTAATTTCTCAGATTTGATGTTAATGTGTTCCCATGGAAAAATGCACCATACAAATTGGACTACTTTCCCACATGAGTAGAATAAGACGATTAGTGGAGTCTTCAAGTGTTTGATTTTTCCCTTAACATTTAGCTTTTTAGGGTAGGTTCCCCTTAAATTTAAGAATCAAATTTGGTTAGTTTTACTGTCAATTTGGCTTGATTAGAGGTAGGAGAGCAACCTCAGATGAATGCTAACATGCTCAAGCTTGTTCAGTTAGAATCTACGAATGGAACCAGGTTTGATTTAAACTAAAAATTTGTGCTCAAGCTTAATGAGCCTTAGCATTTATGATTAGTAATCTGCATATGATGCATACTTGCACATGCATGTACTAATTAAACTATTATAAAGGTATTCAGGCTCTAAGATGATGGGCATGAACTTATTGAACAGGAAAGACAAAGAGCTGGTTAGTAATGTGCTAGGATAAAAGCAAAAGTTTAGTACCCTTGGCATATTTATTTAGTCTGCTGGTTCGAGAACGATCTGTATGAGGTAGCTTTGAGAGTTGAATACTTGACTAAGAATAGTTTTTAGGAGGCTCATAGACAGAAGCAAATACAGTCTGTTGATAATAAGACAGGATTGCAGGTTTATTATAAGAGGAGGTTTAAAAACAATGACTAAGAATACAGTTGTAAGGTACTTTTTACGGCTTAATGTCTGCTAGTAATTACTTTTCTTTGTTTTCTCTTAAAATAGTTGATTCTTAACAATTTTGGTCCGACCTGCTGGGTCTCAGTGGCATAATAGAAACTAGAGTGAGTGCTTTGAAAAAATGGGCCAACGAACAGAGGAAGCAGATTGTAGGGTTGAGAACAAACATGACTTTGGTAAAAGAAAGAATACCTAACAGGAGAGAAATTAAGTATATGCTTCTTGAAATTTAGAAAAGAAAGAATTATCAGATGGAAGAGAAAATTCTGTCAATGGTGATGAGAAAAAGGAAGAGGACACATTGACAGGAATGGATTTAATGAGGATGAGGAAGAACCACTATGCCCTTGGGTTAAACTGGTGGAGTTGCCCACATTTGAAGGGAATGATCCACAAGGTTGGATAGTGAGGATGACAATTTTTTTAAAGTTTAAAACGTCACAGAATCAGAGAAATTATGCCCAGCCTTTATTAACATTAAGGAAATGTTGGCCATTGGTTCAAATTCTAGCAACAAAAATCCCAGAACCCTTCTTGGGAAGATCTTGCATTAACACAGCCAGAGTGGGACATTATTTGAGAGATTGGCAAACAAACGAGGAGTGTGAAAGATTTCATCCCAATGTGCCACAACTAAACCAAACATTGAGATATCGGTTGATGGTGTATTTCTTCACAGGTCTACGACACAATATACAAAATTAGGTTTGACCACATGACCTAGGGAACTTAATTGGAGCTATGGAAATAGCCTATGATGTGGAGGAGGCTATGAAGGACAACACAACAATGGTCCTTCATTTCGAGAATCCAATTCAAGTTTCCATTATCAAGGTCAAAGAGGAATTTTATCTCGAACACACAATCAGTAAAACAAACCTAGTGCACACTTGTCCAATGGGTGTGAAAGAACATAGCAGGGGAGTGGAAATCTTTCTCTGGGTTAATAGTGGCCAAACCTAGTACAGGACATACAAGACTAGGAATTAGAGAATCCATGAATCTTTAATATCTTTAATATGCTACTCAGCTTTATTTCAGTTGAGATTAAAACAGACAAAATATGTTTGAGGGCTTGATTTGAATTCCCTCTACTATTCCTGATATTTATATATATGATGAAGGAGATACAAAAAAGGTGAAAAACTAAAGGCTGCAGCTAGGTGCTAGGTTAGAGGTTATCCAACACTCAACCTCCTAGCCTACACATCATGATTGCCTAGATATATTAATTACTCCTACACTCCCCCTCAAGCTGGAGCATACAAATTGTATGTACCCAGCTTGGAACAAATAAACTCAATTCGAGGTCCTCTTAATGACTTGGTCAACATGTCTGCGAG
>Ga0214542_1000370_pt1 | contig 78423 bp, 32 predicted proteins | sample CNSS1metaG_FD_160096 | JGI IMG/M metagenome (GOLD analysis project Ga0214542, IMG submission 160096) | Root nodule microbial communities from cowpea collected in UCLA plant growth center, Los Angeles, California, USA - CNSS1 | ecosystem: Host-associated > Plants > Roots > Nodule | place: USA...
ATTGTTTACAAAAAAGGTATATTGATAAAGAATGGAAGAATAAATGAATCGTTTAAGAGTGATGAAAAGGAAATTATTGACTAAAACAAGATAGATTCTACCTCTTCACATATGTTGAAGTATTATATTAATAATAAAAAATGTTCAGTTAGAGAAGTCATTTTTTGAAGCATTATACTAATTATCGAATCTAATAATCTCAAAATTATATTGCTTTGGCTCCTCCAACACTTTTCGTTAAGATCCGCCACTGTTTATTTGTAAGTAAAGGAATGCACATTTAAAATATTAATGAAAAGTGTTAAAATGGATCATAATTAAATGTATGACGTAGTATAAATTTTTTAAAATTCATGATGTAGTATATATGCATGTCAGTCCGCACAGGTTTATATGTCATAAAAATGTGGAGTGGATCACAATTTTACAGACCTAATGCGGATGAACCGATCCATATTATTATCCCTAATTTATCTTATTATAGTATTTATAAAAGTTAATACGTGATCTATGTAATGATTATGTGTGATAATTGTATTATCATTATATAAAATGGGTATTAAGATTTATTTCAATATTAAATTTAAGATTGATATGATTTAGTACACAATATTATTTGGCAAGTATTGTTGTTACTGTATATTATTGTTTACTCTATTATAGTATGTAATGTCAACAGGAGACGAAATTTTATCTCGATTTCGTGAGAAATATATAGTTTTCAAATAAACTATTAGAATAAATAACTGAAATTTGTCATATTGAATATACATAATTATTTTTTTACAATTCTTTATCCACTATGATTGTGATTTATATTTAAGTTTAAAGAACTTTAATTTTACGTTTGAAATATAATATACCGAATAAAATACTAATTATAATATTGAATCTTGAAATGTGATTTAAATCATTTGAAAATATTTTTAAATACTTAATTAAAGACTGAATTTTGTATAAAAAAGAGTTTATTAAATTCAACATACACTATAGAGTTCAAATCTTTAAAAATATTTAAATACACGTGGTTCAGCTCTCAAGATTTACGTCTATAAATATTCAACATAAATATTATTACTTAGCATGTAAATCTTTTTGTTAAAAATACAAACCTTTATACATTTTTTATGGACAATTATGAAGGAAATTGTTTCTAGTATAAATTTTTTTGAACAAAATTACAAATCTACAATAACAAACAGCTATTTAAGTTTTTCATAAATCTAAAAGACTCATTGAAGTGTAACTATTTTTCTGAAATCAACTTTTCATTTTTATAATAACTTTCTTCTATTTCTTTCTTTATGTTAATTGATACGAAACTTTTGTGAACATCCATTAAACAACTAACATATATATACAAATTTATTGACAATCAAAACTTTTCCCTCGTCAATCCTCCGCCTTGTACATCATATTTGTGGTTAACAACTTATACATCATTAGTTACTGACAACGTACTAATACTCAAGGTCACATCGATCAAGCCAAACCCAACCACATATGTATCAACAAAGTCATTCCACAAAAAGAATCAACAAGACTAACCTTTCTCCAAAGATGTAACACGCAATATTATTTTAATTCACATGTCAAATTGTTCATCTTCCTCCGTGGATAAGAACCTCAACTCTAATACCATTTTGATATCACTGTTGGAAAGTTTGCAATAGGAAAATAATATCTTTAAGCAGAAACACATATACAAATAAGAGCAGAAATATAAATAAAAACACATAAGAAATTAAACATGGTTTGACATCTCAAAACATACATTCAACATAAATATTATTACTGAACATGCAATTTTCATAGAAAAAATTGCAAACCTTAATATTCTATCAACAAAATTGCAAACCATTCTTAATTCTTGTGTAATTTTTTATAGACAAAATTGCAAACATTTTTGGTACAAGTTATTGTTGACAAAACTACAAATGTTTCTCTGTATAATTTAAAAAAAAAAATTAAAAATTAAAAATTGCAAACCATCTAATACAATTTTTCCAAACAAAATTACAACACCAAAAAATATGGAGATGAGATTATCTCTTTCAAATCGACCCTTCATTTTTATAATTACTTTATTCTACATTCTTTTGATGAATATCTATTAATGCTTTATTATATTTAAAATATATTTTCAAATTGATTATTTATTATTGTCGTGGTCACTTTTATAATTGCTAGTAACATCATTAAGTTTGCCATTAACTAATGGAACTAAAATGCTCATTTTAAGGATACAAATCAATATGATACAAATATAATATATTTTATTCTTCATCACCCTGTTATTCATCGTACTAGAATCTTTTGCTTACAATGATTTTGTTTTTCTTTTTACATGGACGAAACTTTCTTCATTCAACCGAATACAAGTGTGTTTGACTTGAATTGCTTTTAAAATTATAAGCTTTTATTATTTTCACCCATTCTTTCGAACCAAGTATCCTCTTAAACCTTTCTGGTTTTTGCTTCATTCCAGTAATATCTCATACATCAAATGAACAAGTGCATCTTATCTAAGTAAAATCCACAAAATATCTTACAAATCTCTGTTTCATTTGAACTGTTTGTAGCAGAAACAGAGAAAATTGGACCTCCCATTTTTCCACACAGTTACCATATCTAATTGAATATCTTAAAAAAATATCCCACAGTCAATTTAGAGAGAACTCAACTCAAAAAACCATTTACCACATTCAGACACTGACTCACACTGACACACAAGTCAATAATTAATATTTAATAATTGTCACAATTTCCTCTCTCTCTTTCTCTTTCACACTCCATAATAATATCTCCATTCTCAACACTTTAACCAAAATTTAAGACCAGAAACATTTAATACTACTTATGACGATGATGATTCATTGGTATCTGATTTGGATGAAAATTGGAGAGAGAAAAAAAGGTGGTAGTAGGAATACACAACCATCAATGACAATCTCTTTGCTTTTAACTTTTTTCATGCTACTTATTACGCCTCTCTCTCTCTCTCTCACACACAAACACACACAAATTTTTTTTCTTTCTTCTCTGCCCATCCATTTGGGTAGCACGCTTTCTCTCTCTGTATCTCTCTCACAACACACAGATCACACAAACCTCACTTTCATTTAATAGATATTTTTATTTCTATTGTTTAAAAAACAGTTTATTATCACTATTATTATTTATGGCAATATATTTTCCTTCTCAAAACTCCGTACTCTGACAACGACCACTGAAGGATGGTGGCACATGCCTGCAGTCACATCAGGTCTCAACCAACGGTCACGATTCAAATGTACGGATCATCCAACGGTTCTGATTCTCTTTGTCGAACATCTTCTCTCTCCTCTCACTTTCTCTCTCCTCTGCACCCATGTCCAGCTTGGTCGGGACCCCCTTATATATGGCAAAGACCCTTCCTTTACGCTCTCCCTCTCTCTTTCTCTCTCTCTTCTCTCTCTGCTCACTGTGCGTTTCAAACCCAAAAATCCTCACTCGGGTCTCAATCCGAAAGCGATAGGCCACAAAAGAGGGCCTTTACTTCCTCATACACTCACTTGTGTTGTGGCTCCTTCCTTCTTCATCTTTTGATATTTCTTGTTCATTTTTGCTTTCTTCTTGTTCAGTTTCGTTCATGGCGATCTCGGAGAACATGCCACGCTCGGTGTTGTTGTGCGGTTCCAATTGGGTCGTGGTTGCTGGGTTTGCTTGATGTTTTCCTTTTCTGGGTTTTTTTCTTCTTTGCTTTGGTTGGCTGGGGTTTGTGAGCATGTGGAGCTTAATGGATCCCTTTGAAGGGGTTGGGGGGTGTGTTTGATTTTTGGGAAGTTGGGTTTTTTGTGGACATGGAGTGCATTGGCAAGTGGGAGGGGAACATGGGGGAGTGCAATAATGATAATTATAATAATAATGGGTTTGGGGAAATTGAGGAGGGAGGCTCTGAGCTAGGGTTCCATGTATTTCTGTGATTGCTGAATACTGTGTCTTCAAAAGGAGGAAAAAAGGGAAAGCTTGATATGAAGCTTTCAACATCAGGGTTGGGTCAGCAGGGACATGAAGGTATCCATTCACTCAATTTTCTCTCTTTTCACTTTTCTTTTGGGAAGAATAAATTATTTAGCTCCCTATTCTGTGCTCTTGGTTAGGGTGAACCTCAAATGTAAATGATTAGTATTGGTATTAGAGTTAGTCTTAATAGGTGTCCCTTTCAAAAACCCTTTCGTATTTGCTTCAACGTTGCCTTGTGAGTTCTGAGTGTTCTTTCCTTTTTTTTTTTTTTTTTTTTTTTTTTTTTTCTTTTGATTTTCGATGTTTTTTGGAGATAATTTGATGTGGTATGATGATAGGAGGGGAAAAGAAGTGTTTAAATTCAGAGCTATGGCATGCGTGCGCGGGTCCCTTGGTGTCCCTACCAACTGCAGGAACTCGTGTGGTCTATTTCCCTCAAGGTCATAGCGAGCAGGTGCTTTTTTACTCTAGTCCCTACTCTACTCCTGGTTGTTTCAATTTTGTCTACTTTACTGGCTATGAGGATTGCACAGCTTTCTTCCAATTTTGAGATTGGAAGCAATTCAATCCAGTTGTAGTGGATTTTGATGAATGGAGATTGGACTGAGCATGTTCTAAACAATGGTTTTAGGTTGCTGCCACAACTAACCGAGAAGTGGATGGTCACATACCCAATTATCCCAGTTTGCCACCCCAGTTGATTTGCCAACTTCACAATGTTACAATGCATGTGGGTATTATACCTTCCGTGTTGCTTGCTATGATAGTTGAGTTACTTCTACCTCCCACTAGAGTAGACTCAGTCAACTAGAGGGTGTCTTGATTTTCAGGCAGATGTTGAAACAGATGAAGTGTATGCTCAAATGACGCTGCAGCCATTGACTCCGGTATTTTGTTGCTCTTTTGAAGCTTTGGTGTATTGGTGGTAGAAATATTTCTTGTACATGGAATTGAAAAAATGTGTCTTCAATCGTATGTGTAGCAAGAGCAGAAGGATACGTTTCTTCCCATGGAGTTGGGCATTCCAAGTAAGCAGCCTTCAAATTATTTTTGCAAGACATTAACGGCAAGTGACACCAGCACGCATGGAGGGTTCTCTGTTCCTCGTCGTGCAGCTGAGAAAGTTTTCCCTCCACTGGTTGTGTTCATATTTTCCCTTTGTGTTTCAATTCTGGTTAGACATATATATATTTCTCTTCTTTCTCCGCTGTACAGGATTTCTCACAGCAACCACCTGCTCAAGAACTAATTGCTAGGGATCTCCATGATGTTGAGTGGAAGTTCCGACATATTTTTCGAGGTAAGGGTTTATTTCTTTGTTGTTTCAATTCTTATTATCTTTGCATTTTATAGGACGAGTTCTACTAAGTTGAAGATGATTATGATAAGATTGTCTGTTCTATCCTTCCTAATGATCCACTATTTTATACATTCACCATATGTGGACCGTGGTTTAGCACTTTGCATTACCAAAAAAGACCATCACTGTACAAATACTGAAACCTTTTTTGTATGCTAAAGTAGTAGTTAATGAGAATGAAATGTATTTATTGCATTACTGCATTAGTGTAACTAGATATTGTTGTGTGATAGTTATTTGCCCTGCCTCCTTATGTTCCCTCGTTATTGCCCCTTCTTTATCTTATTATCTGTCACTCTAGACGTCTCTATTAAAACCTTCGTGAATGTAGAAAATCAAGGAAGCATTAATAACTTTTATTCTCTGCTGTCCTTACATACTGAATCTCTCGCCTGAACACATAATGAATCTAATTATTCTAACGTTTTTCCCTACGGAAATACAGTTCCAAACTAATATTTATATTTTTTAATGATTGAGATGCTTTCAAAGGGGATCATTTAAGACGAAGGATGAACTATTTAGTAGTTTACTAACCCTGGAAAATCTAGTCTAACTTCTTAATAGTTTTCCCCCTTAAATGCTATGAGAATTGGTAGATAAATGTTCTCATTATTTTTCAAGCTTTTGAAGAATCCTTTTTCATACTTGTAGTAACCTAAGTAAGACTGATGCTTTAGTCATGTTTTGACTCACTTATAAGCTGCTTATAATACATCACAATAGGAACTTTGAAACTAAAATTTATTGTTCAAGAAATATCTGACTATCTAATAATAATGTTTCCAAACAATTGGGGATCCTGGCGATGGACTGTAGTCAACTAGACATGTTGAGTGGAAAATTAACTTTTTTCTTGTTTTTGGGACTTTACCTTGATCCCTTCAAAAGAAACCCTGATAACTGAAAAACTGATGCAGCAACTCATTAATTAGCCAGAGAATGCTCTCACGTGAGAAGATCTCACTGTAAATTTGACGAATTGGTGTGAATTAGAAGTATGAACAGGTCCCTTTAAATTGTTCATATTACATGTGTTAAAGGTCAGTCACTAACTTTTTTTAAGTGAAGTATAAAACAAATTAGCAAATTTGGTATAAACACAATCATAATTGATGCTGCAAATGTATTATTATTATGTTTGCACGAAAAAAGTAATATGATTTTACCTGATCAAGAGCTTCTTGAGCTTTTTCCTACATTATTATGCTTGAGTATGACATGTATGACATTATAAACATAGAAATAATATTTGCGTTAAAGGTGTTGGGTTTGGAATGAAGACACCAAGTAACATATTGCAAATAAAAAAAAAAGGTATATATTTATCAAATTGTTATAAAAATTCTATCATTACTACGATTTTCCAGTTGCTAAATGTTAAATTATTGAGTATTAGTATTTTTTTTTTCAACTTATCATGGATTTTTGGTTTCTATAAATTTAATGTTTGTATTAGTTGAATCTTGTATTAGTAGTTGAAATATTTTTAAATCTTGTATTAGTAGACACTCAGTAAGAAGAGTAATCGGAAAAAAAAATGTAGGATGGTCAATTAAGTAGTTGAGAGGACCAAGGTAACCTAATAATAGAGATTCAAATCGTGATTCACTAAGATAATTTTGTTTTAAGATTCATATACAATAAAAAAATGGGTTAAATATGTTTTTAGTCACTTTAAAAGTTGGTGTGTTTTATTTTTTGATCCCTATATAATTTTTTCTATTTCTCATTTCTCTGATATTTGAAGTCACCCACCCTTTTTATTTCTTATGAAATGAGTGGAGATTTTTATTTTAGCTTTTAAAACATTTTTCTTTATTTTCATCCCTAGAAAACTTCAAATCATTTTCTACTCATTTCTTATGAAATGAGTAGAGATTTTTATTTTAGCTTTTAAAACATTTTTCTTTGATTTTCATCCCTAGAAAATTTCAAATAATTTTCTACTCATTTCTTATGAAATGAGTAGAGATTTTTATTTTAGCTTTTAAAACATTTTTCTTTGATTTTCATACCTAGAAAATTTCAAATCACTGTTTTTAGTCCCTAATATTCATTTTAAGTTAGATAGATAATATTCGTTTTATGAATCTTCAGAGTTTTTTGAGGTGACACCTGCTAACATTATATTACAATGTTAATCATTTTCACTTTAAATGTCCTTTTAATTATTTGTCCAACACATAAGTTGTTAATCAGTGTCATTATACTAGGGATTAATAGTGACAAATTTTCAATTTTAGAGGGACCAAAACCAAATAAATCTCTTCTGTAGGGGGCCAAAATAAAAACTCACTTATCGTGTAGGGGTTGAAAGCATATTTAAGCCTACAAATATTTATGTCAAGTGACTTTGAATCTTAACCATAACTGTATGTAAAGACAATATTGTGTTCAATGTAATAATTTTAGATTAGCAATGGATAAAACAACTTAACCTTAAGTATTGTAAAGCGAAATTATTAGCTATATTTGATATTGTGAAGTCTTTATTTCAAGAGAATGGAAATGAAGCAATAGAATGGCTAATTTAACAAGTGATATATTCCTTTCATTTAGCAATTTTAACTTTTAAGACTCATTAAATCTTATGATTCATATTGATGGTTCAAAATTGCACAAATTCATTCATGCATTGTTAAATGCAAAATAATTTTAGATTCATCTTGTGATATGATAATGGTATCGAATTGTAGGATTTGCAGTGTGAGTTGTGTGATTCTAAATTTCTAAGGACTATGGAATAGACATTTGTAAGAATAAAGTTAGAGTGCGATATGAAATTAATAGTGTTGGATTGGTAGAATTAACTCTGTCCAAAGATTATTTCACTTTGTCTGATAACAATGGTAAGAGGAGTTAAAAAGATAGCAAAGAGAAGCTAAGTATATGAATACTTAAATTTTCCTGATGTGGCTTAAAAGTAAGACAGAGAAGCTGACGTGGCAGCTTCATAACCATCACTGTTCTATAGTCCAAGCTTTAACTTTTATATATTATAATAGCTTTTGTTCCAACAGAAACATACCATTCATCAATTATATCGATTGGAAAAGTGCTTTCTTGGTATTAATTATCAAATCTTTGGTGCACTGCTTACAAAAACTGCGCTGACCATCTCTGACATCAATCAAGGAAGTTAAAATTATCCATCCATTGTGATGATTTCTGCTCTCTACTTCAACGCTTAACACACTCGTGCTCATTTTTGTGAGATTGCACAAGATTGATGTGCTGGACTGTGAAATCAGTAGGATCTGACAATGTTATCATGCTGGGTTATTGGTTCATTTCTGAAACATGAAACCCTCTCACAGTATAAAGAACCCAATCCAAGGATGGCTTCTTCAAATCATTCCAGACCTTTTGCCTAAAACTCAGATTCAATTGTGGACTTTAGATGCGTGATTTTGAGATTTGATTTGGTTTGGAGGCACTTCTGGTTGAGTGTCTTGATGGTCAATTTGTTGATGCTTCTATGCTAGTACTTGACTGAGACAGTATTTAGTTTCTTAATTGAAAAGCAGTCAACTTTGCAGTGGAGCAGGTGATGAACAACATGAGGGTGTGTGGCTGTGTCTTTGGCCAGGTTGCTGCCGGTCATTTGAGTGTTGTACAATGTCTTTTTTAATGTGGGAGCGTTGATTCAGTGGATGGGCTCTGTTATGTTGGCAAAAACTTAGTATTTTTTCTTATGAGGTGTCACCTTACTTTAGTTATGACTTGCAACGCATGTATTTTAATGGAAATGTAATCAATAGTGATGTGATTTGTTAAGTGGTCAGTTGACAACTTCCCTGTCTCAATCCCCTAGGTAGGTTTTTTTTACTGCCTTGATCTCTGTCGTTCCAGATAAATAATTTTGAATTTAGAGTGAGACCTTTGCCAGAATCTTGAGTCAACTAATTAAAGTACCTTAGTGGTTACCAGTGTCTTTCTCATCTTAGTTGACTTGAAGATCTATGATATCTCCTTACATGCATTATATATGTAGAGCTTACCACTTGTTAGCAATTTTTTCTACTCTTTTTTGTTTCTAGTAATGTATAGCAAATTCATTAGCTTCAAAATTATTTAGTGTCAAGATATCAACTTGCAAATAATTAGTGTTATCGTAAAATCCTGACTATCGCCAATAATAGTTATTGTCAATGATATCAAATATCAGTTGAACTGTCTCGAATAGGTGGTGCAAAAGTCTGAGGTCTCGTGTAACTCCCTTGAGGAATATGAAAGATACCCCAAATTAAGTGATCTGAGCATGGATAAGAAATTGCAGTCTCTTGTGGCTGTTCAGTATCACTACTTAACTTAAGAAAGTGTAAACAACTTCTGAGTTGTTGAATCTGAATTATATACCATAGGAAATATACTGGATCTTTTAGGAAAGTCTATTTTTCAGTAATAAATAATGGGACTCATTCAAATCTTTATGGAGTAAAAAGCTTTACCATTATTATAAAACACACCAATTTTAAGTTTCTTGATTTACCCCTTGGCTAATCTTAAGTAATTGCATTGGCTAATAATCCTTGAATTTTGATTGCGAGGATAAAAAATTGATTATGTTTGTTGAAATCTGTATTATCTTTTGCATAATGTCCTGCAAGATTTTAGGTTACACAAATAGAACAACTTAGCAAACATTTGCTTTGACGAACACATTTATGCTAGGAAATCTGTATTGTACAATTAGTTTAATTGCATAAAATTTAATTTAGCTTGCAAAGCTAGCTGTATTACAGACATGGAAAGTCAGCTACATTATACTCAAAGGAAGTTCCAAAATTGAGGTCTTCAGTCTTCCACTAAACCTCTTGTTTTGTACTTTGTTAGGCTAACATATTTCTATCAGTCCTTTTACAATATTTTGTAGCTTGTGATTTTCTGTTTCCAAAATATAGACAAACCTATTTGATGAATAACTACGGACTCCTTAATGTTTGATGTTTCTGTTTTAATGGAAAAACCACCAGCTTTGGACCCAGAAAAATTCGCTATAGTGAATTTTTATTAAGTTAGAGCTTGTTTGCTAGGATCATTGTTAACCATACTTATTATTGCACTTTTTATTATTTCTGGGAAAAAAACCGTTTTTTTACATAAATCTCTCTTCAGACATGAGTGTAAGCTGCTTTGAATACATAAATAAGCTAAATTCAAACACTTACATTTGACAAAACATCGTTAATGTAGTTGTATTTTCTGCACAATGTGATATTCTGTTTTTTGCTTATCATTTCAGGACAGCCAAAACGACACCTTCTTACAACTGGCTGGAGTGTATTTGTTAGTGCCAAAAGACTAGTGGCTGGGGATTCTGTGCTTTTTATATGGTATTTATTTCATTTTATCTTGTTTTACTTTTTCTCACCCTTAGATTCTGCAAACTGCTTTTTTATTTTTTACAATTTGTTAGGAACGAAAAGAATCAGCTTCTTTTGGGAATACGGAGAGCCAATCGACCGCAAACTGTCATGCCATCCTCAGTTCTATCCAGTGATAGTATGCACATTGGGCTTCTTGCAGCTGCTGCTCATGCTGCAGCAACTAATAGCTGCTTTACAGTGTTCTATAACCCAAGGTTGTATTTATTATCTATGTATCTGTCTTTGAATCTGATATTTATTAGAAATATAATGCGTGTTGACACTTCCATGAACAGGGCTAGTCCATCTGAGTTTGTCATACCACTTTCAAAATATATCAAAGCTGTGTACCACACACGAGTGTCTGTTGGTATGCGTTTTAGGATGCTTTTCGAGACTGAAGAATCAAGTGTACGCAGGTAATTTTAACCATCAATTTTTTTCTTCAGGGTATGGTATTTTGATTTTTTTTTTTTACTCTATAAATTGTTCACATATTTATTCGGTTTCTTAGATCAGATAATTGTATTTGAAGGAGTAATCATAGTTATAAACATCTGTAGCAGAAGCTGTCTTTTAAAATAGCATAGCTATGACAAGGTTGATGTGGCATCTGCATCTGTAATGTATAAGGTGGATAGTTTATTGGTAAATGGATCTATGGTTATAAAATAGATTTACCAGTTGCATATTTTTTAAATTCGTTTAAATTTTGGGTTTAAGAGAAAAGAGTTAGCAGCTGCAATCTGATGGAGTGGAAGCCAACTGCTAAGTGCTATTCTCTGGTAGGGTATTGTACTTTTTGCCCATGCTTTTCCTTTACTTATGCACAAGCCACAATCTTTTTGTAGGTACATGGGTACTATAACTGGCATAAGTGACTTGGATCCTGTTCGTTGGCCGAATTCTCATTGGCGGTCTGTTAAGGTAAAATCTTCAGTGTAATGCATATGATTGAATAATGTTTATATGAAAATGGCCCTTTGCCATTATAAATGCAGGACCATTAAGAGGGTAAGCTTTCATAGTGTGTCAACTTGGCGTAGCCTTAATTGCACTTTCATGGGTGATGATTTTTAGTTCCACATTCTGGAAATATGATTTAAATAGAGCTTATAATGCTTGGTCATTTCTCATTTTACAAGTCAGTTTTATGCAGATAAGATAGGTTCAGTCCCAAATTTTAAGATAGTATAAGTTATTTTTGTCATTCCTAGCTTGCCTTGATTGCATGGTCCTCCAATGTCCCTATCTCCCACATGATTATTTTGTAGGGTTGCAATAAACTTTGTTCCTATGTGACTGCTGTCCAGAAAGATTGTGACAAGGTTTTAACCGGTCGATGGTTTTATCTTTTATGAGTAGGTTGGCTGGGATGAATCAACTGCAGGAGAGAGACAGCCACGAGTATCATTGTGGGAAATTGAGCCTTTAACAACATTTCCAATGTATCCATCACTGTTTCCTCTTAGATTGAAACGTCCATGGCATCCTGGCACCTCTTCTTTTCATGGTACATGTCTGCCTCAATACCATTTTTCACTTTGAATCTTCCTTTTATATGTGAAGTACATCATATAATAAACCTTATGATAACACTAATGCTATGATTGGATGAAACTTGTGAAAGATTTTTTTTTTTTTTATAAAGTGAAGGCATGATTTGAGAACAATTTGCAATTATATTTTTATTCACATTTCTCCTTCTCACCATCAAAAAGACGATAATTTATATGTTTAAATATCCCTTTCCCACTACTTTTTAAATATCACTTTTATTGTAGGATAATGCTAACATAAGGGAAATGATTCAGGAAACAAAAGCAAGACAAGTTTTATTAGAAAAGAATGTATTTGTTATTATTAAAACACAGCAATGTTTTTTTAAGTAATTGAAAGCATTTAGTGAGGTATATTTAAAGCTCTTTAACCAGGATCCTTAGCCATGACATTTTTTTTTAATAAAATTATTAAAATTGGATATTAAGCTCAAATTATGTTTGCCAGCAATTGATTATAAATGTAAATCTAGTTTACTACACAAGGTTTTATTGTTCGTTGGTGATCCATTTTTCATGTCCAAAAAAATAGGGATGTAGTTTGCCTTGTTTTCATTTTCATTTTACCTGCTGTGGTGTCTCCTACCCCATCATTATAACAAGTGGCCATGGTGGTTTTGAGGGCACTTTTTTGGTCTCCTTTCTTCACAAAGGATATTGTTACAGATGGCAGAGATGAAGCGACGAATGGGCTAATGTGGCTGAGGGGTGGACCTGGAGACCAAGGTCTCAATTCCCTGAGTTTTCAAGGGTCTAGTTTGTTGCCATGGATGCAGCAGAGAATGGATCCAACTTTGCTTGGAAGTGATCATAATCAGCAGTACCAAGCCATGTTTGCATCTGGTTTGCAGAACATAGGGAGCGGAGATTTGATGAGACAACAAATGATGAATTTTCAACAGCCTTTCAACTATGTTCAACAATCAGGAAACCCCAATCCTTCCTTGCAGCTTCAGCAACCACAAGCAATTCAGCAATCCGTATCTTCCAATAATATCCTACAGCCACAAGCCCAAGTATTGGCAGAGAACCTGTCTCAGCATCTCCTTCAAAAATCACACAATCGCGAAGATCAAACACAACAGCAGCAGCAGCACACTTATCAAGATACGGTTTTACTTCAGAGTGATCAGCTTCATCAAAGGCAACACTCTGGTTTACCTTCACCATCATATTCAAAACCAGATTTCTTAGATTCAAGCATGAAGTTCCCTGCTACCGTTTCACCAGGACAAAATATGCTGAGTTCACTTTGTCCTGAAGGCAGTGGTAGTCTCTTGAATCTATCCAGAAGTGGTCAGTCAATGCTGACTGAACAACAGTTACCCCAACAATCATGGGCCCCAAAGTTTACACCTTTGCAGGTCAACACTTTTGGCAACTCAATGCCCCATGTGCAATATTCTGGAAAAGATACCGCAATGGTGTCACCACACTGTAACTCTGACACCCAAAATCCTATTCTATTTGGTGTCAACATCGATTCATCTGGCCTTCTGCTTCCTACCACTGTCCCTCGTTATACCACCGCATCAGCTGATACCGATGCATCAGCAATACCATTAGGGGAGTCTGGATTCCAAGCTCCTCTATATCCTTGCGTCCAAGATTCATCAGAGTTGTTGCGAAGTGCAGGGCAAGTTGACCCTCAAAACCAGACACGAACATTTGTCAAGGTTGGAATGATAAATGTATCTTTTTGCAAAATGAAAGCCCTTGTTTTTCTTAAACATTGTTGTTTGTTGTCTTTTCAACAGGTTTACAAATCAGGGTCGGTAGGGCGGTCTCTTGACATCTCCCGGTTCAGCAGTTATCATGAGCTGAGGGAGGAGTTGGCACAGATGTTTGGTATTGAGGGGAAATTAGAAGACCCTCTTAGATCAGGCTGGCAGCTTGTATTCGTCGACAGGGAGAACGATGTTCTTCTCCTTGGAGACGATCCGTGGGAGTAAGTTCAACTGCAACTTGTGATCTAAATTTTGATGTTCTATCTCAAAACATGTTATGATTGTTTTGACTTCACTTGTTCATGTTTTGCTGACATTTGTTTTTCATCCTTCTGGTGTGTGGATTTGGTGCATACCCTTTTGTAGATCATTTGTGAATAATGTTTGGTACATCAAAATACTTTCACCTGAAGATATCCAGAAAATGGGAGAACAAGCCGTGGAATCCCTTGGTCCAAGTTCAGGACAGAGGCTGAATAGCACTGGTGCTGATTCCCATGAAATTGTTTCTGGACTTCCATCAATAGGCTCCCTTGAATACTGAGAATTTTAAAATGTATTCTCTCCCAGATCCCACGGTTAAGAAGACTTATCACACATGTTTAGTACTTCTGTTGAACACTACTTTCCGACCTTGCATATCTGAATCAATATATACTGTATTGTCTGTCACTTTAAACATCCTTATTATTTCTTAGAGTACTGTTGAGATTTTCAGGACAAAGTATCTCTCTCTCTCTCTCATGACAAACTAACGACAAACTTTGTGCAAATTTGTAGCATGTGTTCTGGAAGCTAGAAAGTGTTACTGTTACTGTAGCATTTGATTGATCCCCAAGCTGTACTGTAAAAAAATCCATGCATTTATTCCAAAAAATAAAAAATTAGGAGGGTAATATAAATCCATGCATACTTCAATTTTAATACAACCTCTTCTATCCTAATTTTTTAAGCCTATTTTATCTTTACATAAACATCTATTGTGCATGAAATTTGTTTTCATTTTTTTTTTCAATATAGTGATTCGTTGTTTGAAATTACTGATTTATATAAGATTGATTAATTACTTCGGTTCAAGATGGAGAATAACATGCAACTGAAATCAAAACTTCTGTCAAAAATAAACTAATTTTCTCTTGAATTTGCTATTAAAACCAATCTGGTATGATAAATCTTGGGTCAAGTATAAGTCTAAGATGTAAATTTTATAGTTTTTATTTCTATTATTTATCAAAGTAAGCTTGTATGATATGAAGTTTAAAATTTTGGTCATATAAGTAACAAAAATTATTTTATTCAAGGAAAACTTTTACAAGTAGAGATTATGTTACAATTTAGAAAACAATAATAATATAACATTTATTTTCTAACAGTAATAATTACATTCCATTTATTTTTTATAACAATAATAATTACATAATGTAATTCTTGTTAATTAAAATAATATGTCAATGTTTTTAATGTGAATCGTGACTGAATCTGTACGCTTGTTGAATGTTTAATAACCAATTATGGTCCAAGAATTATCTATCCAATAATAATAATGATTAGGTGACATATAAAATCATATTAAATAAATGTAGTTCAAAATTTTACAATTCTAGAAATTAAGATGAATCAGGATTTTGTAATTTATAACATTAAAGTTGAAGTTAAATTTAGGTTTGGCAGTTTTCTTTTCCTTATATGATGATATTTTTTAATTTTGATCAACTTTTTGAAATTTGATCCACTTTTTTAAAACAAGTCTTTGTAATTATATTTTTTTAAAATTTATGGTAGTTAGGTTACTGCATAATAAGTGACATAACAAATAACTGCACAAATTAAGGTTAATTTGTCTATGAAAAATGAGTAATAATTATTATAACCACCTCATTCTTGGAAATGGTTACAAGTAGTAGACAAATTAAGAGATCATCGTAACTAGAACAAATAAAGAGCTGTTTAAATTCGTATTCTATTTAAATCTACAATAGAAAAGAAAAAAATTTCAAACCATTAATTTTGTAACTTTATTTTCAAAAAATCAAGTAAAATTATTTGATTTTATATTTTATTATATTTTTTTATATATATATATATATATATATATATATATATATATATATATATATATATATATATATATATATTTATATATAAAAGAAGAAAGTATATGAATAAAATAAAATAATAAGTTCTTCTTGTAAATATCTCTTACATCTATCATATATCTTATATTTTTCATGTGTTTATCATTTTTAAAAATTGTTAACACTCATAATATTTTATACTATAATTATATGACCTATAATATTTTATATTGTAATATAATTCTTAAAATTTTATAAGTCCGCATTCCAATTAAATCTACATCAAGCTCTCAAAGATAAAAATACAAACTTAAAAGAATGTTTATTGTTGTATCAGACTTAAATTTGAATTTGAATAAAACATAAATATATTTATTAACAGGAAATAGTTTACACATATAAGAAAAAAATAAAATGACATAGTGTAGCATATAACTATAAGAAATAAGTGTATATCAAGCTGTGCGAAAAGTAGGAATGACTATACTATAAGTTTTTTTTAGAAATATTACGTAATAATTGGTAAAATAATTTATACATACATGTGATCTTATCAAGAATGTGTTTGTTAATCATACTAAATTCTGTACTAAAATTAAAAAATACCACTCCAACCTACTTTTTTTTATAGACGTTATCAAATAATTCAACCTATATTAGAAAAATCATTTATATTGTTGCATTTTATTTGTAAGAACCTAACAAAAAGTACTTTAGAGCGTTTAAAATGATGATATTTGATTAATTGAATATTAAGAACTTAAATAAATATAAATTTTGTAAGTTTTATTATTTATAAATACATCATCTCTTTAAAAATATTTTCGGAAAGTCTTCTCACCTCTCCTACAATTTCCTATTCTCTCTTCATCTCTTTGAGTAAGTTGGTTCTTTGTTCTTTTCTCATGGTTAATTGATCTTTATGTTGCATGTGGGTGTCGCATTAGTGTGAGAGTCATCTTTGTGAGTCTTTTATGATTAGTGGTTCTAACGATATGCCTTGATCATGTTTGTGTTGTTCCAAGGGCATCTTGTTAAATTGAAGGAGGTTGGATACTCTTTTAGCTGTTTGAGAACTCTCACAGGTAAGGGTAGTTAAGTACATTGTTTTAAGTTATAGAAATGTTGAATAAATAAATAGTATGATTATACTGTGATTTGCCTGAGCATTTTGATCTGTTGAATAATATAAGATGTGTGAATTTTGGATTCTAGGTCTGATGATGATTAGTTTGAATTATTTGGTCTTGTGTTTGAGATCAATTAGTTCTAATGTTTGGGTTGAATTTGAGTTTGACATGTTTTTAGCAATTATAATGACTATTGGATTGGTTAAACTGGATTGGAATGACATAGTTATGCAAAATCATGCAAACTCATTAAGCAAGAATATGCTTGCTGAGCGAATCCGGTAGAATCGCTTAGCGAGAATATGCTCATTAAGCGAATCCAAATTTGGAGAGGTCAACGACTTTGTAGTTGCTGAGCGAATCCAAAGTCAGGGAGTTTACTGACTTTGTAGTCGCTGAGCAAGATTACACTCGTTGAGCGAATTTTGGACGAATTTACCTCTATGAGTTCTAGTGATCTATTCATTGAGCGAGCCATTTGGTCGCTAGGCAAGTAGGCATTAGTGCATTTTTCGCCCAGCGAATGGATGATTTCGTTGAGTGAATACATCAAAATCTAGTAGTTACTTTCTTTGCTAAAATTTGGGTGTGTTGTGGAAGATATGAATTATTGCTTAGGAAATGACTGGTATATGAGATGGATTTAAGATTGGTTTTGAGTTTTAATTGAAATTTGTTGATGTTAATTCAAGGAGGATTAGTAGTGATTTATAATAGTGCATACATGGTATATGGATCAAGTTGGAAGTTATCTTCACGCTCTAATGATCATATCCAATTCTCAAGTAGAGAAGGATGAGGCATGTGGTGATAGAATGATTCATAATTGATTGTGTATGATTCATTTATTCTATTCTTTTATATGATCAAGTTTTTATACATTAGCTTATCCTTTCCTTTGTGTCTTATGTTTTACTCTTATTTATAATTATCACCTGATTGGTGACAGCAGATGAAAAAGTTGTAGCTGGATAAGTTCAAGGGGAGGAGGATGATGCAGTTGTCTAGATGGTGGTTAGGACTCCTTTGTTTGTCTTTTTACAAAACTCAAACTCATTAGATTGTCATGTATAAACTTGTATTTTAGTTTATCTTTTGGATGACTATAATATAATAATTATATATTATATTAGTATCTATATTTTATAATCGTCACCTATGAAATGTTGTTAATAGTTTTATATTATTAAATGAGATGTTATATTATTATTCTTATTTTTTTAAAATTAAAAATATATTAGAGTCCTTATTATATATTTCATAACTTGAAATATAAAAAAAAATTAAAAAAAAAATTAAATTTTCTTTTGTATTTATGATATATTTTGGCAAAGATAACGTTTAAAGTAGTAGGTAAGTTATAAGTTAAGAAACATATGTTTGTGTATAATACAATAAATTCATAACTTGTAAGTTATGAGTTTACAAGTTATGTGGTGAGTAAAATTAAATGATAAAGTACTTGTTATATATAAATGATATAATCCCATAAGTTTTATCATATAAAGGTAACTCATATTTTAAAAAAATATAATTATATAATTATAATTTTTTCATATAATTAATTCTTAATATATATATATATATATATATATATATATATATATATATATATATATATATATATATTAATTTGAATAGGATTTAAATGAGTTTATTTCATAAATAACAATTAAATTAAATTTGATTTATTGTCAGAAGTTTACTTTTTTATTTTTTAATATAAAGTATTGTTACATTAAATTACTTTTATGATTTTTATTGTCTATAAATTTTACATAATATTATACAATCAAATATTAATTATTTAATTTATATTTATAATAGTAATACATTTAATTCGAACTCTATGATAAGGTAACTCCAAATTATTAAAAAGTAGTGTAATAATTATTTATCTCTATAAAAATACAATAAAAAAATAATATTACCAACAATAAAAGAAATTAATTGATATAAATAATTCTAAAAAGAAAAATTAAATAAATTATAAACCCTAATGCAAATATATGTATTTAATATATGTTGGGAGAGAAGAAGAAAGAGAGGGACTGAAAGCAATTGAAAAAACGTAAGTGGTACGAGAGTGCCATCACCTTACAAATTGGGCACATTCAACTGAGATTTTCTTCCTACCATTTCCTTTTGCTTTTGATTCTCTCTCAGAGAGAGAGAAGAAAATGGGAGTGTTATCCAATATGATCGACCGTGAAAATCTGAAGCCCGGTGATCACATTTACTCTTGGAGGCAAGCCTACATCTATGCGCACCACGGTCTCTTCGTAATCCCTTTTTTTTTTTTTTTCATTGCTTTTTCCAAATTCATAATCTGTGTCACTGTATTTGCTTGTACTTGAGATAGATTGAGACTTTTCATGCTTTTCCTTCTCAATTAAGTTTGCTTCGTGTTGTTTTCGTTTGCTTGGTGTCATCAACTTCAACCCCCAATTCATATTTCTTTTCTTTTTGGATTTTTAGGGTTGGTTAGAACTGTTCCTTTTGTTTTGATTGTTATGTGTTGCATTGAGAATATCTAATGGATACGAGTTGGGGTTTGGTTAGTTTACAATGTGAATTGTAGATTCACGGAGTGTCTTGTGTTGGGTTGGCATTGGCGATTTATGATACAGTCTAGCTGCAATTTTCTGCTGAACATAGAATCCAGCATACCGAAGGGTTGGCGCCGCACTTATTTTTGGCTTAAGCTTAGTTGCTTTACTGTTCACAAACGATGTTCCTGAATAAAAAAAAATGACCGTAGATTAAACCAGGAGAGATATAAAGGGATGGCAGTGAAGATTGTGTCTTGTACCTTTGAATTTTCCTGAATTCTAGTGGGGCAGAGTTGGTTCTTGCCTTCTATTTGTTGGTGACGAAGTGGGGGTTGTACTGTTACTCTTGTAGTTTTGGTCTTTATTGAAGGCCAACTGCTCAAATTACTGGCAATCTTTTGTGTTCGATTTGGGAATCTATGATTTTAACCCTCAGTTTTGACATCCGAATTTTGGACCATTTTGTTTACAGAAGCACATGAATGGGGTTGATATGGCTAGGGGATGTTTTGTAGACTTGTTCTTATGAAATTACACGTCACTGATGGCACTTATCACTGTTCTGATTGGGAATACTAGCTGTGTCTCAAGATTTTAAAAAGTTGTCTCTTATGAAATTATTTGTTGAATGTTTTAGTTTTCCCACTTTAATGTGGCTTACAATTGTTATTTGTGCTAAATAATCACTGATATGTTTCATGGCTATGTTCTAACTGTCGTTGTGCACTCAGAACCGAAAGCTATAACTATTAGTTTTTTATGATCAATTGTACAATTTTTGTATGTACTTTGGTGAACTGTGTGACTCATTTATTTATGCGGTCAATTGTCGGTGAATCTTCCATCTTTGTAGTTTTATTGTGTTGTTCCCTAAATACAATGGAAATATGTAACTTCTACAACTGGACATACGAAATAAGTTAGAAATTGAACTTTCTTTTGCAATTTATGTAAGGTAACATTGAATCTGATGTTTGATTAATTTGGTAACTGCATGAGTTATGAAACTACTGAGAAGGGATAAATTAGATGTCAATGAGAAAATATAATGTAGAGTTTGAATGCTTTTCTCGGCTGCTTAATATTTTGTAAAAGGAATGATAGGTGGGGTGAGAAGTTATAGGTTGTGTGTGCTCACTTGCTTTTTTATGTGTAAATGTGCTACTCTTTTTTGCGGGGTAGTAAAAATACTTGGGCTCTGTGTACAAAAGAGGACTTCAAGATAGAAAAGATATCATTCACAAGAGTTCTAGGATTAATAAGCATTTAGGTCAGATTAATGATGCCAATGCCATTGATCCTGTTGTTCGGTTTAACCTTTTTTCTGTTTTTAGAATTTTGGATACTTCAACTTGAATTGAGCTAACAAAATTTCTGTTTGTTTGTGTATTGTATTGAAATTTTCATCTGGGTTTTACCGATGGTTTTCATGCAAAATACCAGGAATATATGTTGGCGATGGAATGGTGATCCACTTTACCAGAGGAGCAGGTCAAGAAATTGGAACAGGAACTGTGTTGGACAATTTCCTTTTAAGTTCATCTCCCACTCATTCTTCTGACACTCCATGCGCAAGATGTGGTGACCAAACTGGGACCGATGGTGTCTTCTCTTCCTGTTTGGATTGTTTTCTTGCCGGTGGTAATCTATACATCTTTGAGTATGGGGTATCACCTGCATTTTTTCTAGCCAAAGCTCGAGGAGGTACCTGCACTCTAAAACAATCTGATCCAACAGATGAGGTCCTTCATCGGTCTTCATTTCTTCTCGAAAATGGGTTTGGTGGCTACAATATTTTCAAGAATAACTGTGAAGACTTTGCAATTTACTGCAAAACAGGTCTGCTTGTGTCCACAAGCATCAGTGTTGGCCGCAGTGGGCAATTGGCATCTTACATATCTGCTGCTAGCACTGTGGTTTCCACACCGCTTCGTTTTTTGACCACCAGTTTCAGTGGTTTGGCATTGGTTAGTTTTGGCATGTACTGTGTTGGAAGATTGATGTCTGATATTGGAGTACGGCGTGATGTGCTGAAAGTTCCAGTGGAAAGGCTTATAGCTACACCTGGCCTGGATATATCAGAGAGGACAACTCAGATGGCCAAGGAAGATTAATGTTGTTGATGGTTACTGGTAGTAGACATGGAAAGTTACATTCCATTCCCTCCAACATCTGTTGTTTGTATTTCTGCAGTTTATATTTGTGACATGTTCTTCGTAAACCAATCTGTCATTTGGGTGCAAAAACTTTGTCGCTACCTTGTTAATATATTATGAAACACTGGATTCCCCCTTCATGGTTGTTAGAGTGCATGCACCTTAGATGACGAGCAACATAAAATATTGAAAGCTACTATGACTTTCACAGATCTGAGTTTCTTGTTTTCAATGCATGGTTGTTAAAGTGGTATATGGATGGAAATATACAGAAAAATATGATGCGACTCATTTTACGTTCATCTATCAATTTAATGGCGAAAAAATGTGCGAAAGGTTCAAGACAAATTTATATTCTGTGTTGTGCTAATGCGGTTTTAGTTTGTTTGCGGTGGTATAAACTTTTCCGAATATACAACTTCAATTTAGTACAAATTTTATTCCGGCACATTTTCTAAACCTTTTTTGGGATGGTTTTAATTTATAAGTTTCATAGTTTTAAAAAACTACAAAAAAAAAAATAGTTCTTAGTTCAGAGTAATTTTTAGTTTAAAATTAGTTTTTTTTTTTAATATTATAGTATCAAAATAAATTAATAGTGTTGAAAAAAGAAAAAAAAAAACCCCAATATGATAGAGTGGATTGGTGTTGGACTTACAAAAATTGAAATTAGACTGGAGCATAAAATGGTAGCCCATAACAAATTCGTGTTCAGTTAAATTAGGCCATTTTCCCTTTTGATCCATTGAGTTTTAAAATGTGTTTAAATATATGTTTGTATGATAATAATGTTGATAATTAAAATGATAATGGTAATAATAATAATAATAATAATAATAATTTTGATTACAATAACATCATTGACATTTGTGGTTATACCGGTGACAGTCATATAAAAGTAGAAAACATCAATATTAAAGATTATTAGAGTTCAAACTAAAAAACTAGATTTATAATTTTTTTCTTGATTTAAAAATGCTTGAAATTAAGTAGAAAATCATTTCAGATATTTTTTTTGTGTGTGTGAAACATATTTAGTTTCGAAATTATAACTGAAAACAAAAAACTGAACCACCCGAAATGGCCTAAAGTATCGAAGTATTTTTCTGTTGCTTCGCCAATTGGATAGATAAACAATTAATCATTTTTACATAGGGTTAAATATGTTTTTGGTCCCTGAACTTTCAGTGAATTTTGGAATTAGTCCATTTTGAAACTTTGGACCAATTTGGTCCTTCATCTTTCGAAATATATGGATTTAGTCCATTTAATCAAATTTTGTGAAGTTTATTTGAGATTTCAAGCACGTTTCATAATAGTATTTGACTTAACATTAAAGCAAAAATGTGTCAAATAGTATAAACAACTCAAATACAATCTTGAAATGCGTATGAAACATCAAATAAACTTAACAAAATTTGATTAAAAGGACTAAATCCACGTATTTCGAAAGATGAAGGACTAAATTGGTCCAAAGTTTCGAAATGGACTAATTCCAAAATTCACTGAAAGTTCAGGGACCAAAAACATATTTAACCCTTTTTACATACAAATGTGAAACGTTAATGTTGCAATCTCCTTTCACTTTTCTCGAAAGAAGTCCTTTTCCTTGTCCAAAATTGATTGATTACTATAATGAATGTCACAGAAAACCCAAGATACCAGATAATTTCTGTAAAGATAAAATGGTCTTAATAAAAATTAATTTTTATATTTTAAAATAGAGTGCAGGATATAAAATGAGTGTAAAATTGAATTCTCTTATATATTAATGCTAATAATACACTGAATGAAATTTATCTAAATACCGTCCTCTTTCTTGTGAGCTATTTGAGAATCCCTTTACAGTCTCATGTATCATAGTTAGCTGGAACTCACGTAAACATTCGTTGGAATTAACCAAAATGAAACCAAAGTACGAACATTTCTTCTGCTACATTATTTTGTCGCCTAATGGAACATTATTCAAATAAATTTAAGTAAGATACATCAAAGACAAAAGGAATCAACCTAAACTAGTTGAGGTATAGAGGCACTTAAATATTTGTAGAAGGAGTAAATTATAAATCTCACAAAATTAATTTATAAGATGATATTTATAATATGATTTGCTGCATGTGGAATTTTCAACATGATCAAATTTGTAGACAGTTCCAAATTCACAATCTATGGTAATTTTGGTTTTATTGTGTAACATCTCACCAATCTTATAAACAATTACATTACTACTAATAAAAATTAAATAAATAAACATTCAAATAATATTTACATTACCCTTTTGTAATTATTTAAGAAAAAAATAAACGTTCCTCCCCATATCAAATCATATTTCACATACATACTACCACATATAATAATGTAATCCTTTTTTATCTCATTAACCTATTTATTCTGAGATTGTTCTCCTGCAACAACGTATGTTTTCTGTATTACATGATAATCACAATTAATAAACAACATACAAACACACAAAGTAAAGTAAAGGTAGTGCTTTAAAACAAGCTTATATAGTTGCATTTAACAAAATCAAATCGTGTACATATGTCGGGAGAACAAATTCATATATCTCATCCAAATACTCTCATAGATACAATCTCAATTCATTCATTAAACATCTAACAATAATCATTTATCTATCTATGAATTAAAAGGCTACATTTCATTTCATATAAATTACTAACATCATAATACATCACATGACTCTACTTCCAAAAAATACATTGAATTAGACTTAGAGTTATATTTGTCGTACTATTTTCACTATATCATCGTCAACAAAGTAACATAATAAGATTTCATTCCACTTATATGACAGGGTAAATCTTTATGAACTACCAATCAATTTTTTTCATACCACAAATTACGTCATAATAACTCTTTTGAACTCTCCACTAGTGCAAAATTATTGTTCAATGACGCGAATTAACGACGTGTCCAACACATACGTAGTAAAAACGAGCGGTACGTCGGACTTTATGATTATTGGTTGCAGATTTTGATAAATTTTATTTAAATTTCCTATTTCGATCATTCATCATTCATTCACTCACTCACAAAGTCCTTTCCATCATTAAAAATGCATGCACTGAAGCGGTTGTTTGTCTAACAGCACAATAGGCTAAAAACGCAACTCAAACAAAAGTGGGAAGTAAGTCATACGTATGTAGGGAGTTATGTCAAACTTTATTTTCAAACGCTGCAGATTTCAATATAGTTAATTTAAATTTCGTGTTTGGATCATTCGTCATTCATTCACTCACACATAAATTTCTTTCCATCATGCAATCCTCATTCAATGAATTGGGTGGTAGTCTAACCTCACAATAGCCAAAATAAACAATTGTATGAAAAATGGGGAGTTACTCATACATATGTGGGGACTTACGTCAGACTTTATGATTATTGGTTGCAGATTTTGATAAACTTTATTTAAATTTCCTATTTCGATCATTCATCATTCATTCACTCACTCACTCACAAAGTCTTTTCCATCATTAAAACTACATGCACTGAAGTGGTTGGTTTGTCTAACTGCACGATAGGCTAAAAAAGCAACTAAAACAAAAATGGGGAATAAGTCATACGTATGTGAGAAGTAACATCAAACTTTGTCATTATGGGTTGCAGATCAAATAAAGTTGCTGGTTGTCTTCAGTGGAGTGTGACAAATGCATTTGTGGGGAGTCACGCATGAATATGTGGGGACTGATGTTGGTTATTATGTTTCGAGGGTTCAGATTTCTTTAATAGTTAATTTGAAATCGTATTTTGGTTCACTTTAATAACTCACTTGAAATTATTTTCCATCGTCAAATCTGCATTGACTTAAGTGGTTGCTTTGTTCATTGCCAACTGGGAAAATAATCAGAACAACCACAAACTGGGGAGTCAACCACTTATACGTGGGGAGCAGTGATACAAATTCCTAATTGCACTTCCACTTGGTTACAAAATTTAAATATCATAACAGACAATATCATAACAAATATTGTCCTACATACAATTTCAATAAAGGATATTGCTCCTTTCCGTCGACGACGAAAGGTGGCCGCAGTCTCTGCAAACCCACTCTCAACTCTGAATGCAACAGTCTGGATGAATGATAGTGTATGAGAATAATGTGAGTGACCTCCGTTGTGGACGGTGAAATGGTTACCGACGAAAACTTTAGGTCCGTGGATCTCTGAATCCGATTACTACGGCGACAGACACTTGCTTTCTCTCTCTGTTTCACTTATCCCTTTTTCCTTTCTTTCTTTCTCTCTTTAATTAACTTCTTCCTTTCGATTTTAATAAAACCAACCCCGCACATGTATGCCTTACCTTATTAAACCATTGTGTAATAAAAAATTTAAAAGTTTAGTGTCATGTTAAATTTGTCAAAATCTTATCAAAAAATTGTTGAAACATCATTTCCAGTTTTAAAACAACTTTTGTAACATGTGGACTATCACAAACGTTTAAAATTTAGACAATTATTTGACATGATCAAAATTATCGGAATTATGATTAAATTAAGTTATTTCTAAATTATTTTTGTCACATTAATTATTTCAGATCTTTGGGGTCTCATACGTATCATTTGAGATTGCTTAAAGATACTGTAGCAAAACTTCTCGTCAGTCAATTATTACATCTTATCCTACTTTTATAGAAAAAGTTATCATAGACGAGAAAAACGCACTTCTTTTTACTATTTTTATTTTGTCATACAAGAAAAGTTTTAAAAAATGTGAAATTTAAAAATGAGTAATAGACAAAAGTATTATTTTAAAGTTTGAGTACTCAAAAGTCAGTCTAAGAGTATTGAAAGTCACACCTAGTTCTCCAACTATTTTTTCATTTTTGTTTTTTATATTTCATTAAATATTAAAGATGTCTAAAGTGTGATTGTATTTAAAATAATACTTTTCTGTTTGATGAAGTTTCGATTTCAGTCAATCAAACTTAAAAACTTTTTAAATGAAATCTAAACAGACTTTGTTTTATTGATTTTCATAATGTGTGCAAAACTTGTTTCTACATTGAATATTAAAAGTTATTAATATGTATATTTGGCTGAGAGATAGGAAAGATTTGATATTAATAATCATTGGTGTTATAGAAATAAAATATTGTAGACATTCAAAAATAATAATAACTCTTCAGGGTTGTTAATAGGAAAAAGATTAAAAATATAAATGTTTTAACAATCTCAACATTCACATTGATAAATATTAATAATTTAAAACAACAATAAAGTAATCCTAATATAAATGAAAACAGCATACACGTAAAATTAATAGAAAAATAAATAAAAAATAGTGTTTCCAAATGTCAACTAAAGAAATTTGAATTAAAGTAGTGTAATAATACAATTGTTTCGAAAATAAGTATAACTAATATTGATTGAAAAAAAAATACTGATATTATTAATTGAAAATAACTTTTGTTAATGTAAATTAAGAAAGATGTGTTTGAAACTATTCTATTCCCTGCTTTATCTGTATGCATTCTTTTCGGATCCTTTCACTTACTTTACATCATTCACTTTTATTCGTTTTACATTCCTAAACTTTACTTGTTACATTCCATTACACTTCTTCTTCACTTTAGATTTTTTTTTCAAATTTCTTTTGTAACTCCACTTTTATTTGTTGAATTATGAACCAATTCTCCTTCAAATTCATTTTCCAAACTAATACAAACTTCTATTTTTGTTCAAAAAATCCTATTAAGATAAACTGAAGTTTGATATTTGTTTTTATCAAAGCATGGAATTGATTTTGATTAGAACTAATCATATCGATGAATTACTCCACCACCAATTATTGTCAAACCCAAATTGAAAAATATGGATATGTGATGCAATGAACGAATATTATTGTGATATTATGAAGAGTAAAATTGAAATATGAATTTTTTACATAAAAGAAATATTTTTTTTACTATTTTAATTTAATTTAATTTATTTGTCTTCAAAAGCAATTTTACGGAAAAAGCATTTCTTTAAAAAAGTTTAGTCCTCTACCTTACAATTCCGTTTATAATGATATGTTCAATCGTATATCTTTTAACTTCAAAAATCTAGTTATTATTTTCCTCCTTTTATTGTTTGAAATTAAAAATATAATAGTATTGCAAACTTTCATAAATGAATACAATATCATAGATAATATAAAATATTATTATTTAAAAAAAATCCCAAAATAGCAAATTGTCCTTCTTCTGATACTTTACTTTTTATATCATGTATGGATGACGACGTGTGTCGTTCTGTTCTATTTTTTGTCCTTTTGTATTTAGTTTGTAAAATGTGGGTTGAATTACAAGCTAGTGATTGCTCATGTGCACGTGAATTAGCTTGCATAACAACTTTGATTTTTTGAAAGTATAACCTTATTTTAATATTTTATATCTTTGTTGTATTTTCTGAGTTTATCATTGACAATAAAATTAAAATTAATTATCTAAATATAAGATTAAGATCCACATGAAATAAATTTGTCAAATTCAAACATTTCATGAATAAAGAGATATAAAAGTAAATTATTGTCAAAGTTATAAAAAAACTACAACAATTAATCAATGTTCAAGACAAACAAGAGAATTATTTAGGAATTCAAGCATGAAATAAAAAAATTAAAAAAAATTAAAAATAGAAAAGTTTTTGTTTTAGTTACTGATAAAATATTGTAAAAAATACTTTTATGCATTACACTATGAGTCTCTCCTATCCCGTTATTAGCCTACAAGGATGATAAGCTATATAACATTAATATGTAATTATTTAAAATACCAAAAGTTAAAAATAATCTCATAAAAAAGAAAACAGCTATGATGAAGAAAATAAAAATAGGTTTCTATGTTTAAAATTTGTTTGACTTAAATGCTTGAAATCATATAAAACTATGATAAATTTATTATATTATTAATGATTTATTTAATATTTATAAATTTCTATGTTTAAATTTTGTTTGACTTAAATGCTTGAAATCATATAACACTATGATAAATTTATTATATTATTAATGATTTATTTAATATTTATAAATTTAGCAGTAATAAATCTTATAAAAAATGATTAATTTAGTGTGTAGGTGAGTTTTGTCTATCACGGATTCCCTTCTCTCATTGCCAATCTCATTTTGGCTTGTCTTGCTCATTACCATGAACCTGTGAGGGAAGAACGTGTGACGCTATGGGTCCATGTTCAGTGACAGATACGTGTATAACTATAATACCTTTAATAATGGGTTCTGATGCCGGAATTTTTTACATTCATTTTATATTATCCTCGAGTATTTTTTTATTTGTTTTTTAAATGTAACAATTAACTTTTATTAAAATTATTTTACTTTTTGTAAAGGTTGTCGGATAGCAGTCAAATGATATCAAATAACAAGCACAGTTGGTGTAAATTTTTATTTTATTTTAGTATTTTTAGGTTAATTTACTTTAAATATTAAACTATTGAAAATGTTAATGACATTTGTTTTATATGCAATATTGTAGTGTATGATTTGACGTACATTACTCCCAACAAATGCAGTTTTGGATGCTTCCTCTTCACCAAACCACATGTGAGGTGGAACCATTGCATACATCGGAAAACAAGCTGTTTTTGGAAAATTATTTTATATATCAACCTTTATATATGTATGTTATTTTATGGGATGAAATATATTTTTGTTTTTTTAAATTTTGGTGAATTTTATAATTAGTTTTTTTTTTGAAATTTTATATTAGTTTAGTCTTTTATTTTTAAATATATATATATATATATATATATATATATTTATTTATTTATTTTTATTAAATTTATTTAACATTTTAAATGTATTAATGATAATATTTAAGCTAATATTGAAACAAAGATGTGTCAATAACAAAAATTTGAAAAAGTAAAAATATATTTAACTCTATTTTATATATTATGTTTTGGAAAAAGCCTAAACAGGTTTTGTTGAAATTATTTGTTCAAAATAAATTTTGCCTGTTGTGTTATTTACTGAAAAACTGTGTTTCTGCATGTATACACAAATTAAATATAATCTAAAAATATAATTTATTTAAAATAAAATAAAAAAACTCGATAATTTGTCGTAATTTACACGTGGGACTTGAAGATATAAATTGATATCAACTAAAATATAAAAGATAAACTAAGTAGTATATCTCACTATTTCATGGTATAATTAGTCGTATAGTACCTAGTTTGGTACTGAAGTTTTTAATTGGTACCCGATTTAAAAAAAATTGTCAATTACGTACCCAAATTAGTTTAAGTGCACCAATTGAGTCCATTTAAGTTGACGCCGTTAGAAAGGTTAACGTTGACTGATACTGGTTGATCTGTGAATTAAATTTGGAACACGTGGAGATTAACTTTTAATGACGTGGAAAGTTGGGGAAGAAAATTAAATATGTCTTGTAATGAAAAATTTAAAAAATAAAAAAAAAAGGGCGACGAAGTTAAAAAAGAAGTCGCAGAAGCATGTGATAGAAACGTGAAATTGGGGAAATGTGACGCAGGGGAGACGAACTGGTGGAGGATTCTTCGCGAAGTGGTGGAGAAATTGAAGGCGACTTTCGAACACTGAAGTGGAGACTTGAGAGCAACTTGTGGGCCATTGATAATGAAATGTTGGTGTTGTGTTTTTCTCTGATTTAGTGATTAGGGTTTTGATGTTAGGGTTGATTTTTGTGAAGTTGGGGATATCGAAGAACAGGTTGTTGTTGAGTGCGAGGATGGAGTGGCTAATGAAGATGTTTGTGTTGGGGATGGTGAAGAGGAGTTGGCTGATAAGGAGAATGGTGTGAGTAATGAAGAAGTTTGTGTTGGGGATGGTGAGGAGGCCTTGGCTGATAAGGTGAATACAAAAGTAATTGCACCATTTAAATACATCATTGTCACCACTCCGCTGCTCACAAAATAAAAACAAAAACACACAAAACGAGAGGAAGAACAAACTAAATTAGGGCACAACAAACTGTCCGGATATTGATGAAGAAGAAACTGGATTAGGGCAGAACATAGGAGAGGAAGAAGATACTGAAAAATGAGGGCCAATCTTCTTTAAATATAAATATCATGTGGAACACTGTACAATTATAATTTCAACTAGTCATCTGTTATTATTTGGCACGTATCCCTTATGCACTGCCACCTCACCACTTCCTAAACGTCGTTTGGGAACATTTAACGGTATGGACTCAGTTGGTGCACTTAAACTAATTTGGGTACGCAATTGACACTTTTTTTAAACCGAGTACCAATTAGAAACTCCAGCACCAAACTGGGTACTATACGACTAATTATACATTATTTCATCACTTTCTATTTCATTTTTTCATCATGTCCATTAATTGCTCTCTTTCTTTTTATTTATACAATCCACACTTATTTAACTTATTCCTTTATTACCCAACCCTCAACAGTGTACTGCGATATATCATCAAACCCAGATCATACAATCTATCATCAAATTATTTGTGAAATAATAAACTTAGACTGTCACATAATGAAAATTTAGTAATACTAAAATTAAAATATATTTGAAGATCTAAGCATCGAATCCTTGTTTCAACGATTTTGATTCATGAAAGAAAACGCTGTAAACATGAAATCATACTGGTCCCTGAAATCATAATCTATGCATTAATTTAATATATCAGTGTTTATACTATATACTATATATATATATTTCTCCCACCTAAAGGTAAGAGTGTCTTCTCCTTCGCAGAATTCAGACTTCATCGTTGACTACCCAATGGAACAACTCAAGCCAAGCGCAGCTAACTCCTCTCCTCTCACACCGCTAGGTTTCTTGGACAGAGCCGCCACCGTTTACGGCGACGTCCCTTCCATTGTCTACAACCACACAACCTTCACCTGGGCCCAAACCCACCGCCGATGCCTCCAGCTCGCCTCCGCCATCTCCTCCCTCGGAATCCGCCGCGGCAGCGTCGTCTCCGTCGTCGCTCCCAACATCCCCGCCATGTACGAGCTCCAGTTTTCCATCCCCTTCGCCGGCGCTGTCCTCAACAACATCAACATCCGCCTCGACGCCCGCACCATCTCCGTCATCCTCCGCCATGCGAACTCCGCGCTCGTCTTCGTCGACTGTGCCTCACGCGACCTCGTCCTCGAAGCCTTGTCCCTCTTCCCTAAACACCACACTCAACGCCCACTCCTGGTTCTCATCGCCGACGACAGTGTCGAAAACGCAGACATCTCACGCACCGGTGATTTCGTTGACACATACGAGGGCCTGGTGAGTAAGGGCGATCCGAACTTCGAATGGGTACGGCCCAAATCAGAGTGGGACCCGATGATACTTAACTACACCTCAGGAACGACGTCGTCTCCGAAAGGGGTTGTTCACTCCCACAGAGGAATATTCATAGTCTCCGTCGACACGCTCATCGACTGGGCGGTTCCAAAGTGCCCGATTTATCTCTGGACGCTCCCGATATTCCACGCCAACGGGTGGACCCTCCCGTGGGGAATCGCAGCCTCGGGCGGCACCAACATCTGCGTCCGCAAGTTCGACGCGGGGATTATATACTCTCTCATAAAACGCCACAACGTCACACACATGTGCGGCGCGCCGGTGGTGCTCAGCATGTTGACAAACTCCCCGGACAACAAACCGTTGGAGAGGCCGGTTCATATACTCACCGCGGGAGCACCGCCGCCAGCGGCGGTGCTCCACCGGACGGAGGCGCTTGGGTTTGTGGTGAGCCACGGGTACGGATTGACGGAAACCGCGGGGTTGGTGGTGTCGTGCGCGTGGAAGGAGAAGTGGAACCGGCTGCCGGCGGCTGAGCGGGCGAGGTTGAAGGCGCGGCAGGGGGTGAGGACGGTGGGGATGGCGGAGGTTGACGTGGTGGGTCCGACTGGGGAGAGCGTGAAGCGCGACGGAGTGAGCGTCGGGGAGATTGTGATGAGAGGAGGGGGCGTGATGTTGGGATACCTTAAAGACCCCGAAGGAAGCGCGAGTTGTTTTAAAAACGGGTGGTTCTACACGGGGGACGTCGGGGTGATGCACGAGGACGGGTACTTGGAAATTAAGGACAGGTCAAAGGATGTGATCATCAGCGGCGGCGAGAACCTGAGCAGCGTGGAGGTGGAGTCGATTTTGTACGGGCATCCGGCTGTGGTGGAGGCGGCGGTGGTGGCGCGACCGCATGAGTATTGGGGAGAGACGCCGTGCGCGTTCGTGAGCTTGAAGGCGGGGTTGAAAGAGAAACCCAGTGAAGAGGAGATAATAAAGTACTGCAGGGAGAAGATGCCGCGTTATATGGTTCCGAAGACGGTGGTTTTCAAGGATGAACTTCCGAAGACATCGACGGGGAAGATCCAGAAGTTTCTCTTGAGACAGATTGCGAAGGAGATGGGTTCTTTCTCGCAAAGTCGAATGTGAACACTACAAGAGCTTCCGTCCAAAACTATTGTCATTTTCCACCTTTCCTTACTCACCTTTTCACTGTGTTTAGTGTTCACCATTTGTTTGTTTATGCATGGTGGAAGATACGCTTGGATTCACAATACCATGTTAAAGGTTTCCCAAACCTGTTTTTACTGTACCTCATCATTCTACTTGTCTTCAAATATAAATATTTTTCTTTTGAAATTTGTACGGTCTAAGGAATTACCGGCCTTTAACATGCTCCTTTGATTTTGATTCCGTAAGAATTTGATATGAAATAATGAATTTCATTAAAGATATGTTATGAGGTAACTTTTTAAGATTTGGGTTAACTCCTGACATTTAAGAGGAGGGTGAGAGAACATGGAAGCAAAGGTTAATCCTAAAAAAGAAGAAAAAAAAACAATTTTAACCTTAGTCCTCTTAATTTTACCTAAATAAAAAGTTAACCTACCTTCTTTATCTTCGATAAAGAACGTAGGTTTTCTACTGGAATGACGACACGTCACTATTGTACCATACCTCAACTCTTAACATTATATAATATAAAATTTTAAATGGATATTTCCCAATTCCCGATGATAGAGAACGTGAATAAGAGCAGGAAGCACTTGAATTTGGAAATTTTTTCTTTTATTTAAAATAAGGTTTTATTTTGCAAGAAATTACTATTCTCAACCCCTGGTTGATTGAAGTTTATAAAGTACATGTTTTAGGACAATCGAGTCTTATAAATAGAAATAATAAAAACAAAATTATAAAATAAATAAATACTTGTGAGTTTTTTATAAATGAAAATTAATCTTTGTTTACGTATAAATTAATTTTGACTTACACAGAAGTTAATTATTTTTTAGTAACAATTTCGTGTAATATAAATTACTTTCGGAATAGATAAAAAACAATTTGGTCAAGGGTTAGTTTCCGTAACAAATGGGGAACTAAATGATTTAAATGCATAAGTTTCTTTGCCATGTCAATGCGATTATCCATTAGACATTTTAAGTTATTTATTCCATATATATGCAATGTATTCGTATTTAGTTTATTCAATTTGAATTTATATATGTATAGTATGTAACGTACTTTGATATTTTAAAGTTATTAGGAGGAAGATAATCTTTTCTATTTAAATCCTCATCATCATTATGCATTGATTTTTTGAAGAGAAGGATAATTGAGGATAAACTCTATGCTATAAATATGGTATTTATACAAATTTGGTCTTATCTTATGTTCCTTGGGGGATAAACTTCAAAATTAGTTAATTACATTAACTCAATGGTGCATAATTAATTAGAGGAAAGAGAAAAAAAAACCCAAAAAATCTAAAAGAATAGTGAATCCTCCAATTATTATCATTTATTGAAGGATAAATTAATAGCTGAAAAAAATCATATTGAGACATGAATAGTTTAAATTAAGGCAACATGTCATCGATTTAATTACATGTATATCACTCTTAACTTGAATATCTTTTAAGTGTTTAACTAACAAATTCAATGCTGAGAAACCTAAAAGAACATTTTTAACTATCAAAATAATTCTAAATTAGATAACCGAAAGAAAAAGTAACCCAAGCCATAATTTTAATTGTTCCAATCTTTCTAAATTTAAAATCGTAATTTACAGTAAGTAAACATTTAAATTAATTTATCCTTAATTATTGACCTTCTACTTAAAATTGTGCGAGTTAAACAAAAAGATAAAACTTAAATGTCTTCTCATCTTTCTAAAAATTAAATACTATAACTTTTTATTTATTTTGTTTCTTATTTCAAATAAAAGACACATAGTCTTCATAAAATAACGAATCTATTTCTTGGGCATGGTTAACATAAAATATTTCACAACAAACATTTTTCAAATGATTAGAGTTAACAAGTATTCATAAATTAAAAGAGAAATATTAGATATAATTCACTAATTGAAAGAGAAAAAAATACATTAATAGTTTGACAATTTTAAATGATGTTTGAATGATCTAGTTGATTTTTGTTGTTGTCGAGGATATTTGGAATTTGATTAAATGAACAAATTTTATGTACTAAAATAATTTTGAACCAAAATACTAAGAAAGAATTATCAATTTAAGCAACTGATTAGATTTAAGATTACTCAAAATCATAAAATGAGTTTGTTAACTGATGCAGCGCTGAGTGTCATCCTAGTGACATTGAGCACAAATATCCCCTATAGTCCTAGGAGCAATCTTGGTCTAGGGCACTATGCGGTGGAATTTTACCGCTAATCACCACCTTTTAGTGAGTTGATGGGAGCTGAGCAGTATCTAAGTGGCATTGAGTGTTAGGTCCACTACAGGTCTAGAAGCATTTATAGCTCCTAACATTAGGCGGCAGGTTGTACGGATGGGCACCAGTTTTTGCAGGAGAATGACATTGAGCTCGAGTCTTCTCTGATTGGTTATGTTTTAGTGCTATGTTATCCTTGATGATGCTTTATATTGATGAAGTTGTTTTGTTTACTATTTTATGAATAATAATGATTGTGAGAATGATGTTGTGAGCATGTGGAATGATGATGTTTAAAGAGTTTTAAGAAAAATTCTTAGTGATGATATTCTTAGTATATACCTTAATATATGAGATGTCTGAAAGGGATTATCTTGAACTCTAATAATCATTCACACTCAAATAAAGTATAATGACTTATGTGGTGAGAGTCGCAGGAGATCCTAGTATTTGGATTGTTCTTTAGTCTTAGGCGTGAAGGGGATTAACCTTGTATGTGGTTAAGTGATAACCCCTTGAGACTAGACTCTACAAAGTTTAGGAATCATCACACGTGCACCTTCAATGAATTTTATATCAATGGCATGTCTCCAGATAATTGAGTTTGGTGTCAACTTCTTCTGTGGCTACAAACATTAATGTGTTTTATACCATGTTTTATGGGTTTTTGGCATGATTTAATTATCTGGATATTTCTTTTGTACACTAATTTACCCTATTGTTTGTTTTGTGTTTCTTGTGTTGTTCGTGACTTTTTTTTTGCAATTATCACCTATTTGGTGGGAATAGATGAAGTTGTAGGTTTATAGGCACCTATAGAGGATGATGAACTATAAGTTAAAGTAGTGAAAGATCTCAAGGAGCTTCAATAGTTGTTAGTTTTTGTATAGAGCTTGTTGATTCAGTTTGAGTATATAAATGATATATTTTTATATTCTTATCTTTTGTAAGATTGTATTGATATACATTATACATTATATATATGTTTTAAATAATATGATAAAGTGTTCTATGTTACAACATTTGTTGTATTTGTTAATAAAAGTTTAAGCATTGCTATTGAAAAAAAAAAAGAAGTTATTGCCTAAATTAGTGTATTGTCATTAAGTATAATTACTAGTTAAACATTTAGTTCTACAAGCTTTTTGAAATAATTTTTTTATATTCATTATAATATTATTAATTTAAAAATTTAATTTAACTATTTTATTTTTTAGAATTAATTATCTACTTCTTATAAGTATTTAGTATTTAGGCTTTCTTTGATAGTCAAATGAAAAAACTCGTGAATATTAAAGAATTAAATTACAATTTCGGACAAAACACTTTTTAAAACTAATGTATGCATGCACTGATTTTAAAAAAATATATTATATAATTTTTCTAAATTTTTGTTTTTAGTTTATGAATGAACTAATTTTAATGTATATTTTTAAATTGTGTTTTAGAGAAACTCGTTAAAAGCAAAAATAAAATTAGTGAATTCCTTATAAAGTTAGTTATAATAAAATTGTATGATAGAAAAATAAAAATAGAAAGAATTTTTTTAAAAAGTATTTGAACAAATAATTTTTTATATTTAGCTGTGTATATTAATATTCAAGATAACCCTGAAAAATGACACAAAGAAGGAGATGAAAGAAAAGTTATACCGTTTTTCTTGTATGGGAGCAGTTAGGTGATTGAAAGAGATCGTTGTCACCCTATTTTTCGAATTTTCGAATGTGTTTCTTTTAAATGGTTTTTTCATCTCATAGAATTGGTGAAATTATTTCATTCCATTTTATCCCATCAAAAGTTCTCTGTAATCAGGGGAAAAGATTACTAATAGAGTGAAATGGTTCTTTCAACTACTTTTAGAGAGAAAGAGATTATGCACGGGGAGAAATGATCATATAAGAAATATTTTCTTTAAGATTTATGGTTATTATTTAAAAAATGTTAAATATATTTATACTCCTTAAATTAGGAATTAAAATTGGACCTATAAAGTTAGTTTGGAATATCGTTCAACATGTAAAAAAAATAACGTCATTGGGTCAAGTTAAAAACAAAAATTAAGAGGTTGGGTTACACTATATTCATTTTTAAAATTTGAAGACCACATTGTATCAAATTTTGGGACATGAATTACAATTTCAAGTGAAAGTTTATGAACTAAAAACATATTTAATTCATCCTATTAAAACATAGTTAAATTGTAGGATTTAATATAAGGTTGGTACCTATATTTATTATCATTTACTCTTGTATTTAATTAATGTGGGATCTTCAATATACTTTTAAATCTCTATGCCAATATCTCATTGTAAGGATATTGAGCGAAAAATAGAGAAAGACTCGATAATAAGTGATACAATAAGATCAGTTAATTTTACTATTCTAATACTATATTAAAGTAATAAAATTTAAATTTAACTTAATATGACAAAATTGACTCAATAAAATGAAACTTAAACTCATTTATATACGAGTTAAGTACTTTAATTTTAATGCAAAATTGGAATTTGTCCCTGTCTGATTTTTTGATATATTTTGCTCCTCAAACTTTAAGAATGAAGAAATATAGTTATTTTAACCGAATTACGTTAATTTTTTTTCTTGACGTGACAAACACGTTTCATATTAGTATTTGAGCTTTTTTTACATAGGTTGACACGTTCCTACTTTAATATTTATCGGAAAATTTGTTTGATACGTCAAAAAAATGTAAGTAATTAGGTAAAATAAAAAACAGAAACAAGTTTTTATAATCAATCAAATACATAAAAGCAACAATGCTATCAAATATAAAGAAGAAATAAAAAATAACCTAAAATAAAGCGACTACTTTTTCTAACATGTTAATAAACATACTGTCAAAATCTCAGTTCGATCCTGTAATGAACAAAACATGAATAGTAATTTTATATAGTAGTTCGATGAATAGGCCAACCATTTTTTATTTCAGAAGATGCAAAAGTAATGTGTTCTCATGACCTAGAGAAGACTCTCTCCACTAAGATGAATTAATTGAGATAAAATGAACTTAACTAGTCTAAAAGATTCTTTTAGATACCACTACAACAAAATGTCTAAATAACTAAATATAGAGACAAAAAACAAGAAAAATGATACTTTAACAAACTAATTATTTAAGTAAAAAAGTAATGCTTTATTATTTCATTTTAATTAAAAATAAAAAATTAATCTATTTGAATTTTATTTAGTAAAAACTCATTTTTCAAAAAATAATTAGTCATTATAATGACTAATTTATACACTAACTTTATTGATACACTAAAATCTTTGATAACTAATTTTATTGATCAATTCATAACCTAATTATATTTTTATTTATATATATATATATATATATATATATATATATATATATATATATATATATAATAGATCATTTTATATACTAATAATTTTTTTTTTATAAATTAATTATTATAGTGATTAATTATTATTTTTCTCGTAGTATACATAATTGAGTCCAGCTTAACAAATGCATTATGTACATTAAACAACAATAAAGAAGCAAACATATGTTTTCTTAGGATGATTATACATCAAATATATGTATGTGTGAAGATACTTTTCGTAATAAAAATATGCAACTAGTTGACTTAAATGGATAGGTTTCTTTCCCATGTGATTGCGTATTATTGGCTACATATTTAGCATGAAACCGATAATATCCTTTGACCCTACTGTGCCAACTTATATAAATTACAGTATAAACATTCTTGTTGCCAACTTTTATTATTTAGTGTATAATAAGATTCAAGATAACTATGCAAAGATGTCAAATCAGAAACAATCTACGCAAAGAGGAAAAAGAAAAGTCACCAATTAACTGAAATATCATACAAAATTATGTGAGGCACTTCGGGTGAAACAATTTACAATAATAAAAAAAAACATGAAAAATATATATGAAGAAAATGAGCATTTTGTTTTTCTTTTGATTAATTAGTGACAATCACATTTTGGAACCATCCAAACCGATAGATACGGTTGGGTCAATTCAATACTTGGATGTTAACATTTGCTTAGGATTTTATTCAGTTTTTTCTTCTTTGAGGATAAGTAACATGAGACTTCGTGGAATCGACATTGTGATAAGAATGGACATCTAAGGGCAATTATTTTAAAGAAAAGTTTTCCTTTTCTAATTTCTTTGGTCATTATCTTATGCACGATTGGATCTATTCAAAATTATATCTAAACTTAATTTATTCTCGTAATATTCGTTAAGGATTTACCAAACCAATATTATTAAATTGTTTTATAAAATAAGGATTATCTCTGTTTATATATTATAAATTAATCACAATGTTGAGATATTGTGTATGAGATTAGATAATTTTGAAAGATTACATAATAGTTTAATAGCGATAAAATAGGTCACATAAGTTTTGGTAAGATAAATTATAATATTGTATTATTGATATATAATTTACACCTATAAAATTTTGCTTCCGTACACAATTTAGAAATAACCTCTAATTTAACTTTATTTCTCTAACCGCTATCCTAATGAGTGAGAAAAGAAATAAAAATATCTATGTAAATGAAAAATAGAAATTAAATATTTTTATTACTTAATATATTATAAATTGATCTTATTTGTTGATGTGATATTTAAAAAAGAAAATGATAATTTTATTTAAGAATAAAACTTTCTTTTTCTTATAATGAAATGAGATTAAAAAGAATTCCTACATAAATTAAAATATTATAAATATAAATAAAGTGATAAATAGAATAATATTTTTCTTATTTTCTAATATTTTTATGGGAGAATTTGATATTTATATTAAGAACTCCTTTGCATTTTAAATTTGTGTGTACCAAGAATTTTGATTTCAGACGTTTTCCGGTGCACTAAGTCCTCTTTTGATCGTTATGGGTAATTGCTTCAACGTCACCATTTATATGGCCCAATTGGAGGTATCGTGGGCCCGATCATGCTTAGCCCAATCATCCGTTTCAATGACCCTAAGAAAACGGTAATAACTAAAATAATTTTTTGTTAAGAAACTGTTTTATCTGCAAATAATAAAAAATAATTGATAATAAAAAAAATCTGCAAATATAGGTGTATGACTTTTTCAAAATGTTTTATCCAGGATCGCAAGGATGGTCAGTAGACCGAAAAAACACTTGAATCAAATTTTGCCAATTACTTTCTGCACCTCCATCAAAATACTTTCGGAAAATGTGTTGAAGGAATGTTTGTTTTTCGATAAAAAAAAATCCAAAATTAATTATTGTGTCCCAGAAAATAAATTCCAGAAATAACAGGTGGATTGCCTCAAATTTTTCTTTTCACCTTAAAGTCAAATAAATGTTCATCAATTGCAAGTATAAACACTTCTTTCTAAAGAAGTCGAAGCGAGATCTAAATTCGCAATGATATTGGATGTCTTAAGAAAAGAGAGATTCTGATATATCCGCAAAAAATATTCAGTTTTTCTGATCTTAGCAAATTTAACTACTTTATACAACTCATAAAAAGATAGTTTAAACACAATTGGGAGAGAAGGTTTGATCAGAACAATAATACATTTACATATTTAACATGATTTATTTACATAGAATTTATTAATTCAAAGATAAACATTTATTTTGTTTATTACACAAGCTAAAATACTAGACCTGCAATATTAGTTAAATAAAATTTCTAAACTATTTTTTATTCTTTCTTTGAACTTAGTAATTTATTTATGTAAATTTCAAGATAAATACTTATGGAAATTTGTGATATATAATTAGTTTTAACAAGAATTAGCTTTCAAAAATAAAATAAAATGATAAAAGTTATTTTGATTTTTCCTTTATGATTAAATAATATTGCATTTGTATCGGATGATGTTTGAGTATTGTAGTGAATATTACTGTATCGTCCAGGGAATGACCGACTTCAACATGCTCATTTGGATTCCGACTCAATAAATATTTATCATAAAACAACGAGTTTTAGTCACAGGCCGAGATGATGAACATTTGGGCCGAGGTGGTTAAGGTGATGAGCATTTAGGCCGAGGTGATGAGCATTTGGACCGCCGAGGTGACGAGCATTTGGACCGAGATGGCCGAGGTGATGAGCATTTGGGTCGAGGTGGCCGAGGTGACGAGCATTTTGGCCGAGGTGACGAACATTTGGGCCGAGGTGGCCGAGGTGACGAGCAAATATCCCTAGATTTCAGGAACAACCACCCCATGCGAGATTTCAGGAGAGAATAGTGGAGAAGTGGGTAGGTTGGTTAGCTAAAGATCTGGCAGTAAGATGGCGGTTTTAAGACTGAAAGTCCCTATATATACATGAGGGATTAAGGAAAAAGGGGAAGGATTCTGGACGGTAGTTAATTATCATAGTTCGAGTTTGGTCCTTAATTCTAGACCGGAACATTGGCGCCCACCGTGGGGCCCCGGTAAAACGAGGTCCCAACCACAATAACGTGAAAAAATCACGATGATAAAGTACTCCACGAACAAAGCATCTATGGCGTAGTTGGCAACGTAGAAGAGACGACAAAGGTCTTTTGATTCTCGACGATGGGGTCTCGTGATGATCTCTTTTGATTCTCTTAGATCCAACCTCGCTACGAGCGAGAGCATACCCCAGTACGTTGAGGATTCATCTGGGATTCGACCTCGCTACGAGCGAGAGAATACCTCAGTACACTGAGGACTAAACTCGGATTCGACCTGCTACGTGCAAGAGAATACCTCAGTACGCTGAGGACTAAACTCGGATCCGACCTCGCTACGAGTGAGAGAATACCTTAGTACGCTGAGGGCTAAACCCGGATCCGACCTCGCTACGTGCGAGAGAATACCTCAGTACGCTGAGGACTAAACTCGGATCCGACCTGGCTACGAGCGAGAGAATACCTTAGTACACTGAGGGTTAAACCCGGATCCGACCTCGCTACGTGCGAGAGAATACCTAAGTACGCTGAGGACTCAACTGGGATCCAACCTCGCTACGAGCGAGAGAATACCTCAGTACGCTGAGGACTAAACTTGGATCCGACCTCGCTACGTGCGAGAGAATACCTCAGTACGCTGAGGACTAAACTCGGATCCGACCTCGCTACGAGTGAGAGAATACCTTAGTATGCTGAGGGCTAAACCCGGATCTGACCTGGCTACGTGCGAGAGAATACCTCAGTACGCTGAGGACTAAACTCGGATCTGACCTGGCTACGAGCGAGAGAATACCTTAGTACGCTGAGGGCTAAACCCGGATCCGACCTCGCTACGAGCGAGAGAATACCTTAGTACGCTGAGGGCTAAACTCGGATCCGACCTCGCTACGAGCAAGAGAATACCTTAGTACATTGAGGGTTAAACTCGGATCCGACCTCGCTACGAGTGAGAGAATACCTTAGTACGTTGAGAGCTTCAGTAGGCTGACCTCAACTTAATAAGTTTATCTTTTTTATGTCGAGGTCTCCCTCAGGCCGACCTCAGCTTGATCATTTTACTACCTTATGTCGAGGTCTCCCTCGGGCCAACCTCAGCTTGATCATTTTACTTACTTTATGTCGAGGTCTCCCTTAGGCCGACCTCATATATTAAGGTCTCCCTCAGGCCGACCTTAGCTTGATCGTTTTACTTATGGTATAATTAGTCGCAACATACCCAGTTTCGTCCCAATGTGTCTAAATGGTACCCGCTTTTAACTTTGCATCTACTTAGTACCCAAATTAGTTAATTTACATCAATGTGGTCCATCCCGTAAAGTTTTCAGAAACGTCGTTAATAGATCAGTGATGTGGCATTACAGAACGGATACGTGTCAATGAAAATAATTGTACAGTGGCAATTTGTGGATAACGTGTCATGCCCTATTTGAATTGATTGTCCCCATTCAGAAAGCCCTAATTTTCCATTCCCATCTTCATCTTCTTCATTTTTTCGCTGGGAAGCTGATTTGTTGCAAGGGTAAGGTGGCGAGTGAAGATGGAAATGTCACATGGTTTTAGTCATTCGTGGTCGTCTTATTCGTGTAGGTCACATAACCACAATGTTTCTTCTCCTGGTTCTGTATCTGGGTCAGTGGGTGGAATACCACATCTCCTTCACATTGGCATAACCCATCTCCTTCAAAATACCCAAAACACCATTAAATTAAACCATGCACAACATTCAACCACTAACTCTAAACCCCACCATCCCAACAACAAATAATGCAATCAACGACAAAAACAAATGGTTTGTGCACCTGCAATCCCAAATAGCTGCCAATTTGATGTCAATTACACCTTTAATTTTGTCCACAACGCATGAAATGGCCCAAATTTCATAAACCCTAACTCCAGAAAACTCCTATTCTATTTTGTTCCCAATTCGTGCCTTTTTTTTCTTTTCAATTTCCTCTTACGTTGCACTGTTCCACATCACACACTACTCTTGTGCCACGTCATAACATTTTTTCTCACTTAACTGGTCAGCTCAGTCAGACGTTATCTTATTTAACGAAGTTAACAAAAAGGGACCACATTGATGCAAATTAACTAATTTGGGTACTAAGTAGATGCAATGTTAAAAGCGGGTACCATTTAGACACATTGAGACGAAACTGGGTACGTTGCGACTAATTATACCTTTTACGTATCTTATGCCAAGGTCTCCCTCGGGCCGACCTCATATGTTGAGGTCTCCCTCAGGCCGACGTCAGCTTGATCATTTTACTTATCTTATGTGGAGGTCTCCATTGGACCGACCTCATATGTGGAGGTCTCCCTCAGGTCGACCTCAGCTTGATCGTTTTACTTATCTTATGTTGAGGTCTCCCTCAGGTTGACCTCAGCTTGATCGTTTTACTTATCTTATATCGAGGTCTCCCTCGGGCCGACCTCATACGTTGAGGTCTCCCTTAGGCCGATGTCAGCTTGATCATTTTACTTATCTTATGTGGAGGTCTCCCTCGGGCCGACCTCATATGTTGAGGTATCCCTCAGGCCGACCTCAGCTTGATCGCTTTACTTATCTTATGTCGAGGTCTCCCTTGGACCAACCTTAGCTTTATCATGTTATATATTTACTTGTCCTATACTAGAATATGTGGACGGTTTATGACAACCTTTCATACCAACAAGTTGAGGACTCAAGGTTGGAGGGCTGTGTATCGTCCAGGGAATGACCGACCTCAACATGCTCATTTGGATTCTGACTCAATAAATATTTATCATAAAACAACGAGTTTTAGTCACAGGCTGAGGTGATGAACATTTGGGCCGAGGTGGTCGAGGTGATGAGCATGTAGGTCGAGGTGGCCGAGGTGATGAGCATTTGGGCCGAGGTGGTTGATGTGAGGAGCATTTGGGCTGAGGTTGCTGAGGTGACGAGCATTTGGGCTGAGATGGCCGAGGTGACGAGCAAATATCCCTGGATTTCAGGAATAACCACCCCATGCGAGATTTCAGGAGAGAATAATGGAGAAGTGGGTAGGTTGGTTAGCCAAAGATCTGACAGTAAGATGGCGGTTTTAAAACTGAAAGACCCTATATATACATGAGGGATTAAGGAAAAAGAGGAAAGATTCTGGACGGCAATTAATTATCATAGGTCGAGTTTGGTCCTTAATTCTAGACCGGAATAATTACATATGCTAAAGTAATAATGAAAATATGTACATTTTTCATATGGTTAAGTACATGTATAAGTTTTCTAATATGTTTGAATTATAATGGATATTATAGCTGTCATGAATTATGTTTTAAAACAAGAATATATTCACCTTAACAAAATGATATTGTTAAAAAGATAAATAGAATCATATTAACTAAAAATCATAATTATACGAGGAAGAACACAATAAATCATCTACTAAAGACCATTCAATAGTATTAGGATTGGGTTAGACCGGGTTAGACTGTGTAGCATCTGCCCCTTACATCTTTTTTTTTTTTCATTCTTTTTCTTGTATATTTTAAGTATTATGATATTTTTACAAACTTAATTTTAACAAAATTTACTTTTTTTAATATGGATCAAACTTTTCTTTTCTCTTTTCAAATCACATTTCTTTTGTCTATAGACGTACCACCACGAAAAATTTATCACATAAACGTTGTTAAAAAATAATTTTGCTTTTATCGTGCAAACCAAACAATCCATAGTTTGATTGTTATTAATAACCTCGAACATGGTTACCTAAAAAACAAAGTTTCTGGTTTATCCATTAAATGGCAAAAAGTAGAGATAGGTATGAACGAAAGAGGAAAGTCCAATCAACATCAACAAAGGAACAAACGCCAGAACGAAGAACCCCTATAATGCTGCAAGTTTTTGCACCGCATGCACGTGATTGGTTTATCAGTAACAGTAACAACAACTCATCTTCATCTTCATTAAATTTAAATCCACCAACCAGGACCATATACATCTCACACCTCCATACATTGCATTAATCCCAATGAACAAACATCTCTACCTCACTTCCAAATCATTACACTCTTACCACACTCTTCCCAACTGCTACATCCCTCCCTCTTTATTTCTACTTCAATCATACTATTACCATAAACCATTATTAATAACTCATATTCATCAACAAACTCCATTCTTTTTTTTCTTCTCTCATCAATCACCCTTTATAATCATTATTGTTTCAAAATTCGATAACTTTCTTCTTTTATTCAACAACTCATTTGTTATATTTACTGATTCATGCACTACAAGCTCATTATTGAATACTTGAAATAACTAAAGGGTTCCAGATTTATATGTGCTCAGAAGATAGAATTTTATGTTTTTTCGCACTGGTCTAGTGGGGAGTGTTTTTTATATCAGTTTTATTACCCAACAATATCGTATTAACTTCCTCCGATAGTTGACATTTCATCTGCAATTGAAAGAACCAATGGTGAATGTTTTGGTGTACTTTCAAAAAAATCTATTCTGGTGTGAAGATCCACTGAGAGCATGTTAGATACAATAACTTCAAGTTACAATTTGATCACATTCAAAACCACCCACGTCACCCAAAATCAGTGAAACCGTATTGGAACTTTGCAATTATTATTGTCCTTAATGAATCCACATGGAGGGGCACTTTGAGAGGACATCGAAGCAATTCCCAAAAAATTGACATGGTGCCCACTCTCCTTGTTGACTTGTGAATCTATGACAGAAATAGAACAAGATTCTTGCTTTTGAACATCATAGATCCTATCTAAGTATAATTTGAGGTGGGAATTAGTATTTAGTATTAAGAGCTTCTAGATATGATTTATGATGGGCATAAATGCTCCTTAACTCACTATTTAACGACATGACCTAACCAAACACAGCAGCATAACACAACATCACACACTTTCACTCTTCTCTGGAACACTGCACTCACTGCACTTTCACTCATCCATGGATAAGCTCACACCAAACCCTGCAAACTCAGTACCTCTCACTCCACTCACCTTCTTGGAAAGAGCAGCAATCGTGTACGGCGACTCTCACTCCATCCTCTACGACCACATTTCCTTCACCTGGTCACAAACCCACCGTAGATGCCTCCAACTCGCTTCTTCCCTCACTTCTCTGGGCTTAAAACGTGGCCAAGTTATCTCTGTTCTCTCCCCAAACACCCCCTCAATGTATGAACTTCAGTTTGCAGTTCCCATGTGTGGCGCCATTCTCAACAATCTCAACCTCCGTCTCGACCCCCACGCGCTCTCCGTGCTCCTGCGCCATAGCGAATCAAAACTTGTCTTCGTGCACTCTCATTCACTCCCTCTTATTCTCGCCGCTCTTTCAAAATTCCGCCGCACCACACTGCTTCCTTCCCTTGTACTTATCACAGACGATGGGAATGGGGATGCCGATGTTGTCGCGGCGGCGGCGCACGCGATAGACACCTACGAGCGCCTTTTGAGCAAAGGCGACCCGAACTTCCGATGGGTACGGCCCAAGTCCGAGTGGGACCCGATAACCCTGAACTACACTTCCGGCACGACGGCGTCTCCCAAGGGCGTGGTACACTCCCACCGCGCAACTTTCATGATAGCCCTCGACTCTCTCAATGACTGGAGCGTGCCAAAACAACCGGTTTACTTATGGACCCTACCGATGTTCCACGCTAACGGGTGGGGCTTCGCGTGGGGGATTGCAGCCGTTGGCGGCACTAACGTCTGCATGCGTAAAACCACCGCTCCTATAATCTACCGTTTGATCGAGTCTCACAACGTGACGCACATGTGCGCGGCGCCGGTGGTTCTCAACATGCTGCTCACGAGAACAGAACCGCTGAAAAGCCCGGTTTATGTCCTCACCGGAGGGTCGACGCCTCCGGCGTCGGTTCTCGCTCTCGCGGAGGAAGTGGGGTTTGTGGTGAGCCACGGGTACGGGATGACGGAGACGCTGGGGGTGGTGGTGTCGTGCGCGTGGAAGAGGGAGTGGGACAGGCTTCCTCGGAGGGAGAGGGCACGGCTGCGGGCGCGGCAGGGGGTGAGAACGGCGGCGGTGTCGGAGGTGGATGTTGTCGATCCGGCGAGCGGCGAAAGCGTGAAGCGCGACGGGGTTACCTCGGGGGAAGTAGTGGTGCGAGGCGCGTGCGTGATGATGGGTTATCTGAAGGATTTGGAAGGAACGAGAAGGTGCGTAAGAGAGAATGGGTGGTTGTACACGGGGGACGTAGGGGTTGTGCATGGGGATGGGTATTTGGAGATAAAAGATAGGTCGAAGGACGTGATAATAAGTGGGGGAGAGAATGTGAGCAGCGTGGAGGTGGAGGCCGTGATGTATGCTCACCCGGCGGTGAGAGAGGCGGCGGTGGTGGGGCGGCCGGACGAGTTCTGGGGGGAGACTCCGTGCGCGTTTGTGGAGCTGAAGGAGCGGTTGGAGCGGCGGCCAACGGAAGAGGAGGTGGTGGAGTTTTGCAGAGAAAGGATGGCGCACTTCATGGTGCCGAAGACGGTGGTGTTCAAGGAGGTGCTGCCGAAGACGCCGACGGGGAAGATTCTGAAGCACGTGCTGAGGAAGGAGGCTCAGGGTATGGGGTCCTTGGCTACGCGGAGTCGCATGTAGAATACGATTTGTATTGTACTAAACAAGTATTGTGGGGTTTGGTTTGGCGTGTTTCACCTTTTTTGGGGTGAGTTAAGCTTCTTGAGTCGCCAGATTTTATTTTGTTAATTAATTACTTTTAATTAAAAAAACGACCAATTTTATTCCTTAAAATTGAAAAGCTTTGGTCTTAAACTTGTTAAAATTTGGTGTTTAAGTATCAATGTCACTTAAGAATAAGGATAATGATACCTATGTATGTGGTGGAACACCTGACAAAAGCATTTAATTTACATCTTGCCACGTTATGTGAAACAGCAAAGTTATGAAAATACTCAAATAATTGTATGCTCAACTACCCTGATTTCATGCGATAATAATATGAATATAATTCATTTTATTTCGTAAACAATTAATTATTATTAGACATTTTAATAATGTAATATTAGTCAAATGATAAAAATCAGATATTTTAATAATCTAGCGATAACATAATGATATTTGCTATAGTCGTATCCATACTTGCTTAACACAGATGATAAATAAATCGATCCGTGGGTAGTTATGGAATTTGCTTTCGATTTCACAGGAAATCTCCTAGCTGGATAGGAATGACGACAAAATATATAAATTTTGTATGTTATCTTGATTACAAAATATTGCCTCTGGTATCAATTGTGGAGGTTGAGTTATAATTAAATCGTGACTTGAATCGTTATATTTTCAAGTAAAAATAGTTACATTCTGACTAATAGTTATAATTTTTGATCAAGTGGTAAGTGTTCGACCTAACAAGTGGTATCAAGAGCTATAGTTCGGTAGGATTTTTTCTTAGTATGCTATGTGGTTGCAGTGTAATCTAATCTTCCACATTAGAAAAGATTAATTCCTTCTTGTTGGAGAATCATCCTTGGTTGCTGAAGTTGCAATGAGAAATTTGATGTAAGGATCATTGTTAGTGTTGTGTTGACGTGATGAATATGCAGTTGGGTTCGTGGAGGTGCATGGATTGAATCGTGTTGGATCTATAGTGGAGTTCGCGTGTGGCGAGATGATTGTAGATTTGTGAAGGACGTCACAGTTGGTGTTCACATGGTCTAGTGAGTGATGTACGATGAAGATCTGATATGTGTTAGTGACGGTTTGCAACATGTGCGTGGAGGAAATGTTTTGCGGTTTACAAATCTATTTCAACAAGAGTCAATGGAGGTGCAACGTCGACAGGTGTTGCTTCTCCGGCAAGAGAGTCAGACGACACGGTGGCTGCAAAGTGCAAATGTTTGATCTGTGGCTTCTCTCAATGTTTGGTGGTTTTGCGTTGTGGGTTGCGGCATGGTTTTGACGAAGGGTGAACAATGTTTATGCACAGGCATTGGCTAATATTTATGTAAGGTGTGTGGTGATTATACACGAGCATTGGTTAGCATTGATGTATGATGCATGGAAATTCTTGGGATGACTTAATTTGGAGTGAAAATTCTTTGAATGATTTGATTCCAAGTGGAAATTCTTGGGATGGTTTAATTCCAAGTGGAAATTCTTGGGATAGTTTGATTCCAAGTGAAAATTCTTTGAATGGTTTGATTCCGAGTGGAAATTATTGGGATAGTTTGAATCCAAGTGGAAATTCTTGAGATAGTTTGATTCCAAGTGAAAAATTCTTGGGATAGTTTGATTCCAAGTGGAAATTCTCGGGACGACTTGGGTGGAGAATGTTGGGCTAATGAAAATAACTCATCTTGAAAAGTCCTACATCGCTTAGGATAACCAAGGGGATAAATGTTAATGACTATATAATGGACTTTAAGTCCATGATGTTCCTTGCCCCAATCAAACATAATTTAAGCTTGTATTTGACTTTTCTTGTACTCCTGTAGCATAGTGTTGTAAGGTATGGGTTTAATTCTTGCTTTGGAGAGTGTGGGTGTACTTGGGGTCAAAGGGCATGAGAGGGTAGTCTATGTGTTGTGCAAATTTTCACAGTTTTATTTTATTCTCAGGTGGTCGTAGTTTTCTTCGATTTTAGGGTTGTCACGTTATATTCTCATGTTCCTTGTTTTTATCTTATTTATCTTTTAATAGGGTGATTCTTGGAGGTAAAGACAGTAATATTCTTAATTGATGATACATTTTTTCCAACACAAAATATACATAATAAAAATAATGGTTAAATATGTTTTTGGTCTTTTAACTTTTAGAAAAAATTAAAATTAGTATTCCCTTAAAACTTTGACTCAATTTAGTCCTTCAATTTTAGAATTGCGTGAATTTAGTCCTTTGAGTTAAATTTTGCTAAGTTTATTTGACGTTTCAAACACATTTCTCAGTTAATATTAGACCGAAAATGTATCAAACATTGTAAACAACTCAAATGCATCATGAAATGTGTTTTTGAAATATTAAATAAACTTAAAAGAATTTGGTTAAGAGGACAAAACCCACACAATTATCAAGTTAAGAAACTAAATTCGACAAAATTTCAAAGAAAGACTAATTCCAATTTTCAATAAAAGCTAAGGGACTAAAAACATATTTAATCCTAAAACAAATAGCCAACATACAACTTAATTGTACGTGAATATATTGTTAAAATGATATGACCAATCTTCTTAAACCAAGAGGGAAGTGAATTGATATTTAAAAGTAGGCTTAAATACCTTTTTGGTCCTCATTTTCGTAGTATTTGTTGCGGATGGTCCTCATTTTGACAAAATGTTTAAAATGGTTCTCATTTTTACCGAATGTTTAAAATGATCCTCATTTTCGCAATTCATGTTTTATTTGGTCCTTTTTACTGTAACGCCATTTAAATCATTAACGGAGCATTGTACAGGTGGCACAATTTGTATTAGGGTGTGTTACTTATACTGTACATATGACTAATTAACGTTAATTTTTAAATTTAGGGTAAATTTTGCAATTAGGGAAATTTCTTCATTTTCGTCTTTCTTGAGCTCGGATTTGCAGAGAAAGCAGCTAATACTTGTCATTTCATCATTGGATTGCATTTGCAGCTAATATTTTGCATGAGACATCTGTATGCAAATTTTAGAAAAAGATTCTCTGGCAAAAATTAAAGATACTCATGTAGAAGGCTGCTAGGAGCACACACCCAACAGTTTGGGAAAGAGTGATGTTAACAATTAAGAGTTAAATATTGATGCTTATAGATATCTTATTGCTATACCTTTGCAATTCAATGATGAAATGACAAGTATTAGCTGCTTTCTCTACAAATCTGAGCTCAAGAAATACGAAGATGAAGAAATTTCCTAATTGCAAAATTTCTCCTAAATTGAAAAATTAACGTTAATTAACCATATGTACAGTACACGTAACACACCCTAATACAAACCGTGTCACCTGTACAATGCTCCGTTAATAATTTAAACGGCGTTACAGATAATGACTAAATAAAACACAAATTGCGAAAATGAGGACCATTTTAAACCTTTAGTAAAAATGAGGACCATTTTAAACATTATGTTAAAATGAGGATCATCTACAACAAACACTACGAAAATGAGAACCAAAAAGGTATTTAAGCCTTAAAAGTATTTGCCTAATTTTATCTTTTCAGAAGTAGTTTAAAGCTTGTTAACAAATGTAATTGGATGCTCAAATATTGGATTCTTTATACCATATCAAAATGAGGTAAAGGAGAGATAGAACAAACAAACACAATAATTTATATGGTTTGATTCCTTTGAATCCACATTCAGATTATCCCTAACAAACTTATTAGTTAGAGAATTTTTTTAGTATGTCTCAAAAGAATTATAAAATTAACGTAACACCTAATCAATCTTAACTTTTTAGAACACAAAATAGACAAACTAATCAAAAAAAATACTCTTATGCAAGTCTTACAGTAATACAATCACCAACTCAATGACATTCAAAAAAATATGAAATTCAACAATAATAACCAAATTAAATACACCTAATCAGATCTTGCACCAACTTCCTAAGCCAAGCTAGGATCCTTATGATTACAATCTTGATGGATCTAGAGAGAATCTAGTTACTTCTTTCACTATTCTCCAAGAAAACTCAGTAATATTTTTCAGAATGAATTTCATACCATTTCGTCAGTTCAGAAAAGTCATTTTAGTGATCAAATTTCAATTATGATATATTTAATTGATTTCTTTAGTAGAATAATAGACTTGCCTTCTAATTTATTAGCCGACGTACTTATCTAATGGATTAACTTGACAACTTTCGCATATTTTGAAAATTTGCACCACATTTTGTTCATAATAAATTAAGCTCAAATTATATTAATTTTAATGGATTTCAGCTTAGTCTTACACTAAACTCAACCCAACTTTTATCCTATGCTTTGGGACATCATAAAAACAATTTTTTGTTCAATGCTTCTAGTTGTTGTTTGTGCTATCTAGGAACAACATATTTAAGCACATTAATAGAGTTCAACTTATCATTTTCACTCACTTTTAACTACATGTATTTTTCAAATCAATTTAAATTTAGTATTTAAATCGATAAAAATTATACTTCATGCAACTGATGAAACATTTAATAATGTTATTTATCTCATTAACAATAAAAGAGTGAAAAATAATTTAAAATACATTTTTCTCTATTAATCAAAAATAGGAGAAAAAAAACCAATCCAAACCATTTTGCAAATTCCACTCTGAAACTTCATTATCACCAAAAATAATTTGTATGAATCTACAATGGTTAGAAAATTCACTCTATTATTTATTTATGGGGTTGGTCCGAAAGTAGTTGACATAGTCCTCTTTAGGGGCATGTGCCATTATAGTTCATTCCTGCAATGGAAAGTAATGTCTCCCAATGTCACAAGTTTAGGACACCTCCCAACTTTCCAAGAGTTTAATTCAGACCCAACAATTGTACAAAAGGAACCTACATATCATTATTATGTGGGTATATATGTAAGTCTCGTATCACTTTTTCTTTCAATGATGAATTTTGGTAGCAAGATACTTTCTCTAACTTTCTTTTAATTGTCAATTTCAAATAAAATAGTGTTCCTTTTCGTGTCTTATTTTTTAATTTTAAGATAATATTATTTTTCCAATTAAAATTTGATTTAAATTGACATGTTGAGAAAAAAAGTTAGGTGTGAAACGATATGAGAAAATAAAATAATATATATTGAAATAAAATAACCGGTCAAAGTAAATAATATATATTTGATTTAAGAAAATGAAGGATTAAATTAATTTAAAATTTTAAAATGGACTAATTTTAAAGTTTACTAAAAATTAAAAGATAAAAAATATATTTAACCCGATATCTCACTTAAAATCACATTAGAAATTAAAATAAAAAAAATCAAATATTTGTTCTCATATAGGTGAGAAAAGTTGAAGACTTTCTCCCCAAATGTATAAAGAAAAAAAAAGAGAGAGTAATAAAACCATTACCAAGATACACTCAAATTTTGAATTCTAGACCTAACCCTAAACTTAAGCAACTTTATCCATTTTATTTATTTATTTTAGTAGTGTTTTAAATTTTTATTTTAATAAATTCTCATCTTAAATCGGTCAAAAAATTAATGTCAATCATTTTAATATACGAGGAAATCTATATCATTAATTTAATTTTGAATTAAACCTATCATATATAAATAGAAGAAGTTTACATTATTTTATTTATGAAAATGAAAGATTAAATACTTTATTATAGTTCTTGAAATATACTTGCTTACTTTTAATTTGTATGATTAGTCGTTTTAGTAAAAAAATATTAATATATTTTTTATTTTATTTTTTGTTTTATAAATTTTAAATATTTTTTAAAGTTAATTATATATTAATTTTAATTTTTTTAATAATTATATATGATGATTAATAAGTATCAAAAACATAATTATATTAACCATCGACGAAGTTTAAATAAAACTAACACAATTAAAGTTGTTGTATGGAGACTGTGATACTTTTTATTATATTAAAAATGAAATACGTCAATGTTTTTTTTATACTATTATACTTCTTATTTTTATTTCTATAAAATGGTTGTTGAAATTTTTATTGTATTATTTTTGTTTTTGGTATATAATATATATATATATATATATATATATAATTTTTAATTTTCCATTTTAAATTAGTCCTTTGAAAAGTATCTATTTAAGGAATAAAGATGAAGAAGGATAAAAACATTTTAAAGGACTAAAACAAAATAAAAAATTATAAATTATAGGGACAAAAAAGTCAAAATAAAAATTACTCAGTCCAAAATCAAAATATATATTTCAAGGAGAGAAACATTTTAAGCAAATTAAAAATGGCACGTCGTTTCATTGTGAACTTGGGAGACTTTATGCCGTTTTGATTGGAAAACAAACGGCACGTCGTCCCATAGCGACCTTAAATTCTTCCTTTTCAACTATTTACTTTCCCCCATTCTCTCTTTAGTGCTTCAGAGTTTAACAAAGAAGAATCATGGTGTGGGGACTCTTCCCCGTTGATCCTCTTTCAGGTACCCATTTTGTCCAATGAACGAATATTGTTCTTATAAGAAACTGTTATATATCTTTCTACTTCTTTTTTGTAGGATTATAGGTTAATGACAGTTGCTTTTAACATACTATTGGTGTTCCAAAAAAAGTTATTGTATTTTTTATTTTTTATTTTTTTTTTAAATTTGTGTGGCAGGTGAAGATAAGTACTATATTTTCAAAACTGGAATTTACAAAGTTGGTCGAAAAGGTACTGTAATTTGCCGTTCCTTCTGATTGTTTTCAAAACTCAAGTCTTTTGCACATATTTGATGGTTAAACAATTATCTAAACAGTGTGGGCGAAGTGCTTGATTGATTTTTAATGCTAATGCTGAAAAGAGTATCCACATGGGACTCTTTTCTGGCATTGTAAAGTAACCTACCTTTGATAGAGTGAAAATGTTGAAATTGGGTATGAGTGTTTTTGTCAAAGACTGATTTGGAAGAAGGGCTTACGCTATTAAGATAAGGGCTTGCCCGTGAGTGAATTTTACCCCTAACATGCACAACAATGACAAAAAACTTATCCCACCAGGGCTTCTAATACGCACGCTCAGGAAAAACCCTTTACACTTTGATGGGTGGTTATCTGCATGTTTACTTTGGTCATTTGAGGAAACAATTATATGCTTTTATATGTAGACCCTCAAACTCTGTCGTGGTGCTACCAGAACAAAATGTGATTGTTTTTCACAATAAGGTGATCCAAACGCCGACCTTGTGCTGAATTTACAATTTGCTTATAGTAACGAGGGTGTAAAGGTCAAATTCCTGGCAACATGATTACAGAGACTCTTATACCACATCTATGACCATTTAACCCAAGATTGAATGTTATGCAGACGCCTTTTAATGATTTTTATCTCCAGCTTTTTGTAGTCTGTATCATAAATTACAGCAATACCCGTCATTGTCCATATTTAGGACAGAACCATTAGTAAAGGACTGGTGCAGTTGAAGCTAATTATCTGAAATAAAAACAAGTATAAAAACAACAACAATAACCACAAAATGTTATTCCAATAAGTGGGGAGGTCTGTTGGCATTTGGCTCAAATAAAGACTAAGGTTGTAGAGATGTTATTTATCATGAGATCCTTCTTGACAACATCTTTTGATGCTCGTCTTGCTCCCCTCTCCTCTTCGCAGGACTAAAATTCATGCAACTGAAATAAAACAAATAAAGTAAACTAAATTTTAAAGCTAAAGTTCTGTCCCTATGGAGCAAGTGACATTGAGATGTCTTCTCAGAATAGAATGTTATGACAATTTGCTGCCATTTATTTTTCATTCACAATTTTTAAGTTTTTTCTTATGATGATTGTTACGTATTATTAATTTTTGAATATCATGGTGACGCTTTGTATGAACTTGCGACTAACTTCTTACAGGTTGTGATGTGATAATCACTAAAGATAAAGGTGTTTCTCGGGTTCATGCAGAAATAGTTGTTAATACGATGAACCTGGTAAATTCTTTACCAAATGAATGTTCTCATTTGTCACCCAGTATACATATTAGAGATTGCTCCAAGTATGGGACATTTATTAGCAAAAATGTTGGGCCCAAGAAAAAAGTTCATGAGCTACCAAACAAACAAACACCACTAGAGGATGGTGACTTTGTCTCTTTTGGCACCGGTAGTGCTACCTACAAGTATGTCAACGATGTCTTCAATTTGCTTATATTCCTTTGGTGACATTCACTTTTATTTTTAGAAAATACTATTGCAGTACCTTTCTAGATTTGAGTTTGTATGTATATGTACACACAATCTCATAACATTTGTCTTTCATCTTATGTCTGCTTAAATGCTTTCAAATTTAATCTGACAGGTTTTGCCATGTACCCCTCGTTTTTTTCATCTGTTCCTCAAATGAAGTGGATCAATCCTTTCAAGAGAAAATTTCATCAATTGGTCAGTGGTGGGAAGAACATGTGAAGGTTCTTCAGTTCTTATAATTCATGAATGCTTGCTGTGTACATTCTTTAAATTACGTTGTGACTTGCTCATGATATTGCATTTATTTAAAACTATTAAAGAAACAAACTATGTGCTAATAGGAATTTGTGCTAGAAGCAATATTTTTTGTATGCTAAGAGACCCTTGGTTTGAAAGGCATCTATTAATGTACCATTTATTTTATCCCGTGCTAGTTGTGCAGTTTTGAAATTATGAAATGTCTAAATTTTTGTAGTTTCAACTTTCAACTGACACTGTCTATCATTTTTATAAGAAACTGATAAATATCTTGGAAAGGAAGTAGAGTTTGCATATCTTTGATGATAACTTGGTATTATGTAAATTTACGTTATAAGATGTCAAGAAAAATCTTTATCTTGCTACATAAGCTGTACTAGACTCAATTTATTCAGGAAAACTTCACACTATGTTGTGACATAGTTATAAATTTACTGTGCTTTTCTCTTCAAACAGGAAAGATAATTATTTTTTGGAAGAACTAGACTGTTGTTTCATGTGAATGCTAATATTTACCAACTAGTATATTCAATGTAGGTGCTAGTTTTACTCATACCTTAGGTGAAGGGTGCACACATGTACTGGTAGATCAACTCATGCCGTTGAAGAAGGATCTTGTTGATGCTGTTGTGGCAAAAAAATCTTGTGTTCTTAAAAATTGGCTTGAGGTATTTAAGCATTTAGGTTTGCATATTTGTTCTTAACTTTTTATTGTCTGTCACATTCAAGTGATCACGTGTATACACAGTTTGATAGCATGAAGGTTAGTTTATTATGTACTTGTTGTATTTGAATTTTTTTTTTCTTTTTCTTTTGCTTTATTATTTTATAATTTTTTAACATGTCCGATTAAAATCTTTTAAGATTAACATATCATTGTACAACAGTAGAATAGGTTATGTAAAAGGAGAGCTGATGTAATGGATTGATTTAATGCTGGAAGATTCTTTAATAGTTTACACAACAATGCTATATTTAGGTCTATGTTACCTTCTTAAATTGTCAGAATGATTTGCTAGGAATCAATTCAAAATTAAGTTACAATCATAAGTTTATAATCATAACTTTTCATGTAGCTTTTGGACCATTCTCTTCACATAAGAGTCTCATGATCTGGTCTACTTTAAAGGTTAGATTAGTGCACCGAGAGTACAAATTTTGCATGTTCTCTAGTTATTTTGTTTTTGCAAAAAGCATAGAGCCAGAATTTGTGTTCCGAGTCGTGGCCTTTGGTAATAGTATTAATTGTTGCTTATAGGTAAAACCATAGAATGATAAAATTCATTTATCATAACAAATCATCAAGCGTAAACATTAATTATAGTCTTGAAGTGTGAGATTTGATTGAATGATCTAGTATGCAACCAGTCGAGAACCTTTTCTCCTGTTTGAATTTTAACCTGTGACTGTTTGTTCCCTTCCTTGTAGTTTTTTGCGGAAAAGAATATCAGCACTGAAATTCCTAGCTGTCATTCGTGAGTATTGCTTTGACTTTAGAGTTTGGTCATGCTAGCTTTATATTCCATGACCTTGGGACCAGTTTATTTAACTGAAGAAGCTTTCTTTTTCTTCTCTATTTCCTCTTCTTTCTCAAGTAGATATATTCCAACAGTGTCAGTGGACGGAGAATCTATAAAAATTGCCGACCCCAGATCGCGTGAAGATTGTTTGAAAGGATACACTTTTTTGCTGGAATCTGAGCATTTGGTACTTGTTATTCAAAGTCTTTTATACTCACTCTAAACCCAAATTAAGTATTATAGTACTAGCTAGCTAGTTTTAAGATTTTCATTTTTAAATAATATGCAGATACATTTTCTGTACTTTATTCTTGGAACTTTTTTTTTTAATGTTCATATGTAAATATGCTGGGGGTTTTGAAACTCTAAGATGGAAACATCTTGATAATTTTGAAGCATAGCTCTACTTGACAATGTTATTATCTTAATTCTTCCTCCTGCTTGCAGTATAAATTTCAGGATCAGCTAAAATCTTTATTGGAAGTGGCTGGTGCAAAAGTTGTTTCCTCCGGAGAGTTTTGTTCAAATAGTCAAGTATGTATTTCATTTCTATCTTTTCCATTTATGAATTTTTCTGTGTGAATGATATAGCTTTGATTAAAAGGAATGAAGGGTAGACATAACATTAAAATTAAGGTTTTGGGACATGTTAAAATCAAAGGGGTATATGAATAATACAGAGTTACGTTGCAATTTTAGTAACGAACAGGAGAAAATTGACACGGTGGGAAAAATTGAAGATGTTATTACAGGTTCTAAAGTTTAATTATATCAGTTCAATATCAGAAAATGATGGTTAATTAATGAAGATAACACACATAGGATATAAGTTAGGTGGTTGAAATGGATAAATACATCATGGGTTATTTGTGAATGCAAATCGCATACGAAGCTCAAAGGAAAGTTTTATGGTATCACGATAGTCTATATGGTAGTATTTGTTGAATTTTAAAGGAACACCAAAAGGGGGAAAAAAAAGTGAGTGCCAAGATGAATATTTGACTACACAAGAAATACATGATACAGAACAGAATGATTGTATACTAAGGCGAGATTAGTGTGGCATGAATTGTAGCAAAGATTATGGATAATCGGTTAAGGTGGTTTAGACACATGCAAAAAAGGCCATTATTGGGACTATTGAGGGGAGTAGTATGTATGAATTTTACCCTGTGAATAGAGGTTGAAAGAAAAGAAAAAAGACATTAGAAAATTATTAAAATGGGTTTCATGATGATTTATATCTGAGGATTTGATTTTTAACCAAGTTTGATGACATTGTGTGATCCAGCACTTGACTTCATCTAGTTGAATAAATCTATTATTGTTGAATATCTGAGCCTCTCTACTATTATCAAGAGTTAGAAAGATAGTCATCATTGAATAGAAAAATACTTCAAGCTCTTAGTCAACAACTCTCATTTCTCTGTTTTCGACATACACATATTCTCAGGCCGATTATCTTTGCATGAAAGTTATGTACTTCAGTATTGTGATTCTCACGTGTTTCTTGTAGGATTCAAATTATGGAGAGGATAATCATGTGGTTTGTGTCATCCCAGAAAGACCAGCATGCAAGTCTAATCTCTCTGATAAACTGAATTCCTTGCTTAGAGTTAGTGAGGTGGATATAATTTGTGCTGCTCTGAGTGGACAGCTAGATCTCTCTATTTTGAGATCACCATGCAGTAAGTATTACTATTCTCTAGATCTCAAGTAATATATTTGCACGGTCCAAAACTTTGTTTTCCACTTCAAAAATGAAGAGCCCAAATCATTAAATATTTTTAAATTACAACTGTTTTTCTTCATTCTGTTGTAGCTTTGTTTGCTGCTGCTGAGTGTAAAATTATGTTTGGGGCTCTGATTACCCAAAAGGGGGATGAAAATGACCATAAAGGGAAACTCTGTTCAATCAAAGACTCTCAAATTAATTTTGGTTTATTGGTACTAATAATAAGTTTTGTTATATGTATGCTGTTTTATTCATACAGAAAAATCAATGTTTCACAGGGGGTAACTTCCATTTATTTATTGCATTATTGTCTGTGTTCGAATGTCTATATTGTCAAACTAATGATGAATTAATATGATTCTGTTATCGCTTCTCCATGATTTATTACAAGTGTGACTTGGGTCTAAGAAAAGGGGGAGGGGAATGAAATAGCGTTATGGCATTGCCAACTTTCAAAAAAATTGCCCATCTGAATTTGCATCTTCTCAGATGTAGCATCTCTTCTAGGTTTTTTATTAATCAAAATCACTTTTCATGAAACCAAGTAACAAAAATGAACACATTTGCAGTAATGACATAGGCACTTGGAAATATAAGAACCGTCTTGATTTCTTAATTGGTTGATTACCTCATGACTGAATACACACATGTGCACACACTTACATGTAATTACATATCATTGAAGAACCATGGCTTCGATCCGAAATTAAATATCCAATTGCAGGGAATAAATTCACTAACTAAATATGAAATTCTACAATACAATCCCTAATTGTAGGGATGAAAATTAGCATATTATCTTTTATAAATCAGCATGTTATCTTAAATAAATTTGTACTTCAGTGTTACAATAACAAGCACTGTGTTGTTGCAGTACTTGTTTCGTCATCATGCTCTACAGATGAGACAATTGTTGCAGATTCAGATACAGAAGTTGAAACAGCCACGTCAGCCCGTTCCACTGAAGCATTAAGCAACGACAATAATGTAAAATATGAAAAAACAGAAGAAATATATGACGATTCTTACACTTTGGATAAGAGAAAACATGAGAGTATAGAGGCATCCTCAGATGATGTTTTAACCAGATTGCATGACATTAAACGTACAAAAAGAGAAAAATCCTTGGATGGTGCTTCTGTCAGATCACATGCTACCAACTTCGGGAATGATAACGATGGTGTCAAAGTAAAGAAAGACAACGTTGATGATAATGAAACTGGAAATTCAGATGTTGTTTACAGCCAAAATTTAATTGTTCGAGATACAAACATACGGAGTAGCATAAGCACTTCACCAAGCAGCAGTTTTCCAAATTTTAAATGTTTCAGAAAGGTATGTAGTTGTGGTGCCGCATCTCGCTTAAAAATGTGCTTATTGTAGAAAATTGAAACCAAACATATGTTGGTTTTGTAATTAAATTTTATCTTGACGTCTAAATACCTAAAAACATTGTTGCTTCATGCAATGGCAATTATTAAATTTTAACATATATTATTAATGTCATGGTTCATGAAACCTGTGCCTACCCTGACCTGTTTTCTTTTAAATGAAATTTCAGGCACACACTCAGTCTGGTAATAGCTTTGACAATCTTGTTCCATTTGCAAAATATCCATACAAGTAAGAATAATACTAAATCTGATGTTATTTTGAACAAAAATTTAGCTAGTCTATGCTTCATTCTTTTTCTCCTCCTAGTGATAGGTTATTTGATATTTCATTATTTTTTTTACTTTCCCAGGGATTCTGACTGTGGGGATGATGAAATGTCTGAGTTAGTGAAGGAGGAGAAAAGGCGTAAGAAAATGGAAGCTGTCGCAGATGAACTATTTAATAATGAGAAGGTGAGTCTAATACTCCTCCCATACCCCAGAGAGAGAGAGAGAGGAGGGGAGAGAGAGAGAGAGAGCTGGTCCATACATAATCTTGATATTAAGTATCTACCTTAACCTTTTTCCCTGTTTCAGGCGAGGAAACGAGGCGCAGCTGGTTCACGAGGCACTGTTGGTTCTCTTCGTAGCATTCTTTCTTCATGAAGGTAATGATGAAACTTTAAATTAGTGCAAAACTTTATAAAAATAATATCTTAACCATTAATATGACAAGGGTCTGATGTGATAAATTATGGAAGTAATAGTATAGTTCCTCTTGGCATTACACAGATAAAATAATAAAGATTTTTATTTTACATTGCCGAGCAAGAACATAGAAGAAAATTGGTGCACTATTTAGCTAGGTCATTTATCCATTTTGATCGAGTACTCTATCAGTTGCTTCTAGGCCTTATGCAACAAATAGATTAAATGTGAATACTTGGTCGATCTGTCCTGATTTCATAATTTATTTGGTCTTTTTGCTTTTTCCAAATGCGTGGAACTTGGTTAAATAATAATAGAGGAATATTAGCAACACTCTTTTAAACACTCTCGTAATATATTGTGCTACTGTACCTTTTCTTTTTTCCTCTGAAGTGGGCATGGTGGAATGCTACTGCAGAGATTTCTCCAAAGTCGTGGCTTCAAAGATGCTGCACGCTTGATGTCATTTTCAATTGAAGGTTGAGTTTTTCCCTCGTCTGGGTTTTGATCGAGAATGGAGTGAGGTTATTGTTGGCCGTATATGGTGACACTCTTCCTCGTATCTTTGAGAGGGCTCTTGAAGGATGTGTCTAGTGTCGCTTGTTAGCATATGAAGTACAGCAAGAGTTGATATTTCAGAGGAGTGAGATGATCATATTATCTTGGATAGTGAAACAATATAATGTGGTGTGTGTTGATATAAAACACATTTTACGAATTAAACTTTGTATGGTAATCCTAAACACTGTAAATCATATTTATTCTCTTGCTTTGTGACGTACCATATTGATAAAAATAACTTTATTCGAACACTATCGCAATCCGATACTAGTAAGACGAAAAAATAGCATTGAAATATGATACAAGTGTCTTTTTCAATAAATCCCTTTGAACCAAGTTTTGTATCCTTGAGCTATTATTTTAGTTGTACTTTGGGATTAACTAAAGTTTTTATTTTAAAACGGTGCAGAATTGTGTTAAAATTAAGCCATTGTTCAAAAAATTCTTCTTTGAGCCAAAGAGATGAAAACCATTTGAATGTAAGATCAACTATACATCCTAAAACTGATCATACCTTATAAACCAGCGTTACCAATTTACGTTTTATTTTATTTGTACAAAGACAAAAAATTGTAAGCTACTGTGTCATGTGGGTCCAAATATTTATACTATAAGTTTAAAGATTTTCGTTATTGAAAATACAGAATATCAACATGTATACTATAAGTATAGTGTGCAAGAGAAGTGACTGAACAACCAGAATAAAAATACAAGAACAGTAATATCTCGAAGTGGTGGTGGAAACAAAAGTCCACCAAAAGAGAAATCTCAATCAGAGAACACAAGAAATAAAACAAATTAAAAAGTAATAATAAAGCAATCAGCACGTTCTGTCAAGTATAAATGAACATGCATATATAGATCACAAAAATCACAGCCTAATCCTGAATTTACAACTACTGCTCTGAATTCTGATAGAACTATTAGCACTAAGATTGTCCACCACAATCTTGCACCTAACCCTGAACTTGATTGTGAACAGTTTCAACTTCCCAAGCTTGATCCTCACAGGCTGATTCACCTTCAAATTGAGAGGCACATTTGCTGTTTCCTGCAGCTGCTGCTGAAGACTAGTTTGCAGACCAGTAGCATCCTGTGTTTGACCAGTGAGAGGGATACTGAGCACTGTGGTGTTGCGGTGACCTTGGTAGAACTTTGGTAAAGACCCTTCACATAGTTTTGTGTCATCGTACCAAGCACTTATATGGCTGCCACCTCTGTAGTATATTCCAATCTTCTTGTTAGGGTTTCTGGCAGTGATTGTCAAGTTGAAAGTGGCAGATAAACTGTTATTGTCAGAGATATCAAACTGTGTGACTATAAGCTCATCTACTGAGTACTTTGGAACCTTTGGTCTGAACACAAGGTATAGTATCCCAACTGTGATGCCAATGGCCACAATCAGAATCAGCAATATGCTTATCAACCAACAGAAAAACCTGCAGCAGCAGCTTCTTCTTTTCTTTGGTGGCCTCATCACAGGAATGGTGTGTTGTGGAGGATGTTGTTGTTGCTGTTGCTGTTGCTGTTGTTGTAACACTGCTCTCTCTGGATCACCTGCATCAGATTTAGACATGCTTCTTGGCACCAAGGGTGCAGAAGGGTGGTTTGGTGCTTCAACATCATAGACAGGGTGAATTTTCTGAGGGTCTGCAGCCATCTTGATTTTTGGTTTAGGATAATCTCACAAAGAAATTGTGTTTTTGAGGTTGTTTTGGTTGGTTTCTTTTATCTTTTGTTTGGAATTAATGTATATATACATTAGACAGAAGCAAAGGTTGACATAAACACGTTTTGAGGAAGTCATGGATTATAAAGAAGAGTTTGAAGCCTTGAAGCTTCCCAATGATGACTCCAATGGCCAAAAGTGTGACTTCTTTTACATATCATAAAATTTGAATAGAAAATGGTGTTTGAAGAAATTACGTTTGATACTGTTCAAACGAGTAACTTCTTTCTTATACCATGTTAAGGTTAATATTCAATGTTGGTGTCTTTTATAGAAATAAGATATAATGCCGCCGAAGGTTCTTTCTTTAGTTTCTTGGTTTCTCATTTGCATGACGTAACTCTGTCATGCTTTCTAGACCATTTTCCTTTTGTAGGTCAATTTCACAATTTTCTTCCAAAAACTTCAACCTAAACGGCTACACGCAAAATCTGAGGGTATGAGAGGGAGGAAGAAAAAGTGATATGACAATGATGCCAAAAAAAAGAAAAGAAAGAAAAGATAACAAAATTTGAAAACAAAAATGAATTTGTAATTTTTTCTGAAATTTTGACATTTTGGTTCTATTATATCTTTAAAATACATTCATTTTTAATATACTTTAAAATATTAAAATCAAAGTATATTTAAGGCAGAATAATAACACTAGAATCTAAGGATCAAATTATAAAATTATGATAATTATTTATAATAATAAGATTAGGTTGGTAGAATTTTAAAAATCACCACGTGTAATAAACATCCTTTTGTCTTAGAATTTTCTTCTATTAAAAGAAGAAGGGATTAAAGTTCCACGAGAGGAATATAAAAATGTGTATGGATTATTTAAAAATTATTATAATAGAAGTACCATTAGAACAATTACTTTAAGTTATTGTGTTATAAAAGATAGCTGTTTGAGAAGAATAAACAGCGTGTTAAATCAGGCACGTAATAAAAAATTGAACTCAAATAAGAAAGTTGATTTATTCAATTATTGCATATCATTATATTGACATTTATATAATTAATTTTTATTGCTATTTTTTTTTTTTCAGAATTTGCTATTACTTGAAATAATTTGGTTCGTTACGGTATCTTGTTTTGTTACATATTCTTCAAATGTATTTTTGAATAACAACCCAATATATTTGTTATCTTATCATTTAAAATAATATTTTATTAGTCACTAAAAAGGAATAAAAATGATTAATGAATAGGGGCTTTTAGTTATTTGATTTTTTATTCCACATTAAGATGAAGTATAAACTCTTAATTGAAGGCAGTAATTGTCAATGACTCTAAAAATAAGGCATTTTTTTTTCTATTTTTTTGAGACTTTTATGTCATTGAATTTGATTCTCTTTCTATTAAAATATTATCCCAAAAAGTTAGCCATTTTAATAGTTTGGTGAGTCGGTTAGCAAACCCATATGAATATAACAAATATTAAATGTTAGACAAAATTAGTATTATAATCTTAATTGATGATTTGTACAATAATAATTTTTTCTTTTGCAATGCATATAACATAATATAAATCATTCACAATTATAGTATTATGGAATTATAGAATTAGTTGATACTAATCTAAACATTTGACAATTAACAAATGATTCTTTTGTTTTCCTTGACTTGAACGAAAAGCTGAAATATTCCTCAAAAAGTCTTAAAGTCACAACAACAATATATGCATCATTTTTTGGTTACAGGTAAAACGTTTCCATTGTTACGCGTCTGTTTCAAAAGACCAAGTCAAAGCCATGCCTTTTAAATTCTAATTACAATACTTATTAAAAGTTTATATATGAAATCCAAGTACAGTTCAATGTTGCATCATCATTATCAATCAAAATCCTATCAACTCTCTGTTAAGTTACAGAACTCTAACTTTTTTATTTTTATATTAAAAAAATAAACTACTTATATTAAATAATTAAGGTCTAACTTTTTTACTTTTTATTAACAAAAATAAATAAGATTTAATTAGTAAAATATGTCACAATGTAATTTTTTCCGTTAAATTAACTTAACATTGTATGGAAGTATCATTGTAAAAATCTATATCTGTCATATGTCAAAACTAGATTGTTCATATTAAAGGATGACCCATAATTTAACAAGTAACTAATCTAGATTGTGATATATGACAGTTAAATTTTGATACATAACATTTTAACCTATGATAATGTTAATTTCACAAAAGAAATCGCATTAAGTCTTTTTTATAAAAATAAAAACTCAATCGATTTTTTTTTTAAATATTAATACTCAATCCAATAAAAAATATATAAGAACACATGAAGGTATAAATATAGATAACTGTTTAAACCAATAATCAATTAAATTGGAATGTGCGGGTAGTTCCAAATCTTTAAAACATTGATTTAAGTTGATATACAAGTAAATAGAGTTTGAGCAATCACTTGTTTAATTATCGTTGATACACACAAACGGTGTTTATTATTTTCCTCTGTATTAGAAGAATCGAAGAGCATGATACAATGCTGCCACAACACAACACAAATTCATGAAGAATGGCACAAATTGTTGATAAACACAAGAAATGGTGAGAGATCAACTTGAATTGGCCTTGATGAAACAAGAAAAAACAGTTGCGAGAATGCAACTCAAAACATTAGAGAGAAATTTCAACCAGGTTGAATATCTAAGATACAACACGAAAAGGTGGAATTCATCATCATCATCACACGCACACACCCTTATCAGAACCAAGTCTGCCACGTCCAATGCCACTGCTGTGTTCATGATCACACTCTCTTCTTTTGCTATTCAAATCCTTCTTCTTCTTCTTCACTTCAGAGGACAAATTACACTGTCCCTCCTCTCTTGAGCTCAATCTTGAAGTCCAGCAATCTCTTGAGTCAGCAGAGTTTGGTTCCCATGAAGAGCAAGAAATACCTTCCCAATGATTTTGGCCACTACTGCTCACAGTGAAGCTGTTGCTTCCTGAAGACTCTTGATCATCCATGTCAACTACCCCACCACCCCTCTTCACTGTCACATACTTGTGCAAGCTTGGTTCCATCACATCATCACCAACACCTACCTCAGATTCCACAAAAGGACCACCTTGCACTTTCTTTCCATAGTACTCATTCCTAATAGATTGTTGAGTGGATGCACTTTTCCTGTCCTCAGGGAAACCACCAGAGACATTGGAGCTGGTAATGTAGCTCAGATCAGCAACAGCTTCAAGGATAGAGCAAGCCTTGGTTAGACAAGCTGGGAGAGACATAGAAGAAGGTTGTTGTGGTTGCTGTGGTTGTTGTGTTTGTTGTGGTGGTGTGTTCTTTTGATGGAAGTTCTGAATGTCTTCAAGCAGTAGGGAGGCATAGGAATGTGTAGCATTCACATTCACCACAGCCTCAGGATTCATGTCTAGGTCTCTAGATCTTCTAGAAGATCTGCTTCTTGTTAAACCTTGGGGTTTAAGGTTGTCAACCCCTGATGAAACCACTGTTGTCTTCACAACGGCACTTTCTGAAAACACTTCCTCATGATGTTCCTTTGTCTTGGAACTCACTAGCACACCCTTCTCCAGTGCAACTCTGCCATTTGCTTTCTGCAGCAATCAAGGCAAAAGATCATCTTAATGCCATCAATCACAACAATGACACAATAAATTTGGGATACAATACAAGGTGATTTACCTGCATGACTTCTGCTTCAATCTTGGGCTTGTTTTGTTGCACCTTGATGTTGGTATCAACCTCACCAAGAGGGTTTCTTCTGTAAGGAGATTGTTCTGCTTTTCTTGAGGAGTTATTGCGGCTAAGAGAGGGTTGCTGCTGCTGCTGATTCTCACTCAACACTTTAACTCTAGCAGGAGACTGAGCACGTGGTGATGCAGCACCCCTTGAGCCAACATCTCCGACATTTCTCTTAACAGTGATTCTCTTGGTGCCAGATTCTCCACCACAGTTGTTACTCTTATCCATAGCCAAAGATGAAACAGTGGGAGGAACGGACACCATTTTCCCAGGCCTAGAACTTGCATTGTTGTTGCTTGCATTTGCAGCAGTGTCAGAAGATCTTCTACCAGGGGATCTACTCACTCTTCTTTCTTTGCCACTGGATTGGTCCCTTTCCCTACTTGGGGTTCTTCTCCTTCCCTGAGAACGCCTCGGGGACTGGCGGTGGCGGCGGCTCTCCGCCGCCACATCGTTCTCCTCACTGCCACTGCCTTTGGCTCTCCTCTGTTCATCCTCAGCAGAAGTCGTGTCATTGTCACAGTTATCAAAATCAAAACTTCTCTTAGAGCCCGAGTACTTTCTACAAGAGCTGCTTCTGCTGAGCCTCCCACACTGGATCAGAATAGCATCCACCTCTTCTTTAGTGCAGCTTGAAGTCCTCACTCCCACACCGATGTTCGGAGTGGAAGGTGCAATCTTGTTATTAACCATAGATTCTTCATTGGTGGAAGCTCCATCACCTTTTTGTGGTGCTGGTGACTGAGCAATTAAAGGTGGGGATTTGGAGACTGTTGTTGCTGCTGTTGTTCTTTCCCTGTCATCATGGCTCTTCCTGTGTTTGATGATGAACACCTCTTTCCTCACTTCACCTTCATGTTGTGGTGCTGATTCTTGGTCTTGTTTCTCTTGCAGTGTCTTGTTCTTGAGGCTCACTTCTGGCTCGGTGGGTTTGGACAAGGTGACACTGACACAGTTCTCAGAATGAGAAACTGCCTTGGATGAAGCAGAGGAGGAGGACCCATTCTTCTTGCTCAAACATGTACCCATAGAGGCTACAGAAAGGGTGGTAAATGACAAAGAGAGTGAGACCGAATTTGAAGAAGTGGAAGAAGGAACAGGGGAAAAAGAGTTTAAGAAGATTTGAATTTCAATTAGATTAGATAAAGAGACAGAGCAGAGAAAGGTTGTGGCTCGTGGAAAGTGAACGTTGTTCAAGAAACATTTTTTAAAAACTATACTATGTTAGTATTAGCTTTAATAATGAGGGGGAGAACGAAAGAAAGAGGAAAAGAATTCAAATTTTTGTGTGACCCAGATGACCCCACTGAGACAAAACCTTCAATTTGTTAACTTTTTTCTGAAATAACTAAATAATATGTAAAAAAAATTGGATCTTGGGTGCAGATGCCAGATGGGTATCTCCAAAGTAACATGTTGTGTTTGTCTTTCTCTCTCAGGATTCAAATTCGCATATGATAACGGCTTAATTTGTTTGGATAAAGAAACAGTGTAAACCTAGAAAACTGGGAGATTTTTGCATTGAACGGTTAAAAAATGAGCAACGGCTATATTCGTTTGGATTGTTGTTGGTATTTGGGCCTTCTCCAAGAATGTTTACACTCACTTGTATGTCTACCTCAATTCTATATACGACTTTTGTTTCAAAATTAACCCATAAAAGTGTAAACTTTCAAATAAATAAGAATATACATTCTAATTTTAGACCCTTTTCTTTTTTAATATGTGATCCCCTATCTTGAAAGGTTTGATTAAGGTTAGTATGTTGAGTTATAATCTGCTAAACCGTAAATAGTTCTTTAATTAAGTATTTAAAGATTATTAATTTGACATAATGAGTTCAAACTTCTTTATTAATTTTGGTACAATGAAATATCATTATTATCACTGGAAAAACACATATGTCGTGCATGTATGTTCACATCTTCTTGATTTTAAAAAAAAAAAATTAGAGTTAAAATGAATAAAAGATATATAATTAAGTTTTAAAATAGTTGTTGAATGTAAAATTTGAAAAGTAAGATATGTACACAAAAAAAAAAATCAAAATAATAGTTAAAAACAAAAAAGATTTTTAAAATAATGGTTAAGAATAAACTATTTATAAAATAATTAATTTTAAAAATAATAATTAAAGGTAAAATTGAAATATTAAAATGTAAAAATAAAAGAAAATATCTCTTTATATATTGTTATAGATACATCTATTTTAAAATATGAAATTTTATACAAATTTATCTTTAAAATATGTCTCACAAAATTAAAGTATGAAGCGGTATTTAAACTCTTTTTAAACTTAACTCCAAAACATGCAAGACTAATAGATTTTTCAGAACACATTCAATAATTTTTTTTCCTAATCTTATATGATTCAATTGTTTTATACTATCTGTTTTACTTAACTTGAATTCTCTAACTTGGAATTACTCTAATTTTGAAACAAAACAATCTTAAATACTATTTTAAATTGTGTTCTTCGGTTTAACAAAACCTTATAAGAGAACAATACATCACTCTTTTATACCTTTACTTTTTAATAAATTCTCAAATTTGACCAAATTTTAATTTTGTATACTTCTTTTCAACTGTAGAAGGACATTTTAATTAAAGTGTAATAATTATAGTTTTTAATAAACGCTCCACCCCAACTGTTATCTCAATCCTCTAAGGATTATTAGTGAGTAATTAATAAGATGTGGAACTTTATTGAAGAACCCACGCAAAAGGAAAAACTTCATTCAGAATTTGATTTTCAAGAGTATTGAAATGGAGTTTGGAACAAAAGAAAGTCATAAAGTGAGATTCGTGGCGGTGAAAAAGTGTGACGGAAAAGTTAAGTGAACTCTTTTTTCTTGAATTGAAATATGAAGTACCAATAAAAGGCTATCACATTCCTTTAATAAAAAGTAAAAGCTGTTATAAATGTAATGAATAAATTATTGCTACATAATATACTCATAATTGCAGTTGACTAATATAGTTTATCCAATGTCTTTCAGTGACACCACTTATGGTTGGGATATGATTGCAGGATAAAAGAAAAGAAAATGAAAGAAAAATTAATTATAAAACACTATCCTTTTCTTTTTTATTCCATTTAAATTTCAAAATTACAATTAATAATACATGTTTATACTTTAATTTTTTGTAATTATTATATTTTTAATCAATGTAAGAATTAAGCTACAAAAATAAAAATAAAATTTATCTATAGTAATAATATATTCGTGTTGGACCGAGATATAATATTTGGATGGGTCCTGTTTGTTAGGCTCAGGCTTCGCATGAATATTACGTTTTAAAATTTCTTAATGTATTTATATATCCTTAATTTCTCTTTTATTTATTTTATTATTTATGTAGATTCATACTGTAATACTAGTCTATGTGTCTCTGATCTTTTAGTACATATTGAGTTGTCTTCGACCTGTCTATATACGGGTTGAGATGTTCTCGATCTATACATATACATTAGCATCCAAAGTCGAGATGTGCTGATTAAGATTTATGTTGAAAATGTTATTCTAGGCTAAAGCATCCTCAACCTAGATAAGAACATTAGCTTCTAAATACAGCTTTTATGGAAACGTAAAAGCTGCAAAAATAAAAAAATAGTTAAATTTTAAAGTTGTTATACATATTTTTTTATTGTAGATAGTTGTTTTAATTTAGAAAATAATTAAATTTTAAAAAATCTCAAGATAAAAAAATATTAAATTTTAAAATAATATCATTTAAATATATACTTAAAGATAAAATTAGAAAAAAATTGTGTAAACCGAAATCTCTTTTACATAATAATATAGATGATTAAATAACTAAATAATTAAAATAAAATTTAATTATTCAGTTCTTAACAAAAATGATGTCAAACTATAATTTTTCAAGCCTGCTTCCTTAACATTCGTTACTACAGTGGCCATGGAATTCGAAGTTGTTCGTATTGTTTTCCTTCCTTTTATGTGGAAGCAAAGTATGAAGTTTGAGCAATTGTGTGTACATTGGAGAGTTCAATCAAAGTAAAGTGAAGAAAACAATCAAAAGTAGCCTTTGACTTTCATATATTAAGTTTCTAGAGGTTTCTAGAATTTAGTTGTAAAAAGTGTTCGATTTAACGTTTTTGAAAATTAGTTTCCTAACTGTATCAAATACATGTGAATCTACTTTCTGGAACATCTACCAATTTTCAAAATATGTTCCTAATATAACATTGTATTTTAAAAGTTAATTTTTGGCAGACATAAACAAAACAAAACTACAAAAAAATTGGAATAAGAGGAAAGAGCAGAAAGGCCTTTCAGACTAGGCCTATTCTAATTTTGAAAAGAGATTATTGTTTTCTGCACCCTTATAAATACTAAGTGCACTCCATAATAAAAGGAAATGACTCTAACACCTTTTACCATTGTCACTACAACTACGCTTCCATCATCATCGCCGTCATTTTAAAAATTTGAGAGTGTCGGAAGAAATTGTTAGAATGCAAGAAGTAAAAGTCTTGAAAGGATGAAAAAAAAAAACTTTTAGAGTTAACGTGTTCAAGATAATTCGAAATATATTTCAAAATATTTGTTCTGAAAACACTAAAATTTGAAATTGTTCCGAAATAATCTTGTAAATGATGGTAAAAGTTTTTATCGAACCAATCTTGTGAAAAATGATGACATAAGAACCTCAATTAGTCCCAAAGATGATGTAGAAGAGTGTTGGGATTTTTAGGACTTTTTAAAATATGAGAGATATATGTGATATGTTATACGGAGGAACATGTTTTTGTATTTTATTGATATACTCTATATATAGAGCAAAATATAACAAATATCAAGTATAAAATATTTAGAATATCTCATTCCTAATCTAAAATAATAACAAATTTCTAAAACTGACACATATTTCTAAAACTGAAATATTTTCTAAAAACTAATTTAAATAAAAAAGATATTAAGTAATATATAAGAGATTAAAACACCTAAAGCATCTAAAAGGTCAATTAAAAAAATTTCTCCAACTCAATACTCGGTCCATGACTTTGACAGAATTTGAATATTAACTCTAGAAAAAAGAATTTGAATATAACTAGTAAAAGTTAAAAAAATAAAATAAAAATACCAGATGAATAGAAGTTTATCATATACAAGATTTCCATGAGTTTATTAAAAGAAACTTCTCTACTTATGGATGGATAACGAAAAAAATCTTGAGGTTTAACTCAAATCCGTAAGATTAAATGTTCAAATTTCTTACACTTTTGTACCCCTTAAGTCAGCAAACAAGAATTTCCAAAACAAGTTTTCCCAATTTAGAAAATTTAGAAATAGAAAGCCTTCTAAAATGACACTTTCAAAAGTTTCAAATTACTTCATTTTCAAATTATATTTTAAATTGTTCCGAAAATTTACTATATTTTATTTATATCATCAGTTTCACAGTATGACAAATACTCTCTGAAAAAATAATTTATCGTTTTCTTCATTTGCATATAATGAACATATGTTGCCTAGAGAGAATTCTCAACTACAGTTGTTTGAATTGTACATCACAAACCGCTCTGTTCTCTGCTTTTTCACTTCATATGATCTTTCTCTTTAGTTTGACTTAAACATAAAATAATAATAGAATAACTTCTCATAAAATTATTGTGTTGCAAGTTCACTCGAATTTGAATCTCACTGCTACTTCCTTTCCTAGAAAAAATTGATCAGATACCAAGCACAAAGATCTCAAGACACTGAATGAAACCATCAATAAAAACTTCAGATTGAGATAGATGTAATACATAAATACTGATACATATTAACTATATTATTAATAAATAAAAAAACCTTTTTTGGGGGGATTTTAAACTTAGCACTGGCATTTGCAAAATTTCTCCGATTATCTTGGGGCAGGGAATTTAAACTTCTTTTATAAAGCCATAGATTGGAAGACAGGAAGCATCATTCACATATAATGTCTGATAATATCATAGATAATACCAAAAGAGGGGTTTAATTCTTTTACACCCCACCAACTGCTCTACAAAATAACCAACAGAACAGAACAGAACAAATCAAACACCTGTGGATCCAAACCCACCTTCACCCCTCACAGTTTCATCTAAATCATCAACCTCAGTAACACTGGGAGTCACGATCTTCTCAATGATGAGTTGTGCAACCCTATCTCCAACCTTCACTTCAAAATCCACATCCGAATGGTTGAACAGTATAACACCAACCGGTCCCCTGTAGTCCGCGTCAATCACTCCAGCGCCCACATCGATGGAGTGCTTCCATGCCAACCCGGATCGTGGAGCTGCAATTCAACACAAACAAAAATAAATCAAACTAAAAAGATAAAGGCTATAAAAATTGTGAATGTCCTTAATCGGAGGGAAACTAACCAACACGCGCATAAGTCCCTTCTGGAACCGCGATGCTGATGTCAGTGGCTACCAGAGCCTTCCCCCTGGCCGGCACCTTTGTCTCCACCGCACTATCAAAATACCACTTCATGTTTCAATGATTTATTAATTAAAAGTAGTGAATGATGAGAGAGCGAAGTTTTTAGTAATACCTAGAGAGATCGTAACCGGCAGAGAGAGGGGAAGCCCTGGAGGGCAAAACCGCCCTGTCGGAGAGCTTTTTGACGCGTAGAAAGGGTGGGGTTGAGGAGACGTCGTCGTTTTGGTGGAGTTTTGGGATTTTGGGCGATGGCTGGCAGGAGCCGTTGGTGGCGTGGGACTCTGGTTGAGGTTGAGCCATTGTGGAAACTGAACGATACCTGCTAATGGATAGAATTGACGAGGGAAGAAGGGATGGAGGGTAGGGTTTATATAGAGGAGGAAGAAGAGAAACAGAAAAGGCGCCCAATGCTCTCATGCCACCAAATTTTCCCGCTTTTTGTTTTTGGTTTTTGGTTAGGGTTTGAATGGTCAAGAAGAAGCAGAATGTGGTATACGGCAGTGTCAGATGCACTGAAGTAACAAATATTAATTATCTTTTGTAATTAATATTTTTTTTATATATATCATTGTACAATATTATTGTTTATACGAATAATAATAATAAGGACAATGATACTTTAATCCACTTTTTTTGACCTACTTTTGACCCATCACTTCAATCACCATTAAATCATACATCACATCACTAAAAAAAATAAAAAAAGATGATCTAATAGTGATTAAAGCAATGAGTTAAAAGTTGGTCAAAAAAAATGGGTTAAAATATCATTTTCCTAATAATAAATATTGTACTTAGATATTGTTAGAATTAGTATCGGTTACATACAAATTTAGATATTTTTTAATATAAATAAATTTATATTATATTTTTTAGTGGATTGTTTTAAAATTGTTTAGAAATAATCATAAATATCTTATCGGTTGAATAACAAAATATTATGTTTTGTAATTACTTACTAATAAATAAATTGGTTATAGCTATGGTTATTTTGATTATGTTATTTATGTATTAAAATGTCATATGATTATTGGTTATTATAATCTTTGGATAGATATATTAATTAAAAGTTTAAATATAGTTGCAAATATGAGAAATTGTTTTTTTTTTTAATATTTCGAGTGTAAAATTATAAATATTGAAAGTAATAGATGGAAAAGGATGTTTAAAGAGGGAAAAAACTCTTTGGTAGATTTATTTGTGTTCTAAGAGAAAGTTTAACCGTAGGAAAAAAAAAAAGAACTTCATGACTATATAAAAAATTTGTGCACTAAATAATACCAAAATTTGTAACCTTATTTTAATCCTATTTAAATAAGTTTGTTTGTATATAATATGAAAATGTGATGGATCAAAAGAGGAATAATAATAACCGTATAAAAGTAATTAAATATCTCAAGTACGGTTAATAATAATAATAATAATAATAAATAATAATAATAATGATACGATAGTGTAAACATACTATAGATTATGGATCTCGTACAAAATAATAATAATATAAAAAATTTAAATAATTATTCACAGGTATCTTTTGCAACAAAATAATTAAAAATAATATTATTATTTTATACTAACATTTTAAATAAAAATAATACAAGTGTAATAAATATTTCTAATTTTCAAAAAATATAAATTCAACTTCCAATTAGTAATAAAATATTAACATTAATAAATCAATAAATAAAAAAATATAATATAAAAATTGATTACATTTATAATAACAAATAGTAGTAAAAATAACATTAATAATCAAATAAAAGTATTAAAATAAAAGATAATTATTGAATAAAATTATAATATCAATGATAAATATATTACAACTTAGGGAAGATAATGTGAATTGAATTCTTGATTTTTTATATATGCATGTTATTTTTAAAATCAAATATAGACATATTATATATTATATTATGTATTATGAATCCTTTACAAAAAGAACAACATCAATAATAATAATAATAATAATAATAATAATAATAATAATAATAATAATAATAATAGAATCACAATAACATTAAAATAATATTAAATATTTGTTAATCCTAATAATATTAATAATATTATAAATAATAATAAAATAATAATAATGATAATAATAATTCGAAAAGATTAAATTTTTAACCACTCGTATTTTCGGTTACGAATTAATTAAAAATAAAAAATATTATTTTACACTCATTCTAATTTGAATACCAATACTTATAATAATAACACTAATAGTGTGTTATACCAATATTAATAAGAATAAGAATAATAATAACAGAACAATATATGCATATTGTGATTGACATCAATATAATAGTGTAAACATATTGTAGTTTATGAATTCCGTATAAAATAATAATAATAATATTATTATGAAATAATTAAATAATTAATCACATGTATTTTTTGTAATAAATTAAATAATAAATAATAATAATATTTTACACTAATAATAATTTCAATATCAATCCTAATAATAATATTAATATTGATATATTGTGTGTTATACCAATAATAATAATAATAATAATAATAATAATAATAATAATAATAATAATAATAATGATGTAAGGATATTGTGCATTATAGATCTCATAAAATATAAATACAAAACAATTGAAATTGAGCTTAAAATTTATCGATAGAAACACATAGAGTATGTATCCATTGCTAAACTAAAATGTAAACATAATAACAACAATAATAATATAATAATGATAATAGTGTAGAAATAATAATAATAATAATAATAATACAAAGTAATATTAATATTAATAATAATAGTGATATAATAATGATAATAGTGTATAAATATAATAATAATAATACAAAGTAATATTAATATTAATAATAATATTGATAGTAGTAGTTGAATAATATCAATACTAATAACAATAATAAATATTCATTAATACTAATAATAGTAATATATTATTAGTTACGTGAAGAAAAAAATATTATTGTATGATTAAAATTTATAATTAAACTTTTGAGTTATACATTATACATGTTGTATTAAAATGAGATGCATATTCACTTTTGTTGTTAGAGTAAAATGTATATATTTTATATTATGGATCCCTCACAAGTAAACACATGATGAAGTCGAGGTTAATCTTAAAATTTATTAATAGAAACCCTCGTAAATAAAAATAACTTTAAACAATATTTAAAAATAATTAGCCATATAAAATTATAAAAGTAAGTTAAATTTAAAATATTTTAAACAAAAGTGAGGGATTCATTCATAATTAGAAAACTAAAAGCAATTAATAAAATTAATTGGTCAAATATTAAAAAAATTAGAAAAAATAATATAATTATTGATTGTAAAAATAAGATGTAAACATAGAATGTATTATGGATCCCGTACAAAACAATAATAATGATAATAATGAAATAATAGTAACATTATTACTAATAATACTAATTATTTATTAAATCAAATCATATTAATATTAATAGTAGTAATGTAACATTAGTTAAGTGAAGTAAAACAATATTCTTGTATAATTAAAACTTGAACCATATAAATGAAATGTCTACACACAGTCATTGT
>Ga0214542_1000372_pt1 | contig 78223 bp, 31 predicted proteins | sample CNSS1metaG_FD_160096 | JGI IMG/M metagenome (GOLD analysis project Ga0214542, IMG submission 160096) | Root nodule microbial communities from cowpea collected in UCLA plant growth center, Los Angeles, California, USA - CNSS1 | ecosystem: Host-associated > Plants > Roots > Nodule | place: USA...
TATTAATAAAATAATTATTTTTATTTAAAAAATGTTTAAAAAATTAAATTAAAAAATAAATGTGAAAAAGAAAACATAAAAAATATAAATGTGTAAATATTTATTAAAATATTAAATTTGAAAAAAATTATTTAAAATTATATATTAAATTAAATTTAACCAAAAAAAATTGGGGGGCCATGGCCCCCCTTAGTCCCAACGTAGTTCCGTCTCTGGTTGTGACATTGGGGAAGCGTGAATTGGGTGCCTTTTGTTTGATATAAAGTAAAAGTCAAATTTAAGAAATAAATAAAAAGTGGAAATTAGATTGACGTCAACGTCGTTATGTTTGATGACTCCGTACGGCGCGGGCAGCGAGAGCACACAGTTCCGACTAAACCGTTTTCTTCTATCAAATTTTAGTTAATTATTACTAATCACTGAAAATAGTTCCAAATTATACATGTATTTTTTTTAAAATTTAATAATATATTATTTTCACGAGAAAAAATTCTAAAGAAAAGTGTTTATATTTTATTAGAAAGTAAAAAGAAAAGTTAATTTGAAATTGATTTAGAAAGCTAAATCTGTGGTAGGAAGAAAAGAGTTCATAAAATAAAGATATTATGTATTTAATTTATCAACACTAATTAAAATCACGGATATGGTGGAACCCGCAAAATTTGTTGAAATCCTTGACATTAGGTATGGTGGGGTTTTATTTTCTATTATTCATAGGCAATAATAGCAAGCTTACAACTATTTTCTCACAATGAATGATTAGTTTTGTAACTATTAGTTATGTCTCAATTTTGGACAAAAATCCTAATCTCTAAATTACCCAAAAGCTAATAATTGTGTTCAATAAATTTATTCATTACTATTTTCAGAAAAATATGAAATAATTGCCACATATGTTTAAATTAGTTTGTATATGAATTGAAAATTATATTTGAGTAAGTTAAAAAAAATAAAAATAAAAACTCATACATTAGTTTATGCAAAGTCAATATTAAATTATGAAAAAAAAATTATCATAAATGCAAAGAAAAGTAAGCAATCATGTGTGTGGGAAACATGTTTATTCATAACGTGTAAAACATACAAAACATGAGAGTTATAGTTATATTTAACAAATAATTACATTTTCATTCTACTATCATTTTTTGTTGTGGGGAATTTACACAAGAACCATAAAAAGTCATTGTCATTATAATTTTTAATAATATTCATGCTAGTTTCAAATTTTATTTTGATTAAATTAATTAAATTTTAAATTATTTTTTGTTATTTTCAATTTTTGTGTTAAAGGAAGAATCTAGGTATATCTAAAATATCATTTACGATGATTATGGGATACTTATGTCCATGAATAGATGATACGAAATATAATCTCCAAATAACATATACGACATCAAAATATTTAATATATAGAAACACTAATAGCAAGTCTAAGTTATTTTTTTTGTACTGAAAATCACAAACATCATAATGTCTGATACTTTTAAAATTGATTACGAACAGGTTTACAAATTCCTTTTGCAAGAGCCTCCTATAACTGGACTTTTGAGTGTTTGTTTTCATGAATCTTTTTCGCTTCAACACCCTGCTCCTGCTTCATCTTTTTGTTCATTCTTGTTTGGTATAAGGCTTGTATAGTAGACTTTTGAAAATCATTTAGCGTGCATGCTCTACACGCTTTCACGCTAAAAGACACGCAATAATTAATGATTTATCTTTTTCATACCTCCAAATAATGAACCAAAATCTGTGTAATTGAAAGTGTATAAATGTAATACTTGACTGACTTAAGATTTTTGATCCGTCGGCATGTCAATCATTTTTTCATTATGGAAAGTCTGTTTCATTATTAGGTATATTGATTGGTTAACATTTTTCTAAGCGAAGAAAAATAGGTTGTTCTTTATTTTCTTTCTGCAATTCTACGAATAATGTTCAGAACACATAGTTCAAAGTACGTCGATATAAATCCCCGGGGATCTAAAAGATGTATCCAGCTGCCACTGTAAGTTTGAGTAGCCTTAGATTCATGTGCAAGCGTTTTCTGGTTTACTAATCTCCGAATCCCTCAACTCGTGGCAAGAAAGTGATCATGATTTGAAATACGTCATAGATTTTAGGATGTATGATAAAACTTAACCCACCTACTCATTAGGCAAACCTTTTATAAACGAAAATCATTTCACAACACTATAGACGGTTCACTAAGTGTTAAGCATCAAAAGAGTACTACGTGCATATATGGAGATAGACGCATACTTTTTTATAAAACATTTCTCAAAATCGTAGCACCCCTAGGAATAGGTAGGAATAGCCATTGCCTTATCAGTAACTCTAATCATATAATCATTTCAGAAAATAATAATTTATATATTGATTGACAGCCATTGATCAGTGCCACTTGATTTGTACTAATCTCTACATAAACTAACTTAGGTTCCTTTCCATGGTAAAGTACAATATTAATTACTGCTATGTGAACTGTCGATGTTTCTTCCATCTCACATGATTATCTCAAGTAAACTGATTCAAGACATCGTTTTTGGTTTCTTTGTATTAAGTTAAGGTATGCTACAAGGAAAAATATATGTGTATATATATATATATATATATATATATATATATATATATATATATATATATATATATATATATATCATTTTGTTCACCTGAACACGATTTCATTGTTCAAATGCTACAAAAGATGAAACTTTGAAAATGTAAATTTTGATCTATATTTTATTTAAATAGGTCACTTTTTATTACATTTTTTTAGTAATTATAAAAAAATTTAAAATCAAATTAACCCGTGCGTCGCTCTGGTACAATGACTAGTATCTAGACAAGAGCTTTTCTAGGGATAGACTATATAATGAACAATGACAGCATGGTCGAAATTGAACCCTTGCATGCATGCAGTCTGATGCCAAACGTAACCCCATAAATTATTTGACTAATTTACCTAGTTTATTGCATCCAAGTAGATTAAGGTCTCCAATACCCATTTTAAGCGTAATCAGATGAACCACTCATCTAGAAAATCACATGCAGAAGCACATTGTTTTACCCACAATTGATTGAAGCAAGTACTTTCATTAACCGGCTCATTAGTGCGGGGAACAAAGATGTCAAAAGAATGACATAAAAATCAAATCAGCAATTGAATCATGTACCTTCTTCAAATAAAGGTCATGAGAAGAAAGTTTCAATACTAACATCTTCCGTAATTAAATTCATTACCAAAATCAATAGAAATGAATGCCCCCTACATCCTGAAACTTCGTGTCCATAAATCCTCCCTCCTGGGAAAAATGAGTTACTGTTTCTGCGATCATCATTGCATATCCTTTGAGCAAGACAAACCTGTCTGCAACAAAAATGAATCCCTTGGAAGATGGATTAATTTTTAGAAAATGCCCGTACAACGAAAAACAATCAGAGGGTGATTTTTTTGGACAGAAAAAGATAAAATGGAAAGCTTGAAGCAAATGACAAACTTGTATGGTGGGTTCACCCTTAATTTGATGCCCCCGCTTTAATACTGAATCCATTTTTTTGCCTCTTGTTTGATATAATATCAGAAAAAGAGTCTACCAGCTGCCCTGCCAAACTACTCGGATCATCCATAAGAGTCTGAATGAAGGTATTAACCACCCTCCGTTCCTGCTCTGTCGCCCTTAAACTAAACCATGTTAGCAACTTCAACCTAAATTCCTGTTTGATGTGACCCTCACATTCTAGCCAACGAATTACTTTCACACAATACTCAAAGTTCTCATCCAAGGAACATGAACCATCAGATATGCGTAATGGAGAACCGTTAATTAAAGTGCTGTCACAATCATGTGTCTCTTCCATTGTGCTTGCTATCCTTTTTCTGCACATATCTAAGCGTGAATCAACAGCAGATACTTCTCCCGTTGGCCCATGGGTCCAGGTTTGAGAATCCCCACTCCCATGTGATCTTGCTAAACCATTTTTCTCTAGATCATGAGAAGCTGCATCATCGTCCCCCTCCACTGTGTGCAACAAAGAGCAACCATTATCTTCATCCCTAGAATACTCAAAAGGAGGTGTTAGCTCTTCATTTAAATCAGGAACTGAAACAACATTTAAATCAAGGCCTCTAGAAACTGAGGGCAACTGTGCTTCTGGAATTCTTGGTTTATCTAACCGTTCACTCTGACCACAGCAATTTTTCGTATTGGCACAACAAAACTCTTCCAAGTAACCTTGTTCTTGAGCCCAAGCAAGACGCAAAATTTTCCCAAGGTCTCGAACCTTGAATCCATAGTTGCCCATTGCGTCATTTGGCACCATCTTGGATCCCGAAGAATTCCCCCTAGATAGAAGGCTCTCTTTTTCATGATTCATAGGGACAGCCGGTGAAGGGTTGTTTTTAATTACCTCAATGCTCTTGGTAAAACACTTAGCCTCAGAATGACCCAGGTCACGTGTATCTGTGTAAGATATAATCCGAAAAGTATATTCTGTGCAAGGCTTGAGATTGGATATCAAAATCCTCCTCTGAGATTTGGGAAACACGGAAACAGGATCTTTGGAGGGTGATTCATCCCGACTCGTGTAATACCAAAGCTTGTATCCCTTAATCTCCTCAGAACATATATTTGATAATTCAATTAAAATGATTTTCACTGAGGAAGTTGTTACCTCTTCAAAAACAAACTTGCAAGCAGCAGGAAGTGAACCCCCTGCGAGTTATAAATATACCATCATGTCCAGAATAAATGAGACCGAAAAGTCAGAAATTTAAGTCCTTCCCTCAAAGTATATAATAATAATAAAAAAAAACTAAAGAGCATTAATTCCAACCTGTAGAATCTGAATTTGCATTGTGAACAGTGGCAAGCCAGCTATCAGCTTTCTCAATAGCAAGTGAACAGAGTTTCTGTATATCATTGGCAATAGGGAGTCTGCTGACAATGCCTCGAGCCATCTTGGCAGAAACGCCATTCACAGGGCCAACTTCTGTCTCTAGCTTAGCCTTCGCCTCTTGTACTATTTGATGCAAGTCTTTGAATTTTGTGGTTCCATCTAGGAGCCTGTAGCTCAAATATATCCTGTAACAGAGTACATCCACACGTCGGGCATCCTTAGCAATATTTAGCTGCTTCTTCCAACATCTGAAATAAATAAACATGAATCACCAAGCCAAAATGGATCTAAAACTTTACTTACAAACATATTAAAATTGGTGTAATAATAACTATCATCAGCAGTTATGTTATTAATAGATTAACTGCTATGTTGATGCAAGTATGATAGGAGAGAATAATTCAATAAGGGGATACATGCGTATTGTTCTCCAGTAATTTGGACACAACTCTGCTACTTCCTAAAAGTCTGAGTCTAGACAGCAAGTTATGTGCATTTTGTGAGTAATTTAATGTCACTCTTCTCCAATAAATAAACTTCTTCTATCATAAACCCAAACCGTTATTCACCAAAAACCTTAGTATACCATATATCAACAACAAAAACAACCAAGTCCATTAGGTAAGTGTTAGCTAGATGAATCAAACAATGCCAGTGTTCTATTCAAAATCATGTTTATAAACAACAAAAAACTTCAGTATATCAATAACAAGGTGGAAGGAGGAATGACAAATATTATCCACCGTACATGTAAACAAAATTACTTACCCGAGTATCCCCGTAACTTTACCACAGGATGCACAACAATAACCACCATCTAGCTGCATCAGTTGCCCATGATCAACAACCCCCACCTTTTTATGTAGAAGGGCGCATTCAATATGGCAAGACAACCCACAGGAGTCCCCTTGAGTAGACTCAGATGTGCATACCAACCAAAGACTAGGATCCTTGTTATCATCAAAAAGGTGACAAATACAGCAAGAGCATCTTCTACAGAATGTGTCATCTATAGACAGAACTGCCCTACAAGCAGCATTTTTACAGATCCAAGTGTTTGAATGGCCAAAATCAGAAGACTGGTCAGGAGGAGGTATGAGTCGAGTGGGATTTTCACCCTTCCGAGACTGCTTTCTAGATGGTTGGTGGCTGAAACTAGAAACCTTTTTGGTGTCTTGTTTCTTAATCATCTTTCCAGTTGACTTAGTTTCAGTCATCCTGCTTTTAATTGAAATGTTTTTTTTGTCCTTATCAAAACACGTTCGAAGAAGTTCCTTCTTCACACCACATTTTAGGAACTGCTGAAGGAGTTCTGAACTTTTTGAAGCACCATCTGAATGGCCGTTTTTTTCTGGAGTACTTTGCACACTGGAAGAAAGGCTTTGAACACCAGAAACTGGACAGAAAAAAAAAACAATTGTAGTAGTATTTGGGAAAAACAATAGTTAAACTTCAAACGATTAAATTAGGGCTTGGATACACAACACAAACAGCAGAGATAGACAAAGACTATATAGGAGTAAAATATGAATGCAATAAATTATTAGTTGACTTCAGGTTCCATCAAAGAAGTGCACATGTAAGAGTGATATTTGCGAAGTTAAACCATTAGGAGTAGGGACAGATTAAACCTTCAGATCGAATACAATATAACTGATTCCATTTCTTTCCACAAATAAATCAGTCATACTTCCGCCCATGTTTTAAGGCACTTATAAGCGCCTTAGACCATTGTACATGGATGATACACTCCAGAGTTGATTGAGTAAACCAACCAAACATCCAGCAACAGAGCTAACAACACCAAATTATATAGCTAATTCCATATGAAAGTGCAAATTAAGGAGAACAATTTACAAATGATTATGTGCAAACCACGAGAAAATTTGACCACATTTACATGTTATCCAAGTACTGTTGCATACGAACTTTAAACTGCTTTGACACTATTGTGAACAAAACCATTTGACAAGAAAATACATCCGCTAGCTACTTAGAGGACAAAGTTCTTTATATGAAACATTCCCCTTTGCATCAACAGAAACAAAATGGAACCAATCCATTGTAAAATTTATAAGCTTTTGAAATCTGCAAAAACATTGAGGTTTAAATTAAGAGATGGTAATAGCAAACAACATTAGGCAAAATCATTAAAGGTGACCGGCCATAGAAACACAAATACAAAATAACTAATGCAGTTCTACTTCTAGATGAACATCTACCAAGGGAAAGACCTGGAATCAAGTTCCTCCAGACAGATTGCGCAGATTTTGAACTAAACACCCAGATTATAAGCTATCATGCAATAGGACAGATATAAGTCTCGAGCCATCCTGAAAATGGATACATTTATGACGTGATCTTCTTAATAAATTCCAAATAATAGGATCGGATTTTCACATCAGAAGTAAGAATATTCACAATGAAGACTGGTGAAGCAGAGAAGTATCAACAACGGGCTTTCTATATAGGATTAACCAAAAGTGTGTATTATTCCACACACAGCTTTATTATAATCAGGGAATAAATTAATTAACGGTACAATATAAGAGAATCCCTAACTAATAGTTATATATTTGTTCCCCTATTTACATATAATCGATATGATATGATAATCCACACTAATTAAATCAAATACCTTAAGTAAATGGAAGGTTACATGGAAAATTGATTGTGGGGGCGGAGGGGCGAGGGGGCGCTGGCTAAGAAAGCAACTTCATAGAAACAATGTAGCAACCACAGTTATAGATCTCAGATGGCACATGGTGGCCAACTATAGCAAGATGTTCGTCATTTTAAATGCAAACAAATAGTTCATACATTAGACAACTGAATACTCAAATAAAGAAAAAGAAAACTAAAGAAACTCTCGATAAATAAAGCATAATAATAAAGTGAAATAATGAAAGATGATGGTTAAGTAGCGTCAAGATTTGGTACGGAAAACTATAAGTAGAAAAAAAGAAAATAGCAGTGTGAATCAGGACGAACATATAACAGGAAAAAAAAAAGTTTGAATAAAGTGAGAAGGATCAAAGGCACCTTTTCCTGGAATGGTTAACAGAGAAGGGTTTCAAATATTATATCTATGAAGCTAAGAATGTAATAGAAAATGGAGGACAAATCGCAGCTGTATCAAGAAAACCTTGAACAATATTGTTTTAGTGGTAGAAATAGATTTTTGAAATCTAAAACATGGTAGCACTGCCATAACATGTAGAAAGCACTATTTTGACCCCTATTGAAAACGGCTGTACTATTTGAGTCCTGTAGGGGTCTAGAGCTGCTCCACTCTGCTATAACATCCAATTGACTACTATGGTGGCATCTAATGGAAAAGCATCCAAAGCTAATGCGTGGCAGATAAATTTGATATGACCCTTAATATGTAACAGGGGGTCTGTGCAACTGAAAGCACAAACCAAAGCTTTGTATTCAATATCCGATTATATCTCAACTGACATCAATTGGAATTTGAAATTTTATACATTATGTCATAAAAATATGGAATGCAATTATTGATCAATCCCTACAATAGATTAATATGTAATCATCATGTTAGAAAACCTGCTCCGTGATGATAATCATTAAAAGTGGATATTTCTTATTATTGAATATTATTACTGTAATCTAACCTTAAACGTGTGAACAAATTACATATCAATATCACACTAATAAAGAAACGTGGTTTTTTAAACACGATAGTTTCCAGGAGAAGGATGATGTACCTCATTCAATTCATTGTACTTGTTAAGATGAACAAAAAAATATTTAGTAAACATTGACACTATGGTAAGATATAATCCCAGTTTCTAATTGCAGTTCAGCTCGGTGTAGTCAAAGGGTCCACATGAGATCAGTGCCTTAGGAGTTTCTTTGTGCATCAAGTAAAGACTGCCTCTAATGCCTCATTGACAAAGATAGAAATTCTATGAAACAACAACTATCTAACTTATTAACTATATGACGCCAAAAGGCTGAACAAATTATACATAATTTTCAAGAATATTTTTTTGAACATTCAGTTCATACCATGACATCAAAACCTCTCATGACAAACTGATCCAGTGTTTGATATTTTCTGCCCAGAATTTCCTAATAAAAAGTTGAATTTCATTACAAGGTAGGTGGACCAGTACATGGTAACTGTAAATCCTACGAGGGCCCACAAGGTTCTCCCATGAGAACGATTGTTAGAGAAGTCAATATAAACCATTAATGCATCTTCACCTAATAGATTACACTTCTTAGGTAAAATAGCCAGTTTTTGGGACTCTTAGCAGCAAACAACTCATGGATTTCTAAAATGAAAACCACAAAATGTTACGCCCAAGTAGTTAGTTAAAATGGAAAATCAACACAAAGTAGTAAAAATATTTACTGACAATTTATTTCCATCCTCAGTTTATAAAAAAGATCAAATTTAACTCCCCAAGTTTAAGGGGAAAATAATTGGATACTCTTATAAATCATTAAATGGAAAAACCAAGAAATATCCCATTAGAAAAAATTAATCATAGAAGGTTTTTTCAACAATTTTAATAACCTCCCATAATATAGTCACAAAAGTTTGAGTTACTTTCAACCCATTTTGATTAGTATTAAGATTAATGTGTTATTATCATTCTCATAAATAGGGTAAGATAGAGGTTTTACAGTGCAAAACATTTCAATACAACAGGGCAGTCTGTGTTTTTTCCCTTAGAACAACATCATTCCAAATTTAAAATAAAAAAGAGAAGGGGAAGGCTATTGGATATTCCCCTCTTATGCAAACCATTGGTACAATTGTGTTCCAAAACAATATCCTTCAGATTTAGGGGGAAATACAACTATACTAATCGGTAACATATGTGTTCATAATTTATTTTTAAGAAGATATTACAAGCCCCTCTCTGATATAACATCAATGGCACTGGACCCTAAGAAAATAGCAGAATTAATCTCTAATATACTAACAGGGCACATCAGATCATTGGATAACCATATTTTACTTTACCAATAACTACAATATATTTTATCACACGGGTCAAACAAAATTCACGTAGATGATAAGCCCAGAGGGCAGAGGAAGCTTCAACACCATCTTGTTGGAACATTTTTGTTTCAAGATTCCTCATCAAGCAAGCATAAAATATTGATATGTAATAAATCACGAGGAAACAATATATAAATTACAACAATGATATATGGTAAAAAACGCTTCTAAATGTCAAGTTGTCACTTCCAAAATTTATATTTATATCATGCATTGGTCTGGAACTGTACAAAACATGGTCTTTGTCAGGAAAGAAAATAACAGTAACAACATAGTTAGACATAATCGGAATATATGGCAGCATGACATTCAAAGGAAGAACACTGGTACGTGGTAACGTAACAAAAACACTAGACACACATTCAACGTAGGTAATAGTACTTTTAATCACGTGTTCATCTTTCCCAAACTCAAATTTCAGTCGTATACTATACCATACCCAAGGTTTACTTTCAATGAACTAACACGTCAAAATAGAATACTAAAACTACACAAGCAAACACTCAGCTACATAAACCACACGAAGAAAAAACGAATTGTCATTAACCTCTAAAAGACCATACCGAAGAAGCACAGGACCATACCTTTAGCCAGGAACTTCTCTTCTAAATCCATTAACTATGATTGAACGGCCCTTTCCTGAAAAAATACAGAGATATAGCATTACTACTTTGTTATACAGGTGAGAAGATCAAAGCTGTGTCATGTAAGACTTGCCACTCCACAACGTCAAATATATAGAAAAATAAATTACAAAGTAAAGTCTCAATGTTGAAAACACGCCAAATAATGTTAACAAATGGTAATTGACAAATGTTTAACACGACAAGTAGCTTGCTTTAGCTAAAATTCCAGCTACTCAAGATCAAGAAAAAACAACTAACAATGTTAACACGAAAGTTTTGTTTTTTCTTGTTCATCTCAACTTGTACTTCAACAAACAAAAACACCATTACATTTTATAGAAACAACGACAATTCATAAGCTCAAATACAAGAATGTGGCTCACGAAAAGAACATAATAGACCCGCAATAAATGGAACTACAATGCAGGATAGGAAAATCAAATTAAATATGTTCCACACACTAAATAAACAGAAAATTAAAGGAAAAAAATTGAAATCATGCATACACAAAAATAAGCCTATCCAACCCACAATGCCTCGTTCAAAAGATTAAAATGGACATAAAGCAAATAGCATAAAAACCTACAACAACATCCCACACACCCAATTAATATGACAAAAATATTTACTTTATTTTTGCATTTGTATACTATTAAATAATACGAAAGACGAACACCGAAGAGAAGAGTGCCTCTATAAAGCCTCACACATCGCGATTTAACAGCCTCTTCCACACGCATTGTGCAGTCCGCATTGACGAGAAGTGAAATCAAAGCGTGTTTTTCTTAATTTTTCCTTTTTACCAGAAAAGGAAACACCTCCTATACACGAATAGGAACGAATACAGAATTGCAGATATTAACATAACGATAGAGGAGAAGGAAAAAGAGTGTACGAAGATATTGAAGAACAAATCTGAGGAGAAAAGAGAGCCGAAAAAATAGGAAAAAATAGAATGATAAATAATATATAATAATAAAAAAGAGCAACAGAAAATTTGGGTAAAGTGAAGAAGAGAATCTGCAGAAAAAACGCACCTTGGGAGAATGAGGAGAGTTTTTTGTTGAGAGCGTGAAAATCGTTTTGCTCCGAAGAGCAATTAATAAATCGAAGGCAAAGAAAATTCTTCGTTGTTAGTTGTTATTTGTTATTTGTTGGAGAGAGAGAGAGGAACTTGTACGAGTTGTTCACGTTATAGAAGGGAGAGAAAGCGGCGAAGAGCACGCGCGGAGGAGCGCGTGCACGAGGAGAGTAGTAGTTTGAAAGCAACAATGGTTTGGGGTTTTCTGCAGTTGCACGGTTACCGCTACACATCTACTCCCACACTCTCATCACTGTCTCATGTCATCTTCTCTCTCTTCTCTATCTATAAAATTTTATATATATATATATATATATATATGTATATATATATATATATATAAAATTTACGCTAACACACAGTACATACTTTTTCTTTCCTTAGTTTTCTTTCCCTTTTATGACATTCACGTGAAAGGCCATAAATGTCCTCGCAAACTGAAAAATTAAATACAAATTTATGTATACTCAAAGCTTTATTTGTTTTTTACCAACTATATATCATTCTTAAAAAAATACGGATTTATATATTGATATACATATGGAATTAATTAATAAATTAATTTAATTATTGATTCATGTAAAATATAAAGACGGGTTGATTCATGTAATTATATATATATATATATATATATATATACATGATTTAATAAAAAGATTTAGAATTTTATTTCTGATCATAAGAGTTTTCTTATATTAACCACAAGAGAATGTGAAAAAAAAAATAAGAAATTACAAAGAGATACATTAGAAAAAGAAATTAAAGAACAAAAAGATTAAAGAAGATATTTTTGTTGGACTTTGGATAGAAGTTAATATTTTCTTATTATGATATATGTAAATATTTGAGAATTATAAATCTTAAGAACTGTACAATAGTTTTTTAGAATTTGTTAATGTAATTATTTTCTCTTTATATAACAAAATTGACTGTTGACTCTTTTTTTCAAATATTCTTCTTTTATTTTTTTTAATATATTGTTATATCAAACATACATAAAAAAACAAATTAAAATATATTCAAGAATTTTTTATATATATAATTATGAGACAGCATCCTAATTATTACTCTGTGAGACTCCTCTCGGGGATGTAGAGTTGGACATGAGAATGTTATTGTGACTTTAATAAGAAGAAATAAAATGTTTTTTTTTTCTTGTACGCATTAAAGGCAGTGATTAAGATACATCAAAACTTTTGGGGTAATAGAATCTTTTTTCATATAGGTGAAAGATTAGATTTTTCCTTCTCTGTTTTTTACATTCATGGCTTCTCAATCAAGATTCTGATTTTTTTTACTATTTACTGTTTCTTTTATCCTTCAGTACATAAAATATTTATTATTGGAGTTATAGATAGTCAAACTAAACTTGCATATATTTTTTTTGTTAAATATGTTTTAAATTTTTTAACTTGAAGTAAAAATTAAATTAAATTTATTTTTAAATTTTTAGACTGATTTAGTTATTTATTTTCAAAAATTAAGTAAATTTAATCTTTTTAACCAAGTTTATTTGATGTTTTAAACGTGTTTCTCAATTAATATTGAAGTGAAAATGAGTTAAAAGATATGAATAATTCATATACTACCATGAAATACGTTTAAAATGTCAACTAAATTTAAAAAAATTTGATAAAAATTACTAAATACACACATTATTTATAAAATTGGAGACTAAATTAGCCTAAAATTTTAAAGAATAACTATTTTTAATTTTCACTACAAATTAAAAGACAAAAATATATTTACTTTTATTTTTTTATTTGTATTTTGTTGCCATTCTGCTATTTTATTTTTATGATTCATGCTTGTTTTAGAATAATGATCTATTACTTTCTGTAATAAGATTAAAAAATACTCTGAACTGAAATAAGAAAAAGTAATAGTTGTAATCACGAATCACGATTTATCGTTTATCTTTTGATCATTGAATTATTAGGTTATTTTCACCTTGAGAATTATAGGGTTAGTTTTATGAACAATGTGAAGGTTGAAACTCCATCAATACATTTGATTGGGTATAGTATCAAAGAAAGTGACTTTTGTCAAAATCTAACACTTAAATTTTTCATATTTAAAAAAAAAAAAAACTTTACTTTCTAGTATGGTATTGGTTATTAAAAAAAAGAATAAAGAATATCATTGTTTTTATTATCTTAAATGTTTAATGATCATTAAAAGTATGTCAGTTTTATTTACAGCCAGATTCAATTAACTCATTAGTTTAAATAGTAAAAAATTGTGATTTTTGCATAGTATGAGACATATTTAGTAGGAAACTTTTTATTATCACTTGACTTCTTACAGGATTAGAAACTTTATTTTCAAAACCCAAAACCTAACTTTCCAACTAAACATTCTTTCAAATAAAAACTTTGCATTAGTGAAACAAAATTTCCACATGTGGCTAATACACTAAAATCGAAAAAACAATTATATATTAATTTAAATGTTTGAAAATATAGTCAAACTTTTATTTGGAAATATATAATATCAAAGTTAATGAAATTCACAAGATGTGACTTCATCTAATTTATTTCACTTATTGGTTCATGATTTTGCACTACATGAAAGTTATCCCCAACCATCTTTTTAATCAATATGTTAGTCTGTCATATAATGTTATGTTAAGAAAGAATACAAATTAATCACTCTCAAAATATATTTTAGATACCCACAATAAAGATAACGATATGAGCACAATAAAAAAAATATTAAGTCAATTACAATTCTTTATCAATAAAACATACAAAATAAACAATGATTATAGGTGGTACACATTTAAGAATTTTCCAAATTATAAAAAAAATCAAAGTGTTGCCAAATTTTGAAAAATCATACTTATTGAACAATTATTTATCCAGTAAAATCTATTTCTAAAATTATTTATTTAAATTGCATTTTTTCTTTATTATTTAAATTTTGCTAGAATAATGAGTTTTAGTTTTAATTGTTAATGTGTATATTCCAAAAGCTTGTAAATAAAAACAAATTTAAATCAATACAAAACAAAAATATAATCTTAATTCAATCGTTAAATGGAAGCCTTAAAATTTTACAATTGGTGAAATGCACTTTTTATTTCCACGGTTGGTGGAGGTACCAAAACACTATAATGTTCTAATATATTCTATGTGAGAGTTTTGGTATTTTCAATAAAAAAACAATAAAATTATGAGCAATATGTCAATATAATATTCACCTCATTAATTTAAAACATTGCATAATTCATAAAAAAAAAAATCAAAATGTGAGTGTATAAAAATAAATATTTATAGCACTCTATGAAATTCATGATAAACTATTGAGAATATATAATCTTTTTATAAATTAAAGGATTTATACAATACAAAAATTATATACCTATTAACAATAACTCTATCTCCAGTCTCTATGCTTCACATTTCTCCTAATATTATCATTTAGTCTTGTATAACATATGATCATCCTAACGGATAAATCGCAAACAAACATAAAAAGACATGGTAAGATAAAGTCAACAATAAATATACTAAGTTTTATATGTAAAGGTTACTAGATTTGTCATTCTCACACCACATCATTAACAACTCAAACAATTTATTTGTCTTAATATGTAATTACATATAGCTCACATGGTTTTTCTAAAAACAAGTCACTAATAAAAACACAATTTTGTTTTTTTTTTAAAGTTTAATTAGTTTAAAGTCAATTGCATCTTTTCGATTTTACCAAACATAACTTGTCATCTTAGTTCAGTGGTAGAGCGCGTGGCTTTTAACCATGTGGTCGTGGGTTCGATCCCCATAGACGGCGATTAATTATCTTTTATTTTATTCTCTTTTAAAACAATTCATAATTAAGTCTATAATAAGTATGTTTGGAGTTTATATCATGTATTTAGACTTCACAAGTTTGAAATTTAAATTTAGGGAATAAAGTTGAATTTTGTTTTTGAAACTCAACTAATATTCTAATTATTTTCTATTTATTTTTTTCTTGAAAAGACTTTAAAAATTATTCATATCTTATTTTTTTGTTTCCATCGTCTTCATCTTTCTAACGTAGTGTTCATTTGTGTGAATAGCATTGTTCGTGTGTATTTGCACAAATGGATTCGTGGCAACGCGTATGTTCTTTTTAGCAGATATGCATGGATTTGCAGGCGCGGATTTACAAAATCCATTCCACATTCCATCTTTGCTTATATGCCTAGATTTAAGTGTATTATAGGTAAGTTTGAAATTTAAATTTAGGGAATAAAGTTGAATTTTGTTTTTGAAACTCAACTAATATTCTAATTATTTTCTATTTATTTTTTTCTTGAAAAGACTTTAAAAATTATTCATATCTTATTTTTTTGTTTCCATCGTCTTCATCTCTCTAACGTAGTGTTCATTTGTGTGAATAGCATTGTTCGTGTGTATTTGCACAAATGGATTCGTGGCAACGCGTATGTTCTTTTTAGCAGATATGCATGGATTTGCAGACGCGGATTTACAAAATCCATTCCACATTCCATCTTTGCTTATATGCCTAGATTTAAGTGTATTATAGGTAAGTTTACCAAATTAACCTTGTTATTTGTACCAAGCACGTGAACCAGGCTTTTCTCTTATTATTCAAAGGTGAGTGATGGTGTTGTTTACTACGAACATGCACTGGTGTGTGTGGGTGAAGTGAACCAATGGTGTGGTGGTGTTATTTAATGACATTTTGCACCGGTGTGAGTGAAGTGAACCGGTGTTGGTGAGTGGTTGTGAGGGGTGGCGCACCGGTTACCTAATCAATGCAGTGATGTGTGTGTGGCACCGATTACGTAACCGGTGTTGGTGCAATAAAAAGAGTGACACCGGTTACGTAACTAATGTTGTGTGTATGGTGATTTTTAACTTGCTTCGTGTTCTTGCAGGTTGGCCGAAGTTCATTAATTAGGTGCTCCATAGCTGGTCAAGGTGGTGGCCCGAAGTTCATAAGGTCCTCCATAGGTGGTAAAGATGGTGGCCCTTGTTGACGGTGTCCGTTGGTCGTGGACGTCGTCGGAGTTCAAGCTTGAAGATTTGCGTAAGTTTGGTAAAGCAAGTTACTCAGTGGAGGTTCTACGCTGGTAAGATGGAGTGCTTGTGTGTGATGATTTATGCAATATACCTTCTCCATTTCGTGGCTTACATAGGATGTTTTTGTTGACACTTGAAAATATAAGTGGTTATTATAATCATGGTGGTGTTTAGAGCAAACCAGATTCCAATTATGTTTGCCTTCTCTATATATTGTTTTGGTTTGCATCTTCAATGTTGGGATTCATATACTGCACACCTCATTTAATTTTATAACTTTTTTTCCATTCATACAAAATTATTTATTTTTTATTTTAAAATTTTTATATATATATATATATATATTTAAATTCGTATTATTATTTTTAATTATTTTTATAACATCAAATCACAAAATCATTATCTTTTTCATCAAGGGTATTTTGATAACTTTCAAAATCTATTTTTTTTTTCACAATTTATTTTATCAATCAAATCTCTCGCTAACTTTCGTAAAATTTACTTACAAATCCACTCATTTTACCCTCTAAATCCACTCAAAAACACACACATATCTATCCTCTCAAATTCACATCCTCCTTCAAATTCATCTACACAAAAAAACACACCTAAATGTTATGCATGATAAAACATAAAATTTGTATTTTTTTTAATTATTAATGAGTAATTCGTAAAAAAATTGTAACTTTATTTCGAAAAACGATTTCACAAAAATAGTATATGATTTCACAAAAGATTTCACAAACGATTTCGAAAAAACAATTGTTGAAAAATATATTTTATAGTATATCATTTTATTGAGATTAATATATTACTTAGAAAAGTGATTTTTATTTTCTTTAAATTGACATATATGAGTTTGACTTGTTTTTTAAGTGTTTTGACACAACTTTTACGTTAACTTGAAAAAAAAAAATATTAGAAAATAACTAACAAAATTTATACTACTATATGTAAAAAAGAAATGTAACATTTGTTTTCAATTTTACTACTTAAAAAGTAATTATTTTTAAATCAAAATAATTATTCTCTTAATTTTATCCTTTAAAATTTATGTTTTGAATTTAACCATTTATTTTTTAAATTTAATTATTCTCTTATTATTTATAAAAAAAAATTATAAAATACATAAAAGTTATTTTAAAGAACTATAAAATTTATTTATATATTTTTTCTAATTATAATTTTATTATATTTTGTTATTAAAAAAATAAAACACATAATGCATGTATCTTCATTGACAGAATGAAATTAAATTTGGAATCACAATTTCTTTTATATAGACTAGTCATTTCATTTGCAAATTAAAGATATACAGAAAAGAAGGCTTAATTGTTTTACACATACAATATTGAAATTTGTGACGTGACCTTTAAATTAATATCGAATGTAGAATATATATATATATATATATATATATATATAATTTCAATTTTATTAAATTATTTACTCAATTATTTAAACTTTTTAGCTTTCATGATCTTGTCGAAATTTCTACTTTGAAAATTAAACAAGTGCATGATTAAAAACAAGAATACATAAAACTTTCTCAATGGTGACTGTTGTAAAATAGTAATTATTAAGGAAATTTGTTAATTGAATAAAATGTGAGTTATGTTAAACTTCTTCGTATGCTTTACATTTCTTTATATAAAAACATGTAAAACATAAGAAATTCGATTAAAATTATTTTATTATATTCTCTAAAATGGGGTAATAAAAAATAAAGAAAAGTTAGTTGTTGATATTTTTGTGGACAAACTTAACAAAATTTTTATAAATATTTTATTTAAAAAAAAAAACAACATAATAGTATTTTTTAATAATTTATCAAAATTTATTAAAAAACTTTATTAAACTTCAATTTTCCAAAAATAAAAGTATACAAAGGGTAAAACTGTCCTGTAAAATTAATTTAACAACCTAAAAAAACTGAAGCTGATGATTGCACATAGCGAGTAGCTAGGTTTTACTTTCTGCGTGCAGGAAAAAAGTGCATAAAGCAGTGATTCCTCCTGCTATTGGTACGTGTTTTAACCATTCTATACTCTGCGCGTGAAACCAACCTTATCCAAAAATGTTAATATTTATATTCTTATTATTTATTTTCTGTTAAAATAAAAATGTGGAACAGTTTGATAGTCAAATATTACTTTCTTATTTATTAACTTTTTAAAATATTGTTTATTCTGATGTATCAAATATAATTAAGTAATTTTATTTATTATTTTAATTGTAATATATATATATATAAGTGTAATTTTAAATTATATTTTTAATTTTCTCTAATATATTTTTGATGACATTTTTTAAAAAATAAATCATTATTTTTTAAAATTATTTCGTAACTGTTATTTTTACGTGATTGTTCCATAAATTTTCAATCTCAAATTTAAGAACCCGCTAATCTTATATCACTAACTCTCTTCAATTAATTTGTAGGGATTAAATATAGGTTAAAATAGAATGAGATACTCTCTACTAACATCTAATCTTGAAAAATATTTTGAATATATATATTTTTTTGAAATTTGACATGTAAAAGAATTGAATATATAATTAAGTTGTTCTTTAAATAGTTGAAAATATTTATTTTCGTTATAACCAGAGAGATTATCTATTTGTACACCCTCATATATAATATGCTGAAAAATCGATTTGTTTCTCTTGTATAATTATATTACGTTTCCTGTGTATGTTATATTAATCGTAATATATTTTATTACAATCCATGCATTTATATTACATCTTAATATAAATCAATGTTATTTTACTCTAGTATAATTCTATAAATTCTTAATTTTAAACCATATATACAGTAACATAATTTTAAAGTACTGTAATTAGAGAATATATAGTTTTTTAGTTGCAAATGTTGGCTAAATAAAATATTATAAAGTATCAAAATAATTACACATGACATGGCAACTATTCTTCGATCAACCACAACTCTGAAAACAAAATAATAATTCAAAAAGCATCACAAGTATCATTTTCAAGTCACAATTACACGTTACATAGTTTACTATTTCTAAAGATAATTTTCTGCTATGGCATATTTATACTTTTGGTGTGAACTGCTTTGATTTAGTCTCAGGATTAAACGAATATGTTAATAAACGTTGATCAAAAGAACCTAAATTATTAATTCATAATTTACTTATTATAGAAAAAAAAAATTAACACCCTTAATTATTGTTTAATTATAATTTACATAAGATAAATAAATATAAATAAAAAATCTAAAATTGATAACAAGACATAAATACTATATCGCCAATATATTTTATGAAATGAAAAAAAGTTTTAACTTCGATAAGGATGATGAATCAGTTAGATTATATAGAAAATTTGCCTGAATACGTTAAAGAAAGTTAATATTAAATATTAAAATATAATAATTTTTAAAAAACAATAATAAATTTTGAAGGTCTTTTTATAGATTGTGAAGGACTTTGTTAATGATAAATATTTTATTAATTTTTAAAAATTTATCTATTGGTGTTGCATTAGTTTATTTTTTTTATCTATGCAATTACTTAATTTCTTTTTTATAATAATTTTTTTTTTCTATATACAATATATTTTTATCATAAATTTGATGTGATCTTTCATATTTTTTATTTTTTTAATAAAATCTTTATGTTTTTACAATAATGCTCAACATAAAATTATTTATCTATCTTCATGTATCTTTTTATATAAAACAATTTTTTAAATAAGTCTCATTAATTGAATTACGAGTTTGAACTATACATAAGAGTAATACGAGTACATGTGAACTTATTAAAGACACTATCTAAACTTACAAAAATATACATAAAGAATAAATGGAAGGACTTTATATTGGTTTATTTTATGAACGGTGAAAAGAGAGACGTTATTGACTTTTAAGAATATCTGGATAATATTTATAAAACACTTATACTACAATTAGAATAATAAGGATATGCTCAACTAATATAATTATTAAATAACCATGCAGAGTTAAGGCCTATGCACATTTCCCTCCAAAATTATATAACTAAGAAAGTTCATTCCTATTAAAAATGAAAAATATATTTAGTTAAGTGTATATCTTTTTTAGTAAAACAGAAACAAGTTGTCTAATAAATACTACTTTTATTCTGATAATAAATACATAATTACTATTTTTAATAGTAATGCGGCGACAACATTAGAAATAGAGTAACTGCATTTATAATTTATGGTCGGATCGGATATCTTTTAATTTAAATTTTGAACCCGACCATTTCAATCCATTTAAATCCGATTCTTTTTATCCAAATAACCTGAATCCGTATCAATCGATCCACATCCATTTTTCTTTTTCGAGTATTGCGATTTGGGATGGTTTGAATTTTTCTACTCAAGCCTATAAGCTTATCGTTGATATAGTTTTTTAACAAGATATTGTTAAAGTTTATCTACGTTTTAAATGTATTTTTTAAGTAACATTGAAATGGATAAAAATATATTAATTGTGTCAAACAGTTAAATAACTAAAAAAATGAATTCTATTTAATTTTTACGAATTAAGAGACCAAATATATATTTATCTTTATTTTTAATTTGTTTTTGAATTTTATAAAACATTTTTTGAAGCATACATAATTTCTTTTTATATTTATTCAGAAAAATATTTTATATGTAGGAAGTAAATATTTTATAGTTTAGTTTAATAACAAAATATAACATAAAGATAAAAAATATTAATTTTAAAAATATTTTTAAATAGGATATGGAGTTATTTGAATATTATGAAAGACGTGGAATTGATATATTTTTATATATATATATATATATATATATATATATAATATAACACTATAAATAATAAATAAATAAATTTAGTTGTTTTTTGTTTGGCACTTGTTTTGTTCCCAGCATCTCCAAATGAGTTTTGAAAAGAGTGAAGAAAAGAAAAAATATAATATTGTAGTAAAGAAAAGAAAGATGAAATGCATGTGAAAAGATGAGTTATTTTAGATTTGGATCTTGATAAGTGATTCATTGCCACTTTTCCTTTTGTTTGGTTTGGATTCAATTACTTTTGGCGCAGCCTCCCAGTAGCGTTATTGGTTTCTGTGTCTGATTTGACAATTCTCTAACTTCATGCACAACAATTTCAAATATAAATTATTTATTTATTCAATTCAATAACCAAATTTTCTATTTTTCTTCATCAAAAAATAATATATATTTTTTTCTTAGTAAACAAAATATATATCGTATAATCTGATTACAACATATAATTGTTTGGACATTATTTGAGTTATAATTATGATACATCTTAAATAATATGCATAACATACATTAACAAAATATCATTATACAAATTATTATATGAACTACAGTATACGTAGTATTACTTTATTATATCTTCAGCTTATTATATGCTAACCATCGTGAAATCATCTATAACGTACATCAAAACAATCTTCACAGCACTTTTGGCATCTTCTTTCTATGCTATCCTTTTCCATAAATTATATTTGTTCTTAAATAAGTTTGTATCGCTACTACTATATAAAGAAATAATATATCACCTTATATTGACCTATTCTTAATTTGTATATAGATTATACTCTTCCCTTTTATTTATAAAAACCGTTTTTTTTAAATATAAATAACTTTTTAATAAATCTTATTTCACTTGGTAGCATTTTCTAAAAAATAATATAACTTACAATGTTTGACCTTGCAATATTAATTTTTTACAAGAAAACATACACAAAATATGTAAATAATTTTTACACTCAAAAAAAATATTTCTAATATTTATGTAAGGGAAAACCAACTTTCTGTTCGGCCTTTTGGGTTCACAAGTTTGGGCTGACGTAAGGCCCAACTTGAATTTGATTAGAAAGGTGCTCTCCATTCGAACTAACGAAGTAATAATGACACGTCGGTTCTCAGTGCTAATATATATAATACTACATCAAGGTAGCAAAATTTAATTTTTTTTAAAAATAAAATAATACCTTTATTACATTTTTTTATTTTATTTAACATTTATCTGATTGTATTGATTATTCATTTAAAAATCGTGTTCTTACTTTCTGATGATTAATGTGGTTAATATCCATATGAATGCATTATAGAAATTCTGAGTGTTGATTACTCTAACTTTCTATCAAATTATCAATCACATTAATTTTTTTACTAATTTCCATTTGCATAATGTGTGATATGGGAAACAAATACGAGAAAGAAAAAAAAATTAATAAAATGAATGAGAGAATTCACTATAAATTTTTTGGGTGAAAGTTGACAAAAGTGAAATTTTAGGACATCAATGCAATAAACCTTAATAAAAAGAAAAAGATGTGCAATTTCAGAGGGAGAGGACATTCAAGCATTTCTTATTTTTCTTATTTTTTTTTTCCTGCAAGAGCATTGCTGGAACATTACACGAGGTATTATTATGAATATTAATATATAATATTACTATATCTGTATATTATTAATAAGAAGAAAAATGAGTTTTGTAGAATCTGATGAGGGTAATGGTGTTTTGTGCAGAATTTTTGGTCAGGGAGAATTCCAAAGCTCTGCATTTTTAACCTTGGAAACACTTTGCAACACTTCCAAAGGAAGAATGTCGCCACTTACAACTACCATTTTCGTTTCCAGATCTACCTTGTATGACCTCACTCCTGTTGCGAAGCATAAAAAAAAGGCCATTATCAGAAATCGGAATCAGAGTTTTGTTCAATGCACATAGAAGTAAAACAAGATCAAAGAATGATCAAGTTGACTTTTTTCAGAGATGGGTACCATTTTTCAATAAAATAAGTGTTGGCCATCTCATAATAATATCAAATAATACTCCTAAAAAAATGAATTTTAATTCTAACTCATCGTATGATAACATTTTTATGTAATTATATATGATTAGAAAATCATCTCATGTGAAATTTCCAACAAATAGGACTTTGATTGAAACTTTAATCAAATACACCCATCACAATCCAAGATTATAAACTCTCCTATATAAAACACTCATGAAATATGAACACTAATAATATGAAAAAATTGTTACGTGCTCACCTTCAAGCTTTGAGATGTGCTTCTCAACTTTCTTTGCACAGCCATGGCAATGCATGGACACTCTCAGTATCACTATCTGAGAATTGAGCAAAAGGAAGATATCAATTAGCCTCATCTCAACTTTCAATTTTTTTTGCCAAAGTGAATTCAATGCAAAATGTAAAAGAAAAGAGAAACCTCACCTTAGGTTTCAATTGAAAAGCCAAAGTCTGTTTTCCCTCAACTACATCCTTGAGTCTTAGTTTGAGATCGCTGCCACTTTCAATCAAAGGCTTGCTCTCAAACTCATCATCATCTTCAAATTCCATGGAATTAACACAGAAGCATGTGTTTGAACAAGAAGAAAGACAGAACTTGTCCAACACCCAACCAAGTTTACCCATTTCAACTTTTCACTATTATCACTCACACTCAAATCTGGACTCAAAACCCACCCTCAAGTCTCAACCAATAAAAAAGCTTATAGCTTGTTATAGAGGAGGAGAAAAACAAATGAGGCTAAGGTCAAATTTTATGGGGGAAACCAAAGTGCACAGGACCCAACGAATTTTATCCAAAATAATAATAGAAAACAGAGACTGTGCGATTGGAACCTGTCATGTGATGAACCACCAAACACTGACCAAACTAAAATCCACTAAAGACAGAAGATACCAACCACTCAGTGTCATAAAAGGAGAAACATGGTTTCATAAGCGTCTCATTCACTGTTTAGGCCATGGAAGAAACAAATGCGTGTCAAAAGAGGAGAGACATGATTCATAAGAAAAGAAACAGTGATGAAAGGAAGGGAAGTGGAAGTGACAAACTTTATATGAGAATGTGATGTGACTTAGCAGAAGCTGGAGGAAAAGAGTATGTATATATGTTATATATACACAATTATAGATCGATGTGGATAAGTGTTACATCCAAATTAATGAAGTATAAGCTTGGTAAAGAGGTCAAACATAAAGGAACAAAGTGGAGGCATATTTGGTAATACAACTGTTACGCAAATTGAACACTAAGGACAAGAAAACGCATGGCAAGACGGCATAACAGGGAATTCTTTTAAGTTTTGAGCATTATATAGAAACACTGTGCACAATGCTTGATTGACATCATTCTACACTGTAATAGCTTATATATTATATAAAGAATTGGAATAAATATGATTGATTGGGATGAGGCATGCATGCTTAATTAACATTCTAAACTATGTGAGTAGATGAGTTTTTAATTATATCGATGAGTGCAAAGGGTAAAAAATGATATAGAATAAGTGAGAGTGATGGAGTGAGACATGAATGAAGCTGAGCATGTTGACGTGTTTGTCTATACGTTGAATATAATAGTGCAAAATGGGACAGTGTACCTTGCATTATTGGAGACTATGAGCTGAGAGGGGTTTGTGAATTATTGTGTTAAATAAAGGGTACTTTATTTCTACAGGTTGGTCCATGTGACAGTGGATCCTTTCAAAAATGGAGCAGATTGAGGAATTTGACAAGGCTAAGAGAAAACACACTCTTATGGAGCGTGTGTCAGTCACATCACATGAGCTTAATTTCCTTCTTTAACAGTAAAGTAGAGTTATACAAATGTGTGGTGCTTTTTACATCATATGAAGTTAACACTTACCACTACTACTACACCCGGAAGTGTTTCATGGTTGTTTTAATTTAAAAATTGAAGTATGTATTTAAGTTTTATATGAAATAAAAATAATAAAATTGAGTAATATATAAGAAAATAATTTACAAATTTATTATTTTAAAATTTTAAACTAAAGATGATGTGAAATTTATTTTCATTGCGAAAATATTATGAATATTAGGAGTGTCAAAATGAATTCTGACTCATTGACTAATCTTCCAACACCAGATAATAAGATGGACTCAATTAGAATTTTCAACCTGTAAATTGCTTTTGTCCAATTGCGTCTTGACAAATTTGTAGGTCAATTGGTTTTTTATTCATTGATCATTTTTTTAATTAAAAATTTAAATTTAAATAATTAAAAAGATTAATTTTTTTATTAAATTTGTTCTAAAAATATAAATATATAATATTATTATAATTTAAATCATTAATTTTACTAACAAATTAAATTTTAATTATTAGTCATAATGAAATTAAAAAACAAAAAAGTGACAGGTCAACATGACCTATGATAAGATGGTTGAATTTCTAGTTCGATTTTTTGTGTTTACGGTTTAACTTAACTTGATTTGTTTTTCCAAACAAAAATGAATGAAAATAACTCCTTATTACCTCTAATATGTCACATAAAATAATTTAAATAGAGATGGAAACACAATCTAGTTATTGTCCTAATTATATGTTTATATGTTTGATACTCAAGTATGTGAAAATAAAAATAAGCTTACAAAGACAAATTCTTATTCTCGAAGAGAATGTTTCAAAAAATAACCCTCAGTTCCTTTTTAACCCCTCAACTAAGGAAAATAAAAAAAGTGTCTTCAAATATGAACTCTCATTTTTTTTAAACCTCAATTAGGAACTCATTTAAAGTTAGAACTAAAATAAATTTAAATACATTTTTTTCTTAATTCAACCTTTCAAGATGTTCTTTAAAAGTAAAATTGTGACAAAATTTAAAAAATAAACGATATTTCAAATACAATATCCCGCATGATAATAACATGTACCTAATTGGATGATTGAATCATAGAAATCCAACGTGGACTCATCAACATGCACGGTTATTTTCTTTCTCATGATATGAAATTTGAAACTGGAAAATATTGTAGTTTGTTTTCTCTACGTAGTTTATCTTTCTTTATTCGGTGATTCCAAACACAGTTTACGATAGATGTGAAAGCAACTCTACAAATAATTATACGAGAAGCATGTTTTTTTTTTACAAATATATTATATAGTTTGAACTATAGTGAAAACTTTATATGTGTGCATCTAAACCTTACCGAAGCGACTTCACCTAATGCTGGCTCTACGCAAAGCAAACAGCCAGAGTTTTGTACGTGAAAGGAGCAGAGCAGGTTGTAGTCGTTAATTGCTTTTGGAAACTTGTTACCATATTAAATGCAAAACTTCCTATAACGTCATTTGTTTGTAAATTTTATCATTATAAATGAATAGGTATGTGTATATGTATAAATATATCTATGATGAGAAGATTGTAATAATTTTGTTAAAAATGAAATAAAGTGGGGTGTCGCTTAATATTATAATTTATGAAAATTATATATTATGATTCTCGTTTTTTATTCTCATCTTTTATTTTTTGATATGATTTAGTATAAATTATTAATTTAAAAAAAAATATATAATAGTATATTAATCAATGGTTTATAAAAAAATTGCGTCACAAAATAAAAGATGTGAGTTAAAAGTTGAAAATTATAGATAAAAAAGTGATGTCGATCAAAATTTTTCTAATTGTTTCTTGCTGCTCTGAGACACCGACTGAACCTGTTTGTCACTACTTACGGTTCTCTTAAATTCGCACTTCCACCATTGTAGATTGTAGTGACATCCACAAGCAAAATCCGTTCTTCACGCTACCAATGCTAATACCCTACACCGCATTAAGTATTCAAAATTCATTATAGGCGACTATGATATTTCATCGAACAGAAAAAAAAAAAATTGAGAGAGTTACAAAGAAATAAAATATCAAAAGATATATCATCCGAAATTCAAAATTCAATTAATTCATCTGTCTCAATAATTATGCCTTTTTGTTTATCAAGCTTGTCTGGAATGGAATATTGTCTTGTGGACACAAAATCTAATTGTTCTATTTCCCAAATAATAGACGCGCCCTTTTAGGAAAAAAAAAGTTCGATATAATATTTGGTGATAGAATAATTCTGCCTTAATTTTATTTTAAAATATTTTTTATGATTAGGTACTTAATTTATAAAAAATATATTAATTTCTAATTTCTTCATATTTAACTAGGTAAGAAATATTTCAAAAATAAACATATTTATGCTCTTAAAATCAAACGAATTTATTCATGTTTCAAATCTTCATACATATGGAAGTACCTAAAATACAAATATTTTGAAACAAGTAAACACGTTTCCTTTTATAGTTCGAAAAACATTTAATAATTTAATATTAATAAGCTGACCGTAGTAAACTATTAAGTGTATATGTATATATGGTGGCATGTCTTCAAAAATATTTTGGGTGTGAAAATTTTATTGATAAGTGTATTAAAATTTGAAGAAGATAGAGAAATTTAACTTTGATAATGGAGAAAAAAAATAACATATATAGATACACATTAAAATAAGAAAATTGAAACGGGTATAATAGACAAATCACATAAAATTAAAAAAGAAAAGTAAATATCTTTCTTAGTTTGAATGAAAAACCTTAAACAACTATTATAAATAACATAGTAACTACTATTTTTTTTTGGTAGCTATGAATATGATTTTAAGCCATAGAGTCTTGTATATAGATTAAGTACTTAAAAAAGTATAGTAATTTTTTTTCCAGACTGTACATTTTGAGCTATATTTTTTTATTCCCGTGAATTAAAAAAAAAAAAAAAAAAAAAAACACCCGACGTACCATAAACAACTAGCGTCCAAAGTATTGCAGTAAGTACAGAATTTATCGTAAGAGATTAAGGGGGTAAGCTTTTTCATTTAATTTAACGGTGTGGTGATGTTCATTAGTAAAAGTGATTTAATTTATTTTTCATGCATACTAAACATGTAACTTCACAAATGACTGAAGTGATTCAAGATATACTTTATACTTTATTCTTCAAAGTTATGTTCAATAAAACCATTAAAACAAACGGGTGATTATTCATCATTTTCCTTCAAATGAATAGCTTTTCATTAAAGATAACTATTATGGACTAAACAAAAGAAAAATCTTAAAAACATCGGTATTTCTCTATGATGTAAAAATACGATACGAGTATTAAATATAACACGTTTTTAATACATCAATATATTTATTTTAAAAATAATAAAATACGATACATGATATATATTTATTTTAAAAATAATAAAATACGATACATGATATATGAATATCGAAAAGTATATAATAATTCTTAAAAACATAATAAATATCTAATTGTTATTGTCTGAATCCAAAATAAAAGTATATATATTAAAGTTGTCAACATAAAAATATTAATTATTATCATTATAAAAGTACTACTATAAAAAAAAAACTTATAAATAATGATCCATTTTAATAACCAGAAATATGTTAAAGACTAATTTCCTAATTACAAACCAATTTAGAGATAAATTATTTTGTTAATCAAAATCTTGATAACTAATGTTATTAACCAATTTAGAAATTTATTATTTTGATAGTCAACACCTTGGTAACTAATGTTAGTGACTAATCTAGAACCCAATTCATAATAAAAACTATTTTAATTATACCAATTATAACTTTTTAAAACTATTTTAGTTGTCAATAATTTGTAATTTATAAGTTGATACCTAAATTAGTCACTATACACTGACTAATTATTTTTTGTCATTAAAATTAGTCATTAGTCAAATATTTTCTTGTAATGCACTACAAATTTATAAATTAAATACTTCATTAATAAGTATCAATACAAATACGTGGCCTAAGTTAAAGTATCCTTGCATCAATGTCCCCTTTATCAAATACCAAAAAAATTGACAGAGTGAAACGGAATTATTACTGCTTGAAGTTTTACCCTGCATCTACAACGAACCACAAAAAATAACGAAGATCATTTTACCGAAAAAGGCGGAAAAGTTTCTGAAGTACCAGCAACATACGTTAAATATAGCTTGTTTGTTTCCACACAACATTTGTATCTTTCAGATTTTGTACAAATAATCATCCTTCAGAGAGTACTGCATGAAATGGGGGCCAAAAATTGTACTGCATTATAAACACATTTCAACCACCAAACATTAATCATTAGTCCGTTTAGAAGCGAATATTAAGTATGGAAAAATTATATCTGATAACCAATAGAACTGATTGGAAGTTGTATTATAATCATATCAATGAATAACAGATGAATTAAAGAAAATTATTACTTGATTATATGTTTAAATAGAATGGTCAATCAATATACCATTCTCCGTTTATCAGAAAGAAACTTTATCTCGGGGTAAATCAGATTGGTAATAACAGGTCCTAGAAATAGGATGAAAATTACAGAAGAAAACTGTGTCAGTTCCAAGGATTAGAGAGAACCCTGGCCTCACTACTAACTTCTGACAATCTGTCTTACTATGTTCCTCCCTCTCCTTTATACAATGTTATTCTACCCCTTTCCTTCTCTCTAATAATTTCAGTTCAAGATATTCGCACTAATTATCAGTCACCAAATAGTAACAGAAACTGACTCGTTAACTTCACTGTCAGTAACAAATGGTTCAGGTCCTACCCTCTATGTTCAATCCATTTGGAGGGTTGCTATTTGCTAACGATACTCCCCCACCAAGCTCAACCATCTTAGAGTTTCTGTTTAGCTCCTGTCAACAGCTACAGTAAATCACTAAACTACTGATAACCATTACAGTCTAGTCATCCAATTGTGAATGACTATTTTAACAAAAGAAAATAAAAATCTTTGTTTAAATTAGTTCTTATTCAAATTCTTAAACTAACTTAAAATAATTTTTCTATGATAACAAGTCTAAAAAATGAGAGGCCTTATTTTTTAATGTTGTCCATTATATTTTTAGTTGACTATTCTAAAATTAGAGAAATTAGTTGATGACACTAGTATTAGTAGTATTAGGAGGAGGACTTGTGAAAGTATATCAGCTCAAGTGTCTTAGTTATACAAGATGTCGGTTCAGTCATCTAATTGATAAGCAATTATCTTAGTTAAACACTTAATAAGAAGGGTCTAGCAAGTGTTGGTGTTCTCAGTCAAATGTAAAAAAGTGTCCGTGACACTTCAAATAGGAGATGTGTTCATGTTTCATAGATATTGGCTTCTTTAGCTGCATTGAAACAGTGTTGAATTTTGAATGTGATTTTTAAATTTGTAATATAAATTTACATTGCTCGCTCATCTTGTATATATAGTCAAGTAAACATTTATATTATGATGCTTTTAGCTTATATTATAGCAAGTTTCTTGGTAGAATTCCCAGAAATAATATCTTTTAAACTTATTACTTCAGTTTCATGGTAAATTTTTTGAAATAATCTATCATGAAATAAAAGCTTGTTAGATAAATGGTTGATTAAGATGTTTATTCAAATACACTCTATGTTCTCAATGAAATATTTCATTAGCTTCCGAGCTTATTTTTCCCCCAAACTTCACGAATCTTTCATCTCGTAATCCCTCACGGCCTAATGCTAATGTTCTTCTAGTATACAAATTAATATAATTTCTAGAGGTTAGTTTAATTAATAAGGCATGCCCAATAGTTTACCTGCTGACACTGGTTACTTTGTCATATACTTGCTCAAATTCCAATTTATCGGAGGAAAAATTACATTCCAAGTGCAACAAGTCAAAAATACATCTACAGGGTAAAAAAACAGATAATTAGATCACAAAAGAAACTGAAACAAAAGTTTTGGAGACATACCTTCCCACAATTTCTAGAACATAGTTGAGACTGAGGAACATATCCGTCGGTGCCATGCTAGAAGCATGATCATAACAACACCATAAGGTTACATTAAAAGAAGAACCAACATAGCCCTTCAATCACATGCATTAAACACAACTATTACCAATTCAACCACTACCAACTCAACTACTAACTGCTATCAAAACATTTTTTAAAACCTCTATTGCTAGACTTAATTAATACTAAGAATCACTCCAAACCTTTGCAATCCCCTAACTAATTATAACAAAACATTAAATACAACTAACCGTATTTAAGTTACCTAACAAAATCTCCCTGTAAACTTAAATGTTTCTTTTGTCTTTCATCCTTCTTCCAAGCTTTGCCACGTGCACTCCACACCGTGCTTGCTCCTTTCATTAATAGTCTGATTCTTCTCTGTAGCTGACTGTAACTCACTTTCATTGTGGTTGACTTGTTACTTATTGGATTCTTTGCTATCTCAGTAACTGACCTGTTCTTACCCGAGTTTTTATCAATAGGTCGTGCTCCCATGTATTGTTCCGCTCAAACACATAAGTGTTCTTGCAATGTTTCAAGTTCCAAGCGCCTTTTATGCAAAACTTGCTTCTTTCTCTCTAAGTTTGCTTGCAAAATTGCATTGCCGCTAACCTCCATTTTGATTCCATGTTGCAAGTCTCTTTTTGCAATCTCTAACCTTTGAATAACAAGCTCTTCTTCAAACTCCAAGCTATCAACACTCCATGCTGAGCTATTTAGACATCTCACTGAACTCTCTGAAATGTTCATTTGCTCCATTGAGCTCTCCATGTCCCTTTTCGGGCTATTTGAGATCTCCACACTCTCTACCAAGCTTTATAAGTTATCTAGGCACCCCATCAAGTTGTCTGGGCTATGTGCATGTCTTATCGACCTATCTACGCTACTTGACTCTCTTGTGATACTCAACCTTCTTACCAAATTCTCCACTTGCTTGTGCTCTACCCCCACGTTACATCCCACCATGAACAAAATCGCTTCTTCAACTTCTTCGATGAGATTGATTGTCTCTTCTCTGTTATTTTCAGATCGACAATCTTTTGCGAAATGCCCAACCTTACCACAACTGAAACACTTACCCAATTTGCACCTCAAGTGACCTGGCAAGTTCTTCAACATAGAGCATTGACAAGTCCTTGGACTCTTCAATAGCATACTATATTCTTAAAGTTGTCAGTTAACGACCTTAAGATTTTTTTCACTACTCGACTAGTTGGCAATTTTTCTCCGTTTCTACAGAGCTGGTTTGTCATTGTTTTAATCTGAGAGATGTACTCGGCTACTCCTTCAGTCTCCTCCATCCTCATGCTCTCCAACTCTCCCTTGAGAGTTTGAAGTCAAACCTGCTTCAAACGATCATTCCCCTTATATGCCTTTTCCAGAATGTCTCACGCTTCTCTTGAAGATTTTGCACTTGCAATCTTTTCAAAGTCGAACTCATTCATAACTTGGTACAAGATGTATAAGGCTGTCTTGTCCTTCAAACACACTTCTTTCAATGCTTTGCAATCTTTTCAAAGTCGAACTCATTCATAACTTGGTACAAGATGTATAAGGCTGTCTTGTCCTTCAAACACACTTCTTTCAATGCTTTCAACTGACATTCAAGCAATTTGTGGTGTTGACCGATTCTTCGAAACCATCTTCAACAAAATTGGTGCGGAAAAGGTCAACGGAGAGGAGGTCGGTCAAGCAACTTAGGCTTTGAGTGCTTCAAGTGTGGTATTTAATGTTTTGTTATAATTAGTTGGGCGATTGCAAAGGTTAAGAGTGATTCTTAATATTAATTAAGTCTGGTAATAGAGGTCATTAATTATGTTTCGGTAGTAGTTAGTGGTTGATTTGGTAATTGTTGTGGTTAATGCATATGGTTGAAGGCCCAAGACAAAGGGTTGTACTACTCAAAGTATTTGACATAATATTAGAGTGTATTTTCAGAAAGACTTATTGTCAACACAGCCAAAGATTTAGATAAAAATTGATGATATTAGTGTTTGTTTTTTCATTAATCTCCGCTGATACCCATATTAAGTGAGTGACGGATTCATGTTGAACGGCACTGGGAAGTGGGAAATAAGAAAAACAAACACACGCCTTGATTATCAGGACGTAAGGTCAATTGTTGACTGGATAGTGGTAAAGTAGTCTGAATTGTGAATATGATTTGACTTTATTCAACAACACAATAATGCGGTGGTAGAGGAATTCTTTTGTCATCGTCAAGATATGAATAAGTTGATTTGATAGGTTGCAGAAGAAGAAAAGAACAATACAAGCTGACAAAAATAATGTAAAAAGGATTAGAAATAGAGAATCATGGGCACTTTGGAACTATAAATTCTGTGATTGCTATGGCGAAGAACAAGTGAGAAAAAAGCATGGGCAAAGAAACTAAAAGGCGCAGAAGATAGCTCCTTTGTTCAGGAAGAGCTACCAGTGTTTGAGAATGAACGCTTCACAAACCCAAAATTGTAGTAACGGGTAAACAATACACCATAAAAGATTTTTAAAATTCTAACCCAGAAAACGGGACAAGAAAGTGGAAAAGAATTACTTGGTATAAGCGGCAAGGCAACTTCGAAAGAGACCGAGCCACGAAAACCTCGTTGCTCATCAATGATAACTCCTACTTTGCGCTCATCAAGACCGTCCAATTAATCATCACTTACGTTTCTTTGATCATCAGAACTCCACCGATGGAATCCCGTCTTCATCGTAATCGCTCGCTTCCACCCTTCGTACAGTGCACCGCAGCGCTGAAACTCCGTCCCCTGTGGCAAACCGTAAAAACTAATGAAAAAAGAAAAAAGAAAAAGAAAAAAAAAGTCTGTAAAATGGTTCAGGGTTTATTAGTCTGGGTTTTTCGATTAGTGTCGGTGTTTCTGCCATTCAAAGAATTCGAAATTTTCTGTTCTCATCGGGTACTCTGTAGAGTAGTGGTACATATACCCATACCGTCAAAATATTTTGATGTAAATTTATTTGATGTTAATTATTTTGTTTAATATTTTAGTTTATTAGATAATGTAAAAAAGTAAATTTAATAAATTATTTGTTAATATTTTTTACTTGTTATAAATTATTTCCGTATCACGTAGATTTTAAATAATAAAAGTTAATTAAATATTTTATTATTATTTGGTAATAAGTTATTAAATAATGAAAAAGATAAAAAAAAAAACTAAGTTTGAAATGCATTTTAAAACAATAAATTGTACGCTGTACGTGTGATTAACTATTTTTACTCAATGTAAAGTAATTTGGATAAAAAGCATTATATTTATTGATTTGTTTTGAGAGTATTGAAGTGACATTATAGAGAAAAAAAATTAAAAGAAAGAAGAAGTTTTGAAAAAAATACTACTGTTAGAGAATACACTACTGTTGGAAATTAGAGAAGTTTAATGGGTTAAAAAATGAAAAAGGTTCTTCTGAAATAACTTAACTTAGAGTAAATTAGTTTTTGAACGCGTTATTATTTTATAAACAACGTTTTAATTACCAAAGTTAATTAAAATCATTAAGTTAAATTCTTGTAAGCGAAATTAGTAATTAGTATTTAAATAAATGAATTTGATATTATGTGTTAATATTTTTCAGTTTTTTGTTATAATTTAATTATATATAATAAAAATTATTTCAAAAAATTAATAATTCATAGTAATAAGTAATATAATAAAGAAAAGATGTGACAATCTTTTGAATTTCAATTAATTATGCTAAAGGATGCATAATTTTCTATTCCTTGGACTAAAAAATGAAGTAAAAGATATTGCATAATTATAACTTAAATAAAGTTTGCAAGTTATGGTTGCGTTGTTGTTTTGTACGGACAGCCATAGTGGTACTGTAGTAAACGACAGGAAAGAAGCTTATAATTGTTTTGAATATTTGTATGCGACGAAGAGGGATATGGTATTATTGATTAAAATTCCTTTAGTTTTATTGTTCATCGCTGGAGAAAAGAAAGCTGAAATGAAAGCATATTATGCATTGAACATTACACATGGTCCCGGAAACACAATGGAAGAATCCGGCGATTCTTTTTGTTTGATTTTTCGTTGAGTTTCTTTTCAATTACTTTTTTTTTCTTCTTACTTTTAAGAGATATTCCCTAAAAATGGTTATTGAAATGGGTTCATTAGGTAAGTAATAATTTCAGTGGTTGCATCAGACATGCTTATAAATTTTTATAATAAAATTTAAATGAAAATAAAATAAATATAAATTTAATTTTTAATAATAATTAATTTAATCCAATAAAATATAAATATAAATATAACTTTAATTTTAATTAATAAAATATAGATTCTTTTTTTATAACGGATACCTATGGGTATGATATTTGTATTCAATCTGTTCATGAATGACTGTTAAAATATCTGTTATATGTAGGTATCAACTATCCGCTTTGAACTTTTTTTCTTAAATATCCGCATGCACAAGTATTTTTGTCATCTTAGTCAAGTAATGTGGTTTATTAGAAAAGTGGTTTCGTTGATAGGTCAATTAGGGTGATCAATTAATGGTTTTATGATCCATATGGTGATAAGAAGATATGTTAAATATAAAATGATATGTTTTGAATTAATAAGACATATACGAGGGACTAAATTGAATCAATAAGACATATATAAAGACTAAATTAAAATAACACGTGAAATTGCATTGTCATATGACACTAAAAATGCCGCGTTCACACCATTTACTGGATCGATATTTTCTTTTTTTGTAAAAAAATATTAAAAATTTAGAAAGATTTAAAAAGTAAAAAAACTATAGACCGACACACCATTAATAACATTAATAATTTATATTTACAAATGATCTAATTAAATCACTTTTTCAAAATTTGGATTATAATTGTCACTTTTTTTTAAAGTGATACAAAATTTACATCCTTGTATCGAAGTGGTTATTATCCCATTAATTAAACTTTCATTATTACATGTCAAAGTAGCAGTAAAATATTACTTTCCACGTCACTGTTCACTGTGTAAAATTTAGAAGTTTTTTCGTGATGAACCTAATTCTTTCAACCAGTCTTGAGCTAGCGAGGTAAAAAGATTGATATACCAGAAGTTGATATTTTTAAGATCAGATTTTACCCATGGGTTGAACTTTACCTCATGGTGCACAATTTCATGTTCCAAAGCCAGATTTCCTATTATTTTTTTTAATAAGACACACCTAACTACTTAAAAATAACATTTAATTATCTTGATCTCTAAGTTGAAAAATAAATGAAGGTAGAGGCTTCACAAGAAATAACAGACAAGAAAAATTAAGGAATTATGTTTTCAAACAGAGAATAAAATCATTAAAAGCAGAAATAAACTTATGCATTATTTATTTTTAATTTAAGTATCAGTTAGTTTTAAATATATAGTAATGTCAAATATTTAGACTCCGATACTTATGATTCAACTAATGTTTGGAGTAAAATTATCTTCGGGGAAAAATAGTCTCCATCAAAAAATATGTTGTTAGGCAGAAAAGAAAATAATCTGGGATGCAACTATAGGAGCAATTTGGGCACACCATCACTTTGTTTATTCAAAGTCAAAACAAAATATTTTTCACAAAAGAAAGTAAATCTTCTAAACACACTTTTCTTTCTAATTTTAAAAGGTTGAACTCACAATCAAGCTATTTGATTTTTTCAGAGTACGCCTTCTCTTGAATTTCAAAATCAACTACACATGGGTCTAAAACTTTCTGAAACCCTTATTGGACGAGGATTGGAAGGAAGTTTCAAAACTTTAGTTGAATTTAGACAAGGAATATCACAAGCTGTATGTATACGAATTAGACACATAATTCGTATAATTTCGAACCTTTTCAGTCACCCACAAAAATATTCACACATAATATACATATTTTCAAAATCAATTTTACCATCAAATGAAATGTTTGTTGTAGATGAGGCCAGAAAAAAAATTATACATATTTTCGTTGTGTTATATTACTTGTGTTAATTATTTTATTTTCCTTTTTAGTGTTTTTTCTATTTAAAAAAAAAGGAGTAATATAATAGTCAAGAATGCTATATATAGAATTTGGAGTCCTCATGTACGACCAAAGCTGGAGACTGTTCTAATAAATTAGAATCAGACCGTAAAATAAAATCATCCTCCGTATACAGCTGGAGGCTGTACTAAAAAAATTTGCGAAATATAATAAACTTTTTTTTTTTCGATCAATCCTTCCTTTCCTCTCTGTCCTCTCCCTTTCTTCTCTTTTCATGCTGTTACGCTAATCTCCCCCGACTCTGTACAAACCTGTAACTGATTTCTTAATTCAGAAAGATCTCTCTCTTGCTCGCTCGCTCTCTCTTTCTCCTTTGAGCGCTGTAAGGTGCTGAAGTTGAAGACTCATAACTGATTCTTCTTCTGCTGCAAAATCAGGTTACTACTTCTCATTTCCTTTTTCTCTCGTTAGCGTTCCTCTTTCTTCAACTGTTCAGGTTTTCAAACAGTTTTCACTACACAAGGTTGCTCACTTGAACGCTTTGCTATTCTAGCCTAGTCCTCTACTACCAGATCTACTGTTTTCTCATTGTCGTTTCTTTTTGCGTCGTCTTTGCACTCTTCGCCGTTCCGTTGCTGCGAAAATTGTTGCCTAAGGAACGGAATGTTCTTGATTATTGTTTTCGTTTTAGTTCTGGAACATTCTAGCCGCGTTATGCGGAGCTAACGCGGATGATCTTCATTTTGGATGAAAACATGAAAAGTTTTTAGTCTGTTTTGCTTTGTAGCCTTTGGAGCAAGCAGAGTTTGCTTAATTGGATTTTTTTTATTTTCGTGAGTAATTGATGTTTATGTCGTATATGCTCTGATGTGTGCAACAGAAGTGAAGATGGCTAGTCGAGCGAAGGAAGATGAGAAAAATGAACGAATAATTCGAGGTCTTCTCAAACTTACGCCGAATCGAAGATGTATTAACTGTAACAGTCTGGTAGGTTTTTTTCCTCCCTCTCTTGATAATTAAACTTGTTCTGAAATTACGGATTGAGTTATTGTTAGGTGCTCTTTGTGCTAGCGAGTTTTCCTACTATGTACACCACTGAATGTATACAACATCAGTTTAAAACATTGAAATTGTAGTCAAGGTGAGGGACATTGATATGTTTTACCTTCAATGTAATGTGAGTAATGACTTACTCTTCAAACACCTAAGATGTCTGTGTGTAATTTTGGTACGTTTGAAATTGGATGAGTGGCCCAAGGTCATTAATGTTAGGTTGACATGGGCTTTGTTATCGCGGGAAAGTCATTTTAAATAGATTGCTAGTTAATGGAAACAAAATGGTGTGACAGAAGGAATGCATTGCAGTAAGGAATTGTTGGTTTGTTTAACTATTTGCAAATCATTGCACACTTGACAATATGTTGGAGAAATCATGGGAGTAAAATATTTTTTCTTTTTGCTGGACAACAGTTAGCAGATATATGCATGCCGTGCAATTTCTAGTTGTATTTGAAAAATGCTGTAGTGGATGTCCCAAATTATTCTGGTGTATGGAATGGCAATAATACGAAGGAGTCTTTCTCTTAACTTTCTACCGTCAATTATTAAAAATAACAGTTGAGTTAGATGTTTTAATCGTTTAAAGTCAGCTTTTATTCGGGTAATATTGCTTTCATTTTATGATTTTCAATTATTAATCTAGGAACTTTCAAATAATTTATAAGCTTGTTTTGCCGCATGCCTTCATTCTACGATCATGGTTGTAGCCCATTAAAATTGTTGGGATGACAGCAGTATGCAGTACCTATCTATATTCTCTGGTTTCATGCAACAAAGGAGCCTTAGATGAATGGATAAATTTGGATATAAGATAGGATGCTTTTGTTGGGCATCTGAATTGTCTTTTTAGATTTTTAATTAAGAGCCAGTAATCTCTACCAACTTTTAGAGTGTTTTTTTTTTTTTTTGCATTTTTCTGAACCTATCTCGTTGAATTTGATGTTAGTATTTGAGAAAAGTTGGTTTCATTGAACCCTTTTTCTTTCTCCGTTGTTAGGGTCCACAATATGTGTGCACGAATTTCTGGACGTTTGTATGCACTAACTGTAGCGGAATACAGTAAGTACTTGCAACCTTTTTTGCTTATAGTGTTGTCAAAATGCGTTGTCTTTAAAGATTGTTAAGTAGATATTCTTTAAGGTGCTTCGCAAACCCACAGTACTGATGACTAGTATTGGTCTGCACAATGGACTTGGGTTTTGCCATGTGCCTCTAGTTTACTGACTTTCTATATATTTTCCTCTTGATATTTCTTCTACTCCAGTGACAATGAAGCTGGAAATCTCTGTATATACATAATGTTTGTTTCTTATTCTTTCTGAATATTGTTGTTTTTGATGGATAGTAGTTTTGTAAATTGTACACCTACAAAAGTATGATTTTTCATTGGCAGTTTTATCCAAACTGTAATTTGTTTAAATATTCTGTCGTAGAAGAGATAGGACAATGTTAGTTCAGTTTTCTTTCCTCACAAATGCCTTTTGTTTTAATTTCCAGCCGAGAATTTACACATCGGGTGAAATCAATTTCAATGGCCAAATTTACTGCACAAGAAGTTAGTGCACTTCAAGAAGGTGGAAATCAGGTGTGAATGTGTTTTTGTGATAAAACTTGCTTTTGATATCTTGAGTCTCTCATGTTACAATTTATTATGTGGTTTTCCATTATATCTAATTTTTGCAGCGTGCAAAAGAAATTTATTTTAAAGAATGGGACCCACAACGTCATTCTTTTCCTGATAGCAGGTAAACATTTGCTTGTTAGCTCTTGTGGTAATTGCAGACTGCATTATTCTAATTTGCATTCTGGTGCCAGCCATGTTGATAGGCTCCGGCATTTCATCAAGCATGTTTATATCGATAGAAGATTCAGCGGTGAGAAGACCAATGATAAACCTCCAAGAGTAAAGGTGCTAAAGCATTTGTTTTCTTTGGATTTATCATTTTAAGTAGATACAAAATAGTTTATCACGACTTGTGAGTTCGATTTGCCATAAGAAACACACATAAATGATATAAATTCAACACCAAATTTTAAAAGTAGTAGGAAACAGTATATATGTTCACACACATACGCATGTATGTCAGTTAAATTGGGTGCTCAATATCTGACAATATCGCTGCTACCTTCTCTCTCTCTCTCTCTCTCTCTCTCTCTCTCTAAATTAGCTTACAAGGTTAAAATTGGTTCCACCCTTTTGTAATAATAATGATAAACGGTCTCGTACTGCTGTGTTGAAGCCCTGTTAGGTCTGAAAATTTCTTTGTATGAGAAACATATGGACCCATGTTGTTAGTGTTCCATGTTCTGTCTGTACTTAATTGATTTAACTAGTACATTGTTATACAGGGTGACAAGGATGATTTCTATGAAAACAAGAAGACAGAGATGTATCAGGGTGGGCCGAAAAGCCCTCCATATGAGGACCATTACAGTGATAGGTCTAGTCCTGGTGGAAGAAGTCCTGGATATGATCAAGAAAATAGGCAATATGTTGATTACAAGATAAGTCCTGGTCGTCCTCCTATACTAAACGACTGGCATCGAGAAGAAAGGTTTGGCGATCGACGAAAATATGATGATCAGAGAATATCTGATGGAAATCATAAGGAAAGCCATTCTCCTGATCATACCAAGGATCCAGATTCTTCCAGCCCTCCTGTGGTCCGACCTGTTAGAGAAATCTTGGGAGAAAATGTAGTACCTCTTCGAATTAGTGAACCACCCAAAACAAACGGTGTACAGGCTGCTAATGGCTCAACATTTGCACAGGTAAAGTTATTGCTAATGATGATCTTTGTATGCTCCAAGGGTTTGTGTTGGGAGTTAGGACTGTTGGCATGGTTATAATAGTTAGTTAGTAGAAGGGGATAGAGGGGTTGTGAGGTAAATAAATAGCAGGAGGATGGAAAGGAATTTGATTTAGGTCAATATCTTTCTCTTTTTTTTTATAAAAAAAGATGAGCAATGCTCTGTAAGCATCAAGAGAACATGGAAGTGACAATAAGCATGAACGTGAACATATTCTTTTTTTGTTCTCTTATTATATATGCATGTGATGTGGTTCAATATTTACATTTTTTTACTATGAATTTTATGGGACGATCTCCCCTTTTAAGCTTGCCAAAATTGATTTTCTACAAAAATAAATTATCATAATTGATTATTGTAATTGCAGAGAACTGCATCTTCCAGTAGCTTAGCATCCAGCGATGTAACCCGGACAGAAGTTAAGCCTGAGACTATTAAGAGCCTTATTGATTTTGATGATGATCCTGAACCAGCTGTTACTCCAGCAATTACTCAAGCCCAACAAACTACTGTTGCTGAAGTTGGGATGCTTGCATATTCCAATGATAATAATTGGGCCTCTTTTGATTTTTCTCCTGAGGCAAATGCACCTCAGGGTCCTTCAAACGTAAATCCACTTGAATCTGTGCTGACACAATTGACAGTACCAGTATCTTTACCTTCTCAGGTTTCCCGAGCCCAAGGTGATCCCCAGTTGCAACATCTATTCCCGGGAAGTAAATGACAAGATTGTTAACAGTCTACAATTCTTCTTTTTTCCTAGCAGGACCTTTGACGGGATCAACTCTTACTGCTAGCAGCTTCTCAACATTCCCACCTACTAGTGCTTCAGTAACATCTTTTGAAGTGACAGCGACATCAACTTTCAATAATGCAGGACAGTGGGCTAGTTTGCAGTATCAGCAACAACAACCTTTGTTCACTGCTGCTGCAAGTCAACCTTCTATTCTACAAGCCACTCCACCAGTTGGTGCAGCTTTGAATAATCAGGTTCGTCTTATTGTATAATTGTCTCAAATGTTATGTCTATCAATTCAGATGTTGTATTTGTTTACCCTTTCTGGGAAATTTCTTGCAGCCCTGGACCGTACCATCTGTACCGTCACTACAAGGGCATCCAAGCACATCAATACCCCATGCATCACACCTTGTCCCAAAGCCTGCCAATGAGGCTATGTCCAGTGTTGTTTTACAACCTTCTGCAGTTGAAATGAAACCAAGTGGAAGAAATGAGCTTCCAGAGGTATTCTTCACTTCATATTTTTGCTTCATGAAACATCTACATTCTGCAGTTGATTTTGTGTATCTACTGTTTATCTTAGTGAAATAGTTGTGATTTGTGCAGGATCTATTCACAGTAAAATATCCATCCTTCCCTGCCCCAGTCCCAGGTTGGCAAACCGGTCTACCACCTAGTATGGGTATCCCAATTCAATACAATAATGCAGTGGTATTGTTAAAATTCAATTTATTAACTGTCAATTTTAAACTTTTTCTCCTGGCTAGTACAATAGTATGACGCATATCTCATAAATCTCTTCCCATCGTTACAGCCCATGCCAAGTTTTCCACAAGCATCAAAGTCAATAAATCCATTCGACGCCAGTAACGAACCTACTCCAGTTCAAGTCCCAACAGTATGTCACTTTCATTGATACACTAGTGCTTAATGTTCACAGTGATACAGTATATTCTATTGGTCCTATTTTGTGTAAGTCACATGTGAATATTGTATTAAACCAATTATATTTAACATTGTTCATTTGGTATATTGACTCTTCTAGAGTCCTTCACGTGGTTTGGATTTGTCCTCTATTGAGTTATTAACTAATGTTTTTTTAACATTAATTACGTTACTATCTGAAGTTTGCATCTCGCTTAGAGGTGCCTCATATGAATGTCTTGTCTTTATTTTCTTTCTCTCTGGTATTGCATTGAGTCAATTCAATAATTAATTACTCATGCGGGTGATGCATTTTGGTTGGTGTTCCTCGGTTGCAGTTTCCTTCCATGTCATCTCTGCAAGGTGCTCTGCCTAGTGTAACGCCATCAGCTAAAATCCACCCTTCAAATATGGGTAATCCATCTCTTGCCTGGAATCCGTCATCATCATATGCATTAGTGCCGCCTCCTCAAGCACAAACTATTGCACCCGTAATGGGACCAGGTAATCCGATTACTATTTCCGCAATCAGCTACTCCATGTAAGGCAATTTTGCCCTTTATCTGTATCCTTAACAATGTTAAAATCTTAGGGGCATACATGGGACAACAAATGGTCACTAACATGCCAATGCCAAGGTAACTAATTATTCTCTAGTCTTTTTAAATTTACCTTTTGCGTGTGCTGTCGTTGGTTAGTTATTTTCTCATGGAAAAATCTTTTGGTCTAATCATTCGTAAAATGTCCCGTGTTGGAATACAAAAAATAGCCACTCATACTATAGCATAGCATCATGTTTCATAGGCTCCTGTTCCTTGACTGGGCTGCTATAAGTGTTAGCAGTGATTACTGAGAATTGAGTTTCATTTGTTACTTGTGAAGTAATATGTGCAAGGGATAATTTATTGGTGTTACCCTTAAGATTTATAACTGAATATGTAGGCATCAAGGATTTGGGAGGTTGGCGACTGAGGGAACTGTTACCCCAAACACCTTTCTGGCAGGAGGAAACCCTTTCGGATGATCTTAAGTTTTTGTCTGCTGGCACTCTTTAGGCCACGCACGAACTTGTTGCACCCTGTACAAACATGGTTGAAATTTCTGTCGTTTGTCAGTCAAAAGGAAACACTCGAGCATATTGAAGTTAGTCATTTTCGCCCGTGGGTTAGATAAAAAAAATTTGCACCGGGCCTTGTACATTGTTTATTGTTATAGGAAAGATACAAGCACACCTTTGTGGAAATAGAAGTGCTTGCAATATCATTTTTCAGATTTTCTTGTATTATTTGGTAGTATCATAATTTTTGTAAGGTCGTTCTATTCGTTGAGGTACGCGAGATCTCCCTGTTAAATAATTTGTTAAATGAGTTCTAAGCCTATCTGTTTATTGAAATTCTTATGTGGTTGCTGTTAATTTTTTCGTTTACATTATACTGCTTAGGTTTTACATTATCCCTACAGTTTCATACGTAAATTTGACTTTTATTTATTAGAAATAAAAGTCAAATTTTATAGATTTTTATAAAATTCGTCTATAGTTAAAAAAAGGTCCCTTTAATTAAAACAAATTGAAAATATATAGATTTTTTACAATGTTATTCTACTACAAATGATCACATCAGATAATTTTATTTGATTTTTATAATAATTATTGTGATATTTTTAGTAAGGCTAGCTAACTAATACATTAAGATTAAGAAAATTAGTTATATAAGTTGTATTTCATTTATTATTGATTGAAATTAAAAACTACTGAATTAAAAGTTTTTTTTTTTTCTGACAAGGGAAAACGTATTAATGCAGGAGAGATTCTACATTGGTTCTTATAACAAATATCAAGTCAAACATCTAACTTTCTTCTTGTAAAAAATGCCAGAAGGAGTGTTTTAAATTCATGAACAATGATTACTTTGTAGTTCTAATTATAAATCTTGTATTCGTTATGTATAATAATTATACGAAATGCTATCAAAACGACGTCTAGAATAAATTTTTAATCACAACTAGTTGTAGCTAAAATTTGTTCAATAAGGATAGTTATTAACTTGCTTCTTGATAATAATTTCTTTAGTCCTTTGCTTTTAACATACTCACTCGAGGATTTTAATTTTTGAATCATGTCTTCATTCGGTTCGGATTTTACTATTTGTTTTAAAATTAAGAGAAGACCGGATCAACTTCTGTCATCCACTCAAATCATGAAAATTCGAATAGTCCTAGATCAATGCACGTTTCCTTCCAACTACTGTTTTCAAGATTCAATTTAGTTCTATATCAATTTCTACTAAAATTAGCCTTGATTAAAAAGCATTTTTTATTACAAAAGCAACCCTATAGTTTAGAAAATTAAAATGGATATATAAGAAGATTTAAATATATTTTTTCCTTTCACTTTCCTAAGAATCTTTTAAAAATAAAATTGTGATTTACTTTCATAAAGATTTTTTAAGGACAAAATTATAAAATTTTTAAAGACAATGTAAAACATATGTTTTTAACAATTCGAATATATGTTGGTTAATAATAATTCTATCACCAGATCTAAGATAGAATTATTAGTGTCTTATATTTTTTACATCGCCAATAAACATAAAATGAGTAATCCATTATGAAACACAAATTTTTGTAAAGATTTATCAAACCTATCATTAATATTTAAAGATACTTTTATTGTTTTCAGACTCATATTTGAATAAGCAAATATTTCAGATGACATAGTAAAATATTTATATCATCATTATTCTCAACAACAAAAGAATCTGTACCAATAGAATAGAAAAGAAAAAAAAATACCATAATTGACAGTCTAAATTTATTTGTGAAGGCACTATAATAAATCTTACTTTCAGAGGTACAAGAGAATGTTAATTTTATAGGACTTGGACTAGTCCTCTCAATCACAATTAGGAAGAAATATGAATGTGAAGAAGGAGATGGATAGTTACTGAGAGCGACAAATTTAACGACTTAAACATTTTATTTTTATTTTTAGTTTTAGTTTAGATTGTCTATTTCAGATCTCAATATAATCTACTTCTAGATTCCTTGAGTAGACCCATTTCACTAATTGAATCTGTTTTGATAACTCTGTTTAATCCACAATCATTATCTATATACTATTTTTTTATAGGTTCTACACCATTGAAACTTACCAGTATTTCTTTTAGATTTGTTCAAGACATGCTCTAGATTATCTCCTTTACATTAACACATGTATAGTTAACAATGTTCTTTACCCATCTCAGTCTCTAAGTTATGCCATTCCTTAAACTGAGTTAATTTTTTTTAGTCCAATTGCGTGTTACTCAATTTAATGGTGTAAGTTTTGTGTCATATTTTAAAAGGTAAAATCTTACATTGTTTAATTATTATTTTTAAGAGAATTTATACACCACCATGTTTTGTATACTTTAAAAGTGAATAATAAGGATTCGCACATAAAGTCGAGTACCTACTCCCATCATCAATCACCACAATCTATCTCTTTCAAATGTAAGGACTAATTTACAATCTTGAAAATAACTATTAACTACATTCATAAAGAGATTAAGTGTGTATCTACACCTGCCTATAAAAAGCGCAAATTGTTGCATTTTCACGTGTTCACTACATACAAATATTGTATGCATTGAAATTATTTTCACCTATTTTCGTTCATAAACACCAAGACAAAATAATTGTTCAATTTGTTGTTAAAATCTTTAGACTCACGTTAAAGATACTAATTAACCTACTTTTAAATAAATATTCATATATCTAGTTTCTTATTAAGAAATTGCTTCTAAATTATGAATTAAACCATTTTTACACTAAATAAAAAAAATATACTAGGTTTGACGTCTAACATAACTTTATAACTAAAATACCAAGCATAAAATAACTTAATTTTAAAATCAATTTTACTCACATTTAGCAACATTAAGGATTTCTATGTATTCAATCGAAACAACGTTTGTATCACATGACGTTGAAAGAAAATCTCCTAAATCCACGACACATTGTTTTTGTTCTTTTCTTTTTTTAAAAAATAAAATAAAAATCATATTATATGTATTTGTAAAACGAGAGGAGTGTGATGGTCAAGCATGTAAAGGAATTTAGAGTCGCCAAGTATGACCATGCTGAAGACTGTTCTAACAAATTAAAAACAAACCGTAAAATAAATTCAACCTCCGCACACAGCTGGAGGCTGTCTTAAAAAATAAAAAATAAACTTTAAAAAATATAACAAACTTTTTTTCCGATCAATTCTTCCTTTTTCCTCTCTGTTCTCTCGGCTTCTTCTCTTTTCATGCTGTTTCGCAAATCTCTCTCAGCTCTGTACAAACCTGTAACTGATTTCTCAATTCTGAAAGATCTCTCTCTTGCTCGCTCGCTCTCTCTTTCTCCTTTTAGCGCTGTAAGGTGCTGAAGTTCAATACTCGTAACTGATTCTTCTTCTGCTGCAAAATCAGGTTACTACTTCTCATTTCATTCATTTACTTTTTCTCTCCGCATCGTTTCTCTTTCTTCAACTTTTAGGGTTTTCAAACAGTTTTCACTTCACAAGGTTGCTCACTTGAACGCTTTGCTATTCTAGCCTAGTCCTCTACTATCAGATCTACTGTTTTTGCATTATCGTTTGTTTATGCGTCCTCTGTGCACTCTTCGCCGTTCTGTTGCTGAGAAAATTGTTGCCTAAGGAATGGAATGTTCTAGATTATAGTTTTCGTTTTTTTTTTTCTGGAACTTTGTAGACGTTATGCGGAGCTAACGCAGATGATCGTGATTTTGGATGAAAGCATGAAAAGTGTTTTAGTTTGTTGCTTTGTGGCTTTTGGAGCAATCTGAATTTGTTTAGTTGGATTTTGTTTATTTCGTGAGGGATTGATGTTTATGTTGTATATGCTGTGATGTGTGCAACAGAAGTGAAGATGGCTAGTCGACTGAAGGAAGATGAGAAAAATGAACGAATAATTCGAGGTCTTCTCAAACTTACGCCGAATCGGAGATGTATTAACTGTAACAGTTTGGTAAGATTTTTTTCCCTCGCTCTCTTGATAATTATTGCCGGATTGAGTTATTGTTAGGTGATCTTTGTGCTAGAATTTTCTTACTTTGTGTCGTGGAATGTATACTACAGCAATTTAAAACATTCAAAGTATAGTTAAGGTGAGGGACATTAATATGATCTACATTCAATGGTGACGTAAAGATTTGTCTTACTCTTCAAACCCCTAAGAATTTCGGAGCGAAATTGGGCGAGTGGCCCAAGGTCATTGATTTTAGATTCACCTGAACTCTGTTATCACGGGAAAGACACTTTAAATAGATTGCTGGTTAATGGAAACAAAATGGAAATGCATTTGGGCAATGAGTTGTAGGTTCATTTGACTGTCTGCGTAACATTGCACACCTTAAGTTATGGTGGAGAAAACATGATAGCAAAAAACTTTTTGCTTTTTGCTGACCAACCGTTGGCAGATACATGCATGACACAATTTCTTATTGTATTTGAAAATGCTAGAGTGGGTGGCACAAATTGTATGATGTGTATGGCATGCCAACAATATGAAGTAGTGTTTCATTTGACTGTCGTACTGCAATTATTGAAAATTGTATTAGAGTTAGATATTGTAATCTTTTGAAGTGGGGCTTTATTCAGTAATAATATTTTCATTTTTGGATTTTTATTATTAATCAAGAAACTTCCAAATTATCTACAAGCTTGTTCTGCAGTATGCCTTCATTATTTTTTACTATAGACAAGATTTTGTAAAATGAGTCTATAATTATTATAAAGATGTTGTGGGGAAACAGTAGATGCGACCAGATTTTATCTAAGGTCATGGCTGTTACCCATTAAAGTTGTCGTGGATGATAGCGTATGCGTACCTATCAATAATCTCTGGATTCTAAGCAAAAAAGGAATCTCAAATGGTGATAAATCTGATTATAAGATAGATAGAATGTTTTTGTTGGGCTATCGTTTTTAGACCTTGATATATGAGACAGTTATCTCTATCAACTTTTATATTGTTGTTCTGATTGCATTCTTCTGGACCTTTCTTGAAAATTGTTGAATTTGATGTTAATGTTTGAGAAAAGGTGGTTTCATTGATACCTTTTTTCTTTCTCCATTGTTAGGGACCACAATATGTGTGCACAAATTTCTGGACGTTTGTATGCATTAACTGTAGCGGAATACAGTAAGTACTTACAACCTTTCTGATTTCAATGATATCATAATGATTTGGCTTTGAGGATTGTTTAATAGATACTCTTTGATGGACTCAAGTTTTCCATGTGCCTTTAGTTTACAGGCTTTCTATATGTTTTCCTCGTGATCTTTTCTACACCCCACTAGCAATGAAGCTGGAATGTCTGTATATATACTTGATTAATTTTTCTTGTTCTCTTTGTGTGTTGCTGTAATGCTGTTTTTGATGGATTGTAGTTCATAAATTATACACCTACAAAAGTCTGTTTTTTGTTTGGCAGATTGATACAAATTGTAATTTGTTTAAATATTCTGCCGTAGCACAATGTTGGTTCAGTTTCCTTTCTTCTCAACTGCTTTTTGTTTTAATTTCTAGCCGAGAATTTACACATCGGGTAAAATCAATTTCAATGGCCAAATTTACTGCACTAGAAGTTAGTGCACTTCAGGAAGGTGGAAATCAGGTATGAACTTTTTGTGCGCTGAAGCTTGCTCGAGATATCTTGAGCCTGTCATGATCAGATTTCTTAGGTTGTTTTTCATTATATCTAATATTTGCAGCGTGCAAAAGAAATCTATTTTAAAGAATGGGATCCACAACGTCATTCTTTGCCTGATAGCAGGTAAGCATGTTCTTGTTAGCTCTTTTGTTAATTGCAGACTGCATTATTCTGACTTGCATTCTGGTGCCAGCAATGTTGACAGGCTCCGGGATTTCATCAAGCATGTTTATGTGGATAGAAGATTCAGTGGTGAAAGGACCAATGATAAACCTCCAAGAGCCAAGGTACCAAAGTTTTTCTTTGGATTTACCATTTTAAGCAGATACAGGATAGTCTATCCCGAATTCAATTTTAACCCATGAGACATTGATACATGACTCAAGTTCAATAAGAATTTTAGAAGTAGTAGGAAACAATATATAAACACAGAGAACTGAAAACCAGAGCACTGACAAAAACAACGAAATTCTTGATTAAAAATAAGATAAAAATTATTGAATATTCTTTTAGGGGTTCATAGATTTATGAACTTGGTTATTAAACTAATGAATTGCACAAAAAAAAATCCCTTTTTTGAATAAAGAAACAAGCAAAAACACAAAAATATAGAAAAAAAACACACAATTTATTTGTAATTGGTATCTGTTTTCAAAATAAAAATTGCAAGTTGACAAAACAAAAGCGAAAGGAGATGTTTGAATAAAAATAAATCCCTTTTTTAAAGTTCTTATATTTTTAGAGGATTGGACAACGTGAATGTTTATTATAGATAAAAAAAGGCAGCTATCTTCTCTCTCTCTTTTAAAATTTGCTGCGATGTTTATGATAGGTAGCACCTGTTTTTAGTAATAATGATGACTGGTCCAGTGCTGCTTTGTAGCCATATCGGAGCTGAAAATTTCTTTTTTTGAATCTGACACATTCAGACGCATGTTGTTTGGATAGTCTAGTCTGCCATGTTGGGTATGCATCTTTGCTTAATTGATTTAACTAGTACATTGTTATACAGGGTGACAAGGATGATTCCTATGAAAACAAGAGGACAGAGACGTATCAAGGAGGACCTAAAAGCCCTCCTTACGAGGATCGTTACAGTGACAGGTCTAGTCCTGGTGGAAGAAGTCCGGGATATGATCAAGAAAATAGGCAATATGGTGGTGATTACAAGATAAGTCCTGGTCGTCCTCCTATAATCAATGATTGGCGTCGAGAAGAAAGATTTGGAGATGGACGGAAATATGAAGATAATAAAATATCCGATGGAAATCATAAGTGGGAGGGCCATTCTCCTGATCGAACCAAGGATTCAGGTTCTTCCAGCCCACCCATTGTCCGACCTGTTAGAGAGATCTTGGGAGAAAATGTAGTACCTCTTCGAATAAGTGAACCGCCCAAAACAAACAAGGGTCTGGCTGCTAACGGCTCAACACTCACGCAGGTAGGTATTATTGACGGTGTTCCATCTGCTTCAACCATAGGTGTTTAGAGTTAGGGTAGTTAATTGGGGCATTTACAATAAATAGTTAGTAGACGGTGTTCCTTAGAGGGTTTTAATGAGGTAGGTAAATATAATAAAATGATGGAATTGAATTTGATTTAGATCAATATCTTCTTGTAAAATGAACAATGTTCTGTAAGCATCAAAAGAAATGGAAGTGACAATAAGCATGAACATCAACATATTCATTTATTGTTTCTCTTATCAATTTATGTGATGTGGTTCAGTATTTACTTCTTTTACTATGAATCTTCTGGGCTGATCTCCCCCTGTCCTCTCCCCCTTTTACCTTGTAAGTGTCCCAAAATTGGTTTTCTATGGAAAAAATATTATCATAATTGACTATTGTAATTACAGAGAACTGCATCTTCCAGTAGCTTAGCATCCAGCCATGGAACCCCAGTAGAAGTTAAGCCTGAGACTCTGAAGAGCCTTATTGATTTTGATGATGATCCTGAACCATCTGCTGCTCCAGCAATTCCTCAAGCCCATCAGACTGCTGTGGCTGAACTTGGGATGCCTGCTAATTCTAATAATAACAATTGGGCATCTTTTGATTTTGCTCCTGAGGCAAAAACACCGCATGGTCCTTCAAACGTTAATCCACTTGAATCTATGCTTACTCAATTGACAGGACCAGTATCTTTACCTTCTCAAGTTTCCCAAGCCCAAGGTGATCCTCATGTTGCAATGCCTATTCCTAGGAGGTTAATGACAAAATTGTTATTCAGTGACTCCTCTTTTCTCTGCAGGACCTGTGACGGGATCAACTCTATCATCTGCTACTGCTGTTGGAGGTACATTTGCTAGCAGCTTCTCAACATTCCCACCCAGTGATGCTTCTGTAACATCTTCCGGATTGATGACAGCATCAATTCTGAATAATGCTGGACAGTGGTCTAGTTTGCAGTATCAGCAACAGCAACCTTTGTTTGCCGCAGCTGCTAGTCAGCCTTCTATTCAACAAGCTACACCACCAGTCGGTGGAGCTTTGAATAATCAGGTTTGTCTTATTGTGTAATTGTCTCAAATATTCTGTCTATTAATTCAGATGTGGTATTTGTTCATCTTGTTCGAGAAACTTCTTGCAGCCCTGGACTATACCCTCGGTACCATCAGTACAAGGGCATCCAAACACATCAATGCCCCATGCGTCGCACCTTGTCCCAAAGTCTGCCAATGAAGCTAAATCCAGTGTTGTTTTACAATCGTCTACAGTAGACATGAAGCCAAGTGGAAGAAGTGAACTTCCGGAGGTATTCTTCACTTCATATTTTACTCCATGAATCTTGCGGAAAAGTGAGTAATGAAATTGATACAAAGAGGAATAATAAATAGGAAGAGGAATTTAGTTCTGTACACTAATCTAGGCCTGAAAAATAAGGAAGGATCTGCCTAAATGTCTGAGAAAAATCTCATTGAATATCAGGAAGGATTCTTTCCTATAAAGGTATCTAATCTAAAAGCAGAATGAAATGAAATCAGATCCTAATTACACCAAATAGAATTTATATGATTTTGAATTTTTGATTGATTTCTATAGATCAAATTAATAATTGTGATTTCTTTCCTTAGTTATCTACACATCTATGCCATGCATACTATTTTGTGTGTATATTATTTACCTTAGGGGAGTCGTGATTTCTGCAGGATCTATTCACAGTTAAATATTCATCCTTCCCTGCTCCAGTCCCAGGTTGGCAAATGGGTCTACCACCTAGCATGGGTATTTCAATTCCATACAATAATGCGGTGGTACTATTACTATCCAATTTACGAGTTGCAACTTTACCTTAAACTGTTTGTACTGGCTAGTACTATGGTATGATCATATCTCATAAATTTCTTCCTTCTGTTACAGCCCATTCCAAGTTTTCCACAAGCATCAAAATCAAAAAATCCATTTGATGTCCATAACGAACCTACTCCAGTTCAAGCCCCAACAGTATGTGACTTTCATTGATATACTAGTGAAAATTCCTAGTAATACAGTATACACTATTTATCCTATTTTCTGTAGAACATACGAGAGTATTGTAATAAACCTTTAATATTTAACGTGAGTTGGATTTATCCATTGTTGAGCTATTAACTCAATGTATTTTTTCATCTTTACATTACTTTAGTCTGCCTCTATTTGAGGTGCTCATGAATTCATTTACTATATTTTTCTCTAATCACCTGGCTTTGGAAATACTGGAAAATTGAAATTTGATATGCTGACTTTCTATTACGCTAAGTCACCAATTAATTGCTCATTTGGGTTGATGCTGTAAGACTGGTGTTCCTTGGTTGCAGTTTCCATCCATGTCATCTCTGCAAGGTGCTCTGCCGATACCTTCAGCTACAGTGCACTCTTCAAACATGGGTAATCCATCTCTTGCCTGGAATCCGCCCTCATCGTCATATGTATCAGTGCCGCCTCCTCAAGCACAAACCCTTGCACCCGCAATGGGACCAGGTAATTCTATTACTATTTCCTCAATCAGCTACTTTATCCCAGGGCAATTGGCTCTTTATCTGTATCCTTACCTTAACCATGTTAAAATCTCAGGGGCATACATGGGACAACAAATGGCCTCTAACATGCCAATGCAAAGGTAACTAATTGTTCTTTAGTCTTTTGAATATTTACTGTTTTGCATGGGGTGCGGTAGTCATTTCTTTTCTCTTCGAAATATTTTTTGGGTCAAATAATTCGTAAAATGTTCCATGTTGGAAAAATTAAGTTAGCTATGGTGTCTTGAGTGTGCTGCTACAAGTATTGGTGTGAATACTGAGAACTGAGTTTAATGTTATTTGTGAAGTAATCTAGTCAAGAGACAGTTTATCGGCTGTGCCATTACTTTCCTTTCCACTTAAGATTTATAACTGAATATGTAGGCATCAAGGATTTGGGAATTTTACTGCTGAGGGAACTGCTTTTGGCTTCTCAAATTCAGATCAGCAGCTGAGTGGTAGTAGGTTGTCAGCTGCTGTTACCCCAAATAACTTCCAGGCAGGAGGAAACCCTTTCGGATGATCTCAAGTTTTTGTCTTCTTGCACTCTTTTTTAGTCATGCATCAATGTGTTGCACCCTGTACAAATATAGTTGAAGTTTCTATCGTTTGTCGATCAAAACGAAACGCATGGAGAGATTTATGGTCGGTCGCCACATGCCCGTGGTTCAAATTAAAATATTTGCACTTGGCCTTGTAAATTTGTTTTTTGTTACAGGAATGATGAAGGCAAGGACTGCCTCTGGAGATAAAGGTGCTCCTAATATTATTTTTCATATTTTCTTGTATTATTTTGTAATCACATAATTTTTGTAAGGTCGTTCTATTCGTTGAGGTACGTGAAATCAATCTCCCTGTTAAATAATTTTCAAATTTTAGTTCTATTCCTCTCCGTTTATTGAATTTTTTATACGTGATTGTGGTTGATTTTTTTCTTTTACATTATGTTGCTTAAGTATTACATTATCGCTGCAGTACATAATCTTAAATTTTATACTTGATAAAGGTCACTTATTTAGTGAATTGGTCTATGTATAAAAAGTGACTTAAAATGAATGGGAAATAACATTTTTCAACTCTCGTCAAGCCGAAACATGAAAAATCAATTGGGTGGGATCGACAACACACCATCTTTTGGGTCCTTTTGAATAGGTATTTTCTTCTTCCAGTCTTATACTTTCTTCAATGCATTTACTACAATACTTTTGCATATTAAATAAAACTTTTTTTAAATATGTCGAAAATCTTCTGGTTGCGTTTTGGAATAAGTTCCATAATAGTTCATTCAGTAATACAGTGATTAGTTGTTTTTAGAAGTTTATAATTGTTGTTTTGATAGATTAGGTAGTTTGGAACAATCTTTTTAAAATTGTATCTTAGATTACGTAATTAAGAACATTTTTAAATTACGCAATTTGAATTATGTAAATAACTTAAAATATGATTCTAAGTTGGGTAATTAAGACAATAGTTATAAATTATGTAATATAAAATATGATTTTGGATTTCAGTATTTAATTTTATGTCTTGTATTTTGTAATCTAAAATTATATTATAGATGACAAAATCCAAGATTCAAACTATATTTTAAATTATGAATTCATGTTTCAGAATTTTTAGTTTAGAAATATATTTTGAATTATTAAAAATTATTTAATTTAGAATATATTTTTGAATAAATGTGATATTATGATATGAATATATCGATTATTTTTTATAGGATTTGTATAACGGGTCGAAATTATAGGAATGTGACAGGAGTTCAAAAACACCATTTCTGTTTTTATCTGTGGTTATAATATTGTGTTTTAATGTTGTTACACGGGTCTAATCCAATCACAAATACAAACACTTTAATATAAGCTCTACTTAAAATTTTCATTGAATTTTTTTTTTATATTTTTTTCCTTAAAAATATTAGTGCTTATTTAAATTTAAATTTTAATCTTAATATGCCCTTCCAAATTGTTTTTTTTATGAATGACAACTTTTTATTTCTTTAAAATATTATTACTTAATTTAAATTTGAATCTTAATCTACCCAGTCAAATTAATAATTTTAGATAAAATGTATTTGAAGTTCCCTACATGTCAATTTTTGGCTACTGATTTTTTTTCTTTTTAATTTCTACTACCAATATTTGTTTCTTCAATTTTTAGCGAATTTTATTACATCATAATAACAAAATTGTAGGTTTTTCATATTTGTTAATGATATTGGAAAGAAGTAATAAATTGTCAGTTGATTACTGATTGTGAGGGAAATATGTTTGATTAATCGAAGAATATTACTTAAGGTAGAAGAGTAACTGCTACAGTTACAGGGTGTAAGACAAAAAATAATAAAAAATATTTAAAAATTTTAATCCACGTGTCAGGCTTTGATTGATGTGCACCAAGCGAAACAGAAAATTGGGAGTGGTGATTTCAATCCCATACCTTGGAATATATTGAAGAAATCAAAGCAGCATATGTGCATTGGTGGCAGATCCATTGCTTCTGTATAATGCCCACTCAAAAAGAATGGTTTCTGCCAGAGAATTTCCTTGGTTTTGGAATTGCGGTTCTTTTTCCAATCTGAAAGCTGGAGGACTCCACTGCATGTACATCTGAGATATGGAACTATCCGAAGATCTTAATTCTAGAAGAAAAAAAATATCAAAACTATAATGGTTTGTTTCTGACGTTTTCAAGTAGAACCAATATGTCTGATATTCCATACGATTGGGGCTATCAGCATCCACACTGTCAAAAGACACAAGTATTTTTCATTGAGGATCAATTGTTCGAGAATAATACGAAAGAGTTATTGATAACACAATGTTTATGAGTTTGAGACTTCTATTATGTTTAGATAAATTCAGATCTTGAAGCTTACTTACAGTATACGCAGACTGCCAACCATTCATTTACTATTTTTACCCAGGTGCTGGTCCAACCCACATCAATTGTCCATCTGCACAACAATAAAGGTATTACATCTTTTGAAATTGCTATAACATGTATGATGCAAGGTGAAATAATATGGAACAACTACTGGAGAAGAGGAGACCCATACTTTCTCATAGAGTGATGACTATTCCACCCAATCAATAGCATAGCAAAATACATTGCTCCGGTGGCAAAAACAAAATGGAAGAAGCCATAGCCATAAGGTACATCATCCTCTGCTGCTGGTGTATTGTCCTTCTTGAGCTGCAGGGATCTATCAGATATGCATTGAGAACATAATGTTAAAAAATCAAGGTAAACTAAAAGTTTGTAATTAACCTGGAAGCATTTGGAGTCTATGCCTGTTGAAAATGTCGCAATAACGATTGCTAGTACTGCAACAACAAAGCTCTGTGGACAATGACATAGGTCAACCAACCCATAATAAGTAATCGGGGTTATAGATTTAAAGAGATATTCTAATTTATTTGACTCTTCAAATTTCAATGAAGCAAGAATAGTTATATATTACTCTCCAAAAAACATAATAGAAGTAGAAACATATTACAATGATGCTTAGCCAGTCTGTTTTTGTGGCAGAGTCAGACTTCCTGATGCAGCTTCCTCCTGCAGGTTCACTGCATTCAAAAATATGCTAAAGCTCAAAGCCAGTAGAAATAAAAACAGGAAGTTAGAGGGATTGCATAGAAAAATGATATTTTAACAACTAAATTTTGACAATTTTCTCTTACAACCTGAGATGATGTCCTTTTAAGTGGTTTTAAAATATAATAAAATGAAAGAATAAAAAAATAGGAAGCCACTTAGAAGATGATATCTTAAGTTATAAGAGAAAATTGTCAAAATTTACTTGTTAAAATATCATTTTCTGGATTACATAAGCTTAAATGAATAAAAATTAAAAAAAGACTTGGATATTAGACGTTTTATTTTACGAATCGTGTTACTTGCATGCCTTCTTTGGTAGATAACACTACTAAACAATAGAGACTAAATGCTTTGGACAGCACCATCGATACTAATCCAAAATTATCAAGCAAAGATTGGTAGGCTTGCCTTCTAATGGCGCACCAACAGAGGAAGACAACATAAAGTCCCATAAGCCCTGGAGTTAAAATGCCAGCATCAACCTATTGCAGATATAGTTAGAAAATCCACATCATATCTTGCATGATGAAGAGAATTGAGCTCGGAAAATCTTACTTTTGGGTGCAGAGACACACTTGTCATAAGTTGGAGAAGTACTAAGGTCCAACTAATGAAGAAAATGTTGAGGAGGCAAGATGGCTTTGGTGCATACCAAATGTACATCAAAATGATCCCCACCAAACAGACAACATATGCAGTCGTCGCAAACAACATCACATGAATTCGGCTGCATGATAGTTCATGATTAAGCACATAAATATTAAATCGTATCCCTCATATTATCTTAAATAAAACTTAAACGGATACAATTTTCTCAAGCCTATTGTTCGTGTTCAGGATGCATGCGTTTCTGTTGGTTCTTTAACTGATAAAATCTTACCATCTTGCTGCAAATTTTTCTGACTCACAGCAATCATTCAGCCATGTAATGAAGCTGATAATGCTTATTAGTTGGATAAGAAGGAAAACCCTGAAAAAGGAATACAGCAATATTTTGAATATTCATAGATGACTTTAGGAAAAATGGCAAGACTAAATTATTTGTAAGAGGTTAAAAATGTACCCTGCACCAAAGTGAGCCACCTCCCCTGCCAAAAGAATTGTATCAGAGGAATGACAAGCTTATAATAACTACGTTTTCATATTTCAGATAATGAATTAATTGTAAGAGGCTTGATGCAAATACAACTTACTAACCGTAAATTTGTATAAATTCAGAAGGGAGTAAAAATGGGATGATAGTGATGACGACCCAGAGAGCAATCTTGACTGACCACCATCCAGAGTGCCATGTATCTCTCACATCGTTCAGTTTAGACGTGCGAGCAGTTGAAAAAAACATTATCATAAAAAATATCTGAACTCGGTTAAGGTTCATTTTAAATAGTATTGGACTATTCCATTGGCCTAAGATAAAGTTACATAGTTATGACATAACTCTTTGTCGATTCATCATTTTCTAATTTACTTTTTCCACCTACCATAAACAAACATAAATCATTGATTAATCAAATTATTACTGATTTCCTTTCTACAAACCTTACTCAAAGCCTTTACCAACAATTTTCATATGTATAATTGGGAAGGATACAAAGCAACCTAAACTCACTCGTAAAACACCTTCAGCATCCAAACAGTCTTTTCCACCGTTGCATCCTTTTAATCCTGTAGGTTCAATATATTAGATTTTAAGCATCACATCAAAATAGTATTGCTTAAACGTAAACGGCTTTAAATGCTTATTCCACTTTTTGATCATAAAAAGTTGTATATTGAATATATTCCAAAGTACATTGTGCATTACTGAATATTTTTTCATCTCATCTCATTGATCGTTATAAAATAATGTATGCATTCAGACAATATGTCAGATTTGAAGGTTAATATAGTGAATCTTAGGGAACCAATAGGCATTAGAAAGAAGAAAACAATCAATTTATAAAAAATAAATAGAAATTTTAAGCATAGGCGCTAGATCTGAAAGAAGCATTAGAAAACTAAATGTTACGGCGGTGGGATGTAAAAATTGATCAGTTTGAGGATTTAAGAAATCTTACTCTTCATTTCTGTTAAAGCACCACGACCATAGTCCCGGGCAGCCCATGCTAGAAGATTTGACAGAAGAAAAATCAACGCATAGGCATATCTTGCCATCCATGGGTTGGATGCATTTCTGAATTGACTGAACCACGAAGAATCCTTGGATATGATACGCCTCTCGTTACCACTGTTGCTTTCCCCAGCTTCCATCTCTTCTACACAAAATTGCTAAGCAGAACATGAATGGGACACAGAAGAAATGGGACTCATTCCTTTATCATCTTCTACTCCATTCCCTGTACTGCATTATTTTTCAGAAAAAGACTCATCTTCGTCATTGTAGCTCCATTACTATTTTAACTAATCCTTAAATGAAATAATAGAAGAACTTAAATCTTGCGGGGAGGTTTGGGCAGCTTTCTGGGTCAAATTTAACTTATGGTTTTGTTTTTTTCTCTTTGGTAGTCAACAGTGATAGTCATTTCATTTCAATTGTCCTTCCTGTCATTCCATTTTTCAGCCAACAATTACCAACCGATCCTCGTAAAATAAATTCTAACTCCGAATCGTACCTCAAATGTCTTTCACTATAATTCCTCGCCTCTTTCTAGCTATCAATAATCAATAATAAAGTGAACAACCGTAGTGATAACTCTCTCCACCCTGAAAATCGTACTCATGCTCCCACACTGAATTTATGGCCCGATTTAATTTCAAGTTCTTAATTACAATAATTACAAGGAATTGCATAAATCATGAACGTGAAGAGGATGCTATTGCGTAGAAACACATCAACCGTGAATTTACAAGTCGAAACGCATAAAACGGCATTATAAGAATATTCTCTAAAAAAACAAAAATACATATTAAAACACGCCAAAAAAAGAAAGAAAAAAACACTGGAAGTTCTGAGAAAACACAGTAAGTATTTAAAATCTTTAAAAAATGTCAGGATGAAAAATAAAAAATAAAAAAATAAATAAAAATAAAAGAAGAAGGAAGGAACCTCAATTATCAGCGCTAGAAATTTTTTTCTTCCAATTATTTGAAGCAGTTGAGTGCACTGCAGTGATTCTTTTTTTTCCTTTACCTCGAAGTAAGCGTCTAAACTTTGCTCAATCTCGTTCCTAATTTTCTCGACTAACAAACACCAAAACCATCGATCACGCATTAGCATTCCCCATATCCCACACGGGAAGAGACATAAGATCGAAGAAAATGGACATCATGACATAAATGTGATCTAGCAAAAACACAGCCAGAAAAAGTAGCAAAAACAGAGCGAGAAACAGTGTTTCTTATTCTTGAGAGGCAACATTCACATTAGAATACAAATACAATAAACTATCGCGCGTCCTGAAAGAAGTAACTGAAGACTTTCAAGTTACAACTCGAACTGAGAAAGCGGAATCGTTTAATGCAAAAGCGAAGAATTAAAGAAAAGAAGAAATGCGAGTTACCTGAGAGGAAAGAACGAAGAGGACGCAGATCTAGTTAAGAGCGAACACTGAAACACTCTTTGTTGTAGAATCTCGGTTTCATTCGCTATTTCTGGTTTAGTTTCTGGTTTCTCTCTTTTGAGAGAGAATTAAAGAAGAAAACGAAAAATGAGAAAGGGATTATAGAGCGCTTGCTTTGGTTTGGTTTGCTTTTCTTGTTGTTCTTCTTTTGGTTATTAAATTAAAAATTGTTTAAAGAAGAGATGAGAGAGTTTGCTTTTGGTTTGGTAGTTTTTGTTTGCTTTTCGCAGCTTTTACCTTTTTTTCCCGCCGTTAAGCCTTCTCTTTCCTTCTTCAACGGATTACAGGTTGGTGTTCCTTTCAAGGATTCATTTTATTTTTTACTATATATTTCTAACTCACTCTTCTAAACTTATAATTTAATATTACATCACCAAACGCATTTCTCGAAACCCAATCTTGAAATAGGTTCGGTATATCAGATGAACAAAATAATATTATGTGTGTTGACTATTGGTTGAGTAAATAATTTTAAAACGAGAATAATGTAAATTATAAAGTTTAGTGAATATAAAAAGTGCTTAATATTTTAAATAAACAAGAAAAATTTACACAAGGGCTTAAATACCTGTTTCCTTTCTTCAGTTAGTTTAAAGTTAAATAAATATGAGGTGAATTTTTTGTCTTTTAATAGTAGTTTTTTTTAAATAAATATTACGAAGTTTATCAATCATTCATTATTATATGAAAAAAATTTATTAAAATAAACAAATAAATGAATGCAAAGTATATTGAGAACACACAAAATTTAAAATAAAAAATTACGATTTACGAAATATTGAAAAACAATATCTATTAGTTTTCATTCCATTAACATTATAAGATTGAGAAGTTGAAGACACGTTGAATCATGATGCAGTATTTTCCTTATGGAATCGAGTAGCATTGACGATTGTGGTATTCTTACCCCTTTATAGAGAATAGATAGTTGACAAAACTGCATACTATATACTCAAATAAGGTTTTTGTTTGGTCTAGTGCCTCTAGCCTTCTATAATAAAATTTGTTTATTTTTCGTCAAAAATATCAATTCTTCATTCAAATTTATTTTGTAGAAAATTTATTTATTTTTAATTTAAATAGAGAGACAAATTAAATGAGACTGATGTAGATTTTTTTTTTCTTAATAACAAAGAGAAGAAAACAAATTTTCCTGTTGTTTTCGGGTTGAGCATGCAGCCGAATTCACGCTGAACTTTTTTTTTCTTTTCAATATCATTCTTTAAATATTGATTTTTATTAATTTGTAATTATAATTAGTACATAAGTAATTTAATAAATTTATTGTATTTAAAATGGCAAGTATTACATTACTAGATTATTATAAATAATTTAATAATAAATATCAATTATCAAATAACATTAATTGTAGTAATTGTGATTAGTAAATATGTAATAATTAATAATAATTTGAATAATAAAATTAAAAAATCATTAAACTAATTAAGATTGTGAATTTTTTTAAACATTTAATTAATAAAAAAAATTAATAATAGTTGTGTGCTTAACGTTATAAAAATTAAATGAGAACTTTGGATCAAACAATCTTATATGTTGAGAAGAAACAAAGAGATTTTAATGGAGACCGAAAGATGTAATAATTTTTCTTCCTTGATTCAAGGGGAGGATGAATTAGTTTTAAAATATAAATGTATATTTATGGTCTTATAAATTTAATTTAAAAACATGAGTAGTAATGTTGTAGTCATTACACTTAAAATATTTTAAATGATCTTCATCCCTCCCTCTAAAACCATCAATGTTTAATTGAATGAGCAATATTTCCACGCCTCTCTCTTCCTGGAAGCCAAATCAAACAAAAACAAGTCTACAAAAATTCTCTCTCCCTTCCATTTCATTTCTTGTAATTTAAACAAATATGTTCAAAATGTTTACTTAATTTAAACATAAATTTAAAATAATAGTAATAATATCGAACCATTTTAATTGTGACTATTTAAATATAATTATAGTTTATAGGTGTGCAATTATTACAAACAAAAAGCACAAACGTAGGGGATGAAATGGGGTTGGTGGTTTGAAGATCATAATTCACAATCATGTCACAAATATATATCCAGGCATTAAGTGGGTGTAGGGGGGAGATTTTTTATTGTTAGAGTATGGTTTCATGCTTAGAACCATGATTTTCAGTAATCACGACCTTTAAATAATTGTTGGCACCATTCATGTTTGAACGGTAGTTGAGATTGTTTCTTTAAGTTTTTCTTTGTTTGAAGAAATAATATATATATTTAATGTAATTTAGTTCTTATATTTTTTAAATCGGATTTTAATATTTTAAAAAAAATTACATTGATTTGTTATTTTTGTGGTTGTTTCTGTTAAATTCACATCAACATGATTTGAAAATGGTATTTGTCGATTCATCGATTTCTAATTTACTGTTTCCACCTGGCATAAACAAATATAAATTGATTAATTAAATTATGAAAAAAATATGTTTTGATTGCTGAAATTTAATTTTATAGGTTCAATATATTAGATTTTAAGGATCAGATCAAAATAGTGTTGTTTAAACGTAAACGTCTTTAAATGCTTATTCCACTTTGATCATAAAAAGTTATGTACTGTAGGACTCATCGGCCAATCGGTTAAGTGGACTAAGGTCAAGCGGCCGTAGGCCGCCTGCTACAGGTGGACCTCATCTTGGACGCTGATGTAACAATTTCTCCGGAGTCTCAGCTCCAAGCACGCTAAATCGACTACCTGTTAGACATGTTAAACATTCTCCCCGCCTTCATTTCCAATTGAATTTTGTCTCCATGGAGACTCTCACCTGTAAGGACACCCGTCAGGCCGTACGACCGTCGGTCGGGTGACCATGCCAAAACCTGGATCAATAAGTTAGAATTAAATTAAGATAACACAAGTCATTAATCAAGTTTAAAAAGCAATTGGACCATGATTAAGAAATCTTAATTATAGGCCCATACCGAAAACTATAAATAGAAGTCTGAGGTAGGTTGGTGAGGATCTTTAATTCGCATTTATTATAGCAGTTACTATTATCTCCCGATCGGCCTTAACTAACTTAAGGCATCGGAGAGCCTTTTAGATAAGTACGCCGATCACCTGAAGGACCGAACAGTGGTGGAGGAGTAATATTCGAGGGATTTAACGAGCTAATTAATGAGAGCGCATATAAAAAAGGTTAAAGAGTAACTTGAGTGTTAATAGTAGGTGTTTGGTCCCTACACCCGAAAACAAGTTATATATTGAATGTATTCCTAAGTACATTGTGTATTACTGAACATTTTTCATCTCATTTCATTGATCGTTATAAAATAATGCAGGTTAACATGGTGAATCTTCAGGGAACCAATAGGCATTATTAGAAAGAAGAAAACAATAAATTTATAAAAAATAAATAGAATTCAATAAATTATTAACTAAATAGGCATTAGAAAGAAGAAAACAATAAATTTATAAAAAATAAATAGAATTCAATAAATCCGAATCGTAGAATACTTAGCAACATGGTTTAAAGTTACGAAAAAGAAAAGAAATCAAGTTTATGTTGATTGATGATAACATTTGAGTAAAACCGTCGACATCACATAAAACGACCGATAGTGATGAAAAATAAACTAATCATAAATGGTGAATAGCTTGTAGGGATTTAGTTAGTATTGTTGTTGTCCATTTTTAACCGTTTATTGATTGAGAAACAGGATTCTGCTTCCTCTCTTCTCCTTTCCATCATGGCTGCATACATCATTTTGCGACCTTCCATGACTTCTACCTTAGTCTCAGTAAGAGGTTTGAACCAATAATCAACTGCTCCCAATTTATAAGCCTTAGATCGAGAACTCATACTTTTATCCTCAGACATGACTGTATATTGACAAATGTTGAAATTCTTTGATAAAGAGATCAAATACTTACATATAACAGGAATATTAATATTATTTTTATTAAGATCTTCTAAAAATTTATAGCCATCAACGGGTGACATATAGGTTGCCATCACGATTAGATCGACCTTTGTTTTCTTTTCTACCAAGAGCCTCCAAGGAATTATTGGATTTCGAAAGGATGTAACTGCACATTATTTAAACGGATAAGAAAAACAAAAAAAATTGTTCATGGTCAAAAATACAACACTAACCCTTATATATAACAGTTGTTGCTGTGTCAATGGATACTGAGTGACAGAAGTTCGTCAAGAATGTACGAACGTTAACATCAGATCAAACGAGGCAGAGGCAATTCTTTAGAATTTGTTATCAGTGCGGCCATGTTTCTGATAACACGAAAAACCAAATAAAATAATAAAATCGGAGGTGTAAAGTGTATAGAAATATAGGAGTTAGATTATGAATTCTGAAATTACATCTGTTATATTTTTACCTTTAACAGCAATATGAAAAAAAATGGTTCCCAATCCATAATAATTGAAATCACAAATGAAATTTCAGAGATGTCAATTGCAGGAGAAGTAAGGGAGAAAGTAATCGACTCAAGATTGAAACAGAAAAATCTAAAAAAGAAGCAGCGAAATGAAACGAAACTGTTTCTGAATCAATTAGAATATCTAAGAAAGGAAGAAGATAAGTACCTCAGAGAGAAGAAGATCAGAGCCCTTGCTTTGCTTTTCCTGTTCGCCGTTAAGCCTTCCCTTTCCTTCACAGGTTAATTAGGTTTATTGGAGTTTGGTAATTTTAAACTTAACAAAATAAAATATCTCTTATTAATTTTTTTAAATTATAAATAATCTACATTGCTTTTAAGTTTTTATTATTTATCATCCAACCACAATTTTAATTTGGTTAAATTTTTAGTTCTTCTATATTTAATTTTTATTTAAATAGAATGCATGTCTAGTTGTTGGATATTTGTACATTTAATATTAACGTTTGATTAATCGTTCAATTTGAGACCTAAAATTTGAAGTGATATGCAAAACATTTTTTTTCAAAACTTTTATTAGCTTTTTTACGATTAAGCGTATCAATGAAAATTGCGTAGTTAAATTATGTACGTGCTCTATATAAAATATATTTTTAGTTGTGTAAAATAATTGATTCAAAATAAAAACTCACCCCAATTAATAAGCTATAATTATAAATGTTTCAAAAGAAATTGAAATAAGATAAAATCTATATGAATGATATCATAAAATATCATATTTAAGTATATAATAACTTATACTTTTGTCATGTTAGTTATTTCAACAAGTAATTTCACTAATAACTATATGTTTAACAATATACACATATGCTCATAGTACATAGTAGGGGAAATATTATTGCATAAAAATTATAAAATGTACGTGATCAGTACTATTTTAGTATGAAATCAAACGATTTCAAGAACTCTCTGTGTCGATTTTTCTTCTACTCCTCTCCGGACTCTTCCTGGATCTGCTCGCTGCGTGAACTCCGAGGGTGGGATACCTGCAGGCACTCCGACACTCAAGTCAAATAGTGATTTGATATGAGGCATATGTAGTAGAGTGACAAAAACATATTTCTTTGTAGTCACTAGACCCTAATTTATATTGTTCATTTCGTTCATTTGGCAGACCTATTATTATTATTTGTGAGTCATTCATATCCGATGATCAACTCTTTCCTTTCTGAATAAAATTGCACACTTAAGCTTTTTCCTTATTGACTGAGATTGATCAACTCTTTCCTTGTCAAGGATCAACTCTTTCCTTATTGATTAAGATTGTTCTTCTGTACCTTGTCAAGGATCAATTATGTCATATTAACTGAGATTGCTCGTCTGTACTTTGTCAAGGATCACTCATTTTCTTATTGGATAAGATTACGCACTGCTCGTCTGTACATATCATCCTTACCCAATTGGTCACTATTGAGTCGGGATATATCGGGCCAGGCGACGGGCCGAGATGTACCCAACATCTGCACCATGCTGGCCCCTTTTCCTTTGTCTGTTGGACTTGCGCACGTGTCTCCTTTCCTTTTCCTGATGTCAGAATGTAGTCGGCCTTTTCACATAAAGACAGGTCGAGATATGGTCGGACTGTTATCCATAAAATATTTTGTAAAAGTTGTCATTAACTTATCCTTTAGAATTGAAAATAATTATGTTGTAGGAATAAAAATGAAAAATCGCTGCAATATTACTAATTAAATCGTCGTAATTTTATTGTGTTTGTTATTTAATATTAGAAGAACATAATAAAGATGGAAATAATTAGCAGATATTGTATTTTTTATAAAATAACGGTAATTAAAAGGAAATAAAATCTTTAGTTTTAAGAACAGAATAAAGAGAAGTACAAAATTATATTATGCTAAAGAACGTAAAAGTAAAAAGTAGTAAAATAGACAAGATTAAAAGGTGAGATTTAAAAAACAGACAGCTGAAGAAAATTGTAAGAACAAATATAAATTATTGAAATAGACTATATCACACGTTATTGGTATAGATAAATAAGTTTTTTTAATAAAAATAAAATAAAATAAAAAGTTATTTCAAAACAAATACTAAATCTTTGAGTCATACCTATATAATATAGCTGAAGAAAATTGTAAACAAAAAAATATAAATTATTGACATAGACTATGTCACACGTTATTAGTATAAATAAATAAGTTTTTTTAATAAAAAAAAATAGTTATTTAAAAAAAAAATACTAAATCTTTTGAGTCATACCTATATAATATACCAACAGGTCAGACCAATTCTGAGGAAAAAAAAAATCATATGTACAACACTCTCAAGTTAAATTCTTATACCCACTTCAACATATTTTAAGAATTTGTTTGAATTTAACAAATTTAACAAATGTAACAAAACAACTCTGTTTACACAATGTAGTCAACTATTTTAATTACCCATGTAAACCCAAATGTGAAGGAAAAATTTCAATTTTGTGTGATTATAGCAAGTAGATGTTAAATTCTTTTGGGTTTTGGGTGTTTTTTTTTTCCCCATCCCTTTCATAAAAAGATGGATATAAATTTAAAAGGGAAGACCACTTTCTAACAAAAGAAGAAAGAAGATAAAAAGACAAACCACTTAACCAACAATACATTTATTTATTTGTTTTCTGAATGTTTTGGCTTTGCCTTTTTCGTATTTTCACGTTCCTTTATTTCCATCAAATAAGAACAAGACAAATATTGATAAAATATCTTGAATATTCTTCAATCATGTCCGAAATTAACCTAAGTAATAAAGAAAGTTATAATTTACCATTAAAATAAACATTCTAGTTAACATATTTTATAAAATATAGACTCCTCAATTATTATCTACACACGTCGTTACTGTTATGGGAATTTTTCTTTTGTGATTATGACAGGTGACTGTGGTCAAAAGGAAATCTTTTTTTGACAAAGACATCTATTTAGATTAGGATAATATTGTTTTCGTGGATTAGGGCAATATAAATGTCCCGTTTAATAGAATAAAACATTCACATTTCTGACGTTTACATTATCTTGTTTTAGTAAGTATATCTTTAATTCATATTTTCTTAAAAATGTTGTTAAATTTTTGTGTGTGGTTTTGTTGTTTTTAGTTCTGTAGTCTTTTGTTTGGATTTTTTTTAGTCTTTTATCTGGATAGTATTTTTTTTTTTGTTATTTGTGTTATTGTTGGAGTTGTGTCTTCTGTTTTATGATTTTAGAAATTAACGTATAAGTTTAAATTATATATCGAATAAAAATATATAAAAATTGAAAATTTATAAATTTATTATTTAAAGATTTTGAACTGAAGATAATTTCATTATTTTATACGATTTAAATTCATATGTTATTAATATTCTATATTTTTTAGATTTTTTTCAGAAAACCTAGATCTATCACCTATCTGGTGTTCTTAGTCTTCCTCTCCTTTAAGTGTGATACATGATTTTTACTAAATGCAATTTTTTTCATTATTTTTAATCTTTTCGATATTTTTGAATTTAATTTTAAATTATAACAATGACAAATATATATATATATATATATATATATATATATATATATATATATATATATATTATATATTATAAATTCTTCAAATTTTAAAGTAGAATCTACTCAATTATGCGTTTTTTTAATATTCTCATTTTATATGATTAATTTTAATATTTAAAAAATATTAAATAAATAAAATATCTTACTTATCAAATCAATTTATTATAAATTTAAGAGTAAATTACTCTTTTAATCCTTGTATTTGTTAAGGAGTGTCAAATTGGTCATCCCGTCTTTCTTGTCTCAATTTGGTCTTTGTTGTTAGTGTTAGTTTGACCCAACAATATTAAAATCAATGTCATGTATCAATATGTGATTTTTTTATATTTTTTTTAACTTTTTTAATTTTTCTTATACATGTCACATCATAATTGTATCACGTGTCAACATGATTTCAACATATATATATATATATATATATATATATATACACACACGTTCTATTTTCTTAAATAGTCTTTAAAATTAAAAAAACACAAGTAAAAATGTAAATATTTATAAGTTGAGATCAATAAAAGAAATACAATTTTTCTTTACACATAACCGGTTTTGAAATCACTTAAACATCACATATTAAGTTTGGGGGACTAATATACTACAAATGTTCAAATACATCTCGACTACCTGCATCGAGATGTACTTGACCTTAGTGCACCTGACATAGCGACACCATATCAATCACTTATTTGACATTGACAAATTGAGGTTAAGTTAAGACAAAGACTGAAGCGTATTATTAGATTGTTATACTAGGTTAATCAAGGTAGTTAAGTCACATGGATTAGGTCCATCCACATAAAGGTGCATAAATATAAACAACACATGACATAAGATAAATTAATTATGTTTTCACTATTTTGCATTTAATATTATGTGACACACTTGGCTTGACTTGTGCGTTAGAGTATTTTCTGCAAGCACATTTACTTTTTTTACTTTAAGAAGATGAGTACCTTAAACAATTTGATTTGAATGTGATGATAAATTATAGTCAGAGAATATCTTTGTAAGACATATTCAATCCTGTAATTACGGTAAATAGAAAAGTAAAAATATTTTCTTTAGCTAGTGTAAGTCCTACATTTGATTTAGAGTTGTTCATGTTTTGAGGTTGAAACACAGAGTTTTGAAGTTCACCCTTAGATAGAAGACAAGGTTGGGCATTTCATGCCAAATGCATGTGCCTTCGTTCTAGGGTACATGTCAAGACACCTTTTTCTCTTCTTCGATTAATCGCTAAGAATTTGTCGTTGCATTCAGATGTTTCTTTGCAAAACAAAAAAAGCAGGCACTGAAGTCAAAAGTTTACTGTTCTTTAACCCTTTTTTACTGGCAAAATGGCATAATCATTGGAAGTCGCCGAAAAATGTAGCTGCGCTGTAGCTAAAACTAACAAATGTAAGATATTGGTTTTTGCTAAAGTTTGTTCAATCTAATAAAATAATGGAATAAACATTAAAAAAATCGATTTAGTGAAAGAGTTTATTATATTGAAGCATGATTGGTGGTGAAGCAATCATGTAACACAATTAAACTTTAGAGGATATTTGTGCGTAGAATCTAATTGTAGAGAGTTATATTTTGAAGACTTTGCATTTCGTAAAAGAGTGTATTATATTCAATAATGTTCACTTGGCAGTTACAAATAACATGGAAGTAATCATACCACTTAATTTGTTTAAGGTTTTTGCTAAGTGTGACGAAAAATCAAATAAAGCTGCATTTGCTCCTAATATTACAAAAGTTTCAAAGTTAATGAATCGAATTTTGAATAAAAGAAGTTTTATTTTAATAAAATGCACGTTATGCAGATGGTTATAATGTACTCTAAATAATGTATACCTACGGAATGTGCGATACTCAATTTAGAAGCCCTACATCACCTGTTGCATAAAATGAAACGGGGTTTAAACTTTTAAATAATATTACTCTATAATTTAATTAGAAATCACCATTATCTTTGTTATTGTTATTATTATTACAGGTGAAAAAAACATGCACTTACAAATATATATGTCTTTATTACTTTTATTTTGTGATAATAAAAAAATAAAAATTATTATTTTTAATTTTTATTAAAATAAAAAATGTTAAATTTATGAAAGCAGTTACAATAAAGAATAAAACAATTAATAAAATAATTTATATCAATAAAGATAAAATAATCTGTACATAAAAAATGGTTACTAAGTAATTAAGAAAAATAATTCTCTTTATTAATAGTTATAGATTATTATTATTATTATTATTTACGATTTTTTAATAAAATTGTGTCTGTCGTAAGACATGGTAATATATAAATTATGTTAAAGGTTTTCATGTAGAAATATGATTAGGGAAGTGTTAAAAGGGATAAGACTTATCAGAAATATTCAGTTACTGAGTGAAATTGCCACTCCACTGTGACATAACAGGCTCACCTATTATCCATCAAGCCCATTTTGATTCAGATCCAGTATTTGTTGATTCCTGCACCGCCACAATTACTAATTGCGTCATATACTAATATAAAAAATTAAAATATTTTTCATTACTGCATTACATCACCATTGCTGCTGATACCACTGTTATTATCACTTCTATCATTGTCATCACTCTAGAGGAAGAAGAAGAAGAAGAGAGGGAAAACGCTACAGAGAAGGAAAAAGAGAGAGAAACGAACAAAAATGTTATACAAAACTCGTTCCGAAAAGTATTTTATGTATTCTAAAATGTGGGGATGCATGAAGAATTTATCGGGGTGCAGGAAGTAAAAGCTTTGTCATTTTGGATGAAAAGTAACGGGCTTGACATCAACCCAATGGAAGATCCATTAATGACATGCCTTTAAAATGCTTTTTTTTTTATTGTGGACCAAGAAGAGTTGCTATTTTTTTTTTCCCACAAGCACTGTGTTTTTTTTTTTCTTCTTTCAAATCCATAGAATAAGACGAGAATACGACAGGATGATGGGATAGAAATAGCAATGACGGTGTAGTGACAAGGATAATCATCAAACGCATCCATATTTTTGTGGTTAATAATCGTTAAACACTTATTAATCACTTTTCGAGAATGTGCCGTCTTTTTCTATTTTTCATCTTTCTTTTATTACTTGCGCCAATGTGGTAAGAATTAAATGAGCTTTTCTATATTTTTTTCTATCTTTCTTTAGTGCTCGAAAAGAAAGAATGGACTAAAAAATGTTAGGTAAATTTAGTATGGATCCAGCGAGGATCATATAATAAGGTATTTATGGTATACAAGTAGTCCAAATAATTATGCACACATTAAATAGTTGTACTGTATCTTAAACTATATCTCTTGATTGATTCAACTACCAATCCACTTTTAAAAACATTCTCCATCTCCATTTCTCAATATATGATTCGACACTGATTCCTTAATCAATTAATATCCGAAGTTTCATCTCCAACTTAATCATGAAATCCCAATTACAAGTACCACTTTACCTGAAAATGTGATTACTCATGAGAGGGATGGTAACTCCTAGAAACTTAAGGATGACTTTAGACCTTAAAAAGAAATTAGAATTTATTTATAAATTTTGATATATTTTGATTTTTAAATTTATAAATAAATGGATATAATCACTTTAATTCAATTATATTGAATTCTTTTTGTATGTCAAATGCGTTTTTTTTATGTCACATGCGTTCTTTTGTATGTCAAATGCGTTCTTTTGTATGTCAAACAGTATATAAACAATTCAAATGCTAATATAAAACACATTTGATACATAAAAAATTTTAATATAATTGGGTTAAAAGGATTATATATATATATATATATATATATATAATATATATTATTTTCCAAATCTTGGCACCATGTTGGTTAAACTATCGTAAATGGCAATACTATAGTCTTTTGCCTGTGACAAATTAGTGTCAGCCTCTATAACGAAAAACTTACATTTTTTTTGTTAGGATAATAAAGACATTTAGATAAACTTTTTGTTTAAGAACATGAAGGGGATGGACGGATCAAAGCGACAAGGACTGAATCATCAGTAGATCGTGGCAGTAAGGTCACTCTATCACTTATGATATCCTGTCGCGTATTTAAGTCGTTTGTAAAAGATTCTATCTGTCGTTTGATAGGAATTGCACTTCAAAATGTTTCGCAAAGATGATTATATATATATATATATATAATATTCATTTTTAAAGTTTAGAGACTAAAATGTATTATGCAGGAGTAAAGTTGATATTTAAACCTAACTAGTAATTATAAAACCTTTAGTTTGGTTGTAGAGGGTTAATTGAACGGTAGTTATGTGTGATCAGCAGAAGTAATTAACAGAGAAGTAGGAGAGGTAAGGGTAATTGGAACATCAATGTTTTGACCAGCACGATTGCATGTTGCATGTCTAAAGCCCTTACAAGCCATGTGAATATTTATCTAGGGAGGGACCCCACATAATAAAGGTCACAGTCCCTTTGATGGTGGGATATGCCCTGCTTCCCTTGTATCTTTTCCAAATTTCCTCTAATCCAAGGGTACCTAGCAAGCGTATGCGAAAGGTCCATGCCTCCATGTTTTCCCCATCCCAACACAAAGGAACAATCAAAATGTTTAAAGCCAGAAAGGTGCATGGAACTTTCATATTGCTTGCTATGCTATATTTGTTATTCAGAAAATGACCCACACTACTCATCTCTCTGCATGCACACTATTTCCAGATTATTAAATGCGTTCACGGTTTCACCTATCATATGGTACATGCATTAATTACTGAATATAATAATGCAGGGTCCTCTTAAAAGGGGCTCCGGTCAATCCAATCTCAATGATTGATCTCATATCACCTTCTAACCTAACCATAAAATCTATGATCAAATTATTGGATTAAATAATTTTTCAGTGCTTTAAGAAATATATTTGGATAAATAATCTTTCTTGTTGGAGAGGCACAGTAAAAAAAAAAAGCGAATGAATTTAATTTCTATATATTAATGATGACAGTAAATGTTAATTAATGCAAAATTGTAATAGGTCTGGTTTTTAATATTTGCCTGAGTGATATACATAGAGAGCGCAGATACCGACAGAGGAAGCACGTTGTTCTCTTTTATTTGCAAACAATGTTCGTAGATTCCACTTCTGCTTTTCCCTAGTTTGAAGGAAACGTTGCTTTATTCTGTTCATTTTCGTGTCTCTGTTGCAAGTAAAAACAAAGGAACAAAGATATACTGCAACGCACGATGGAAAGAGGAAAAAGGTTCCCGTAGAAACTGGGAGCTAATTTTGTTCTCTGAATGAACTTCGCTTGCAAGAAGCAAACATTGATCCCAGTTTGGGTTTTCCATTTCATACACATTCCAAGCGTTTATACGAAGCCACATGCATGACTTTAATTCTATATACTTTACTGTTATGTATATATGTTTGTGAACTTTACCATTTTTTTTTTCGTAACTTACTATTTTGACTCAAGAAATAGACACAAAGGGACTATTGATGACCGACAAGGTTTCATTGGAGACCCCAATGCCTTGGATGAGAAAAAAAAGAGTTTTTGGTGGTTGTTGAGCTTACAGTTTTTGATGTTCACGATCCAATGCTGAAGATGAGGGTGTGCAAATTTGAATTCAAATCTCGAAACATGAAGGTTTGCACATGGAAGGTGTTCCCTTAACAATACTCCTATTCACTAATCAAACAAATTTAAGAAAGGATTTCTTTCATTAAATACATTGACCCTAGTCAGTGCTCTTAAATGGTTCTTGGGATTCACTATTTATTTGTCCCACCACCGTAATCTGAATTGGGACCCGTGCTCTCCGATGGTGGCCTCCATGGGCGATTGGGGACCATTCCTTAAGAACAATATGCTCCCATTCCCTACACCCCCTAAATTAAGTTCCATTGAACTTTACATGCAAAGAAGAACATCATGCTCTAGTTATAACATGTTAGGATTTACAGAAGAGAGTTTTGTTGGGAAAATAGAACACCAACGAGACTTGAGTTCAATTACATGAGACATTGACATCATTCTCAACCCAAAATCTTAAGATAATATATTTAAGGGTCTTTATCTTTATATAATACTCTACTTTTTCATTTATAACCAATGGGAGACTTAAACTCACGCATACATTCCTAATACATTCCTAAGTATAACACTGATGAAATTGAAAGTGAAAGCTCTTGAACCATGCTAACATGTTAGACTGATTATCACTCTCAGTGGTGGATAGAGAAAGAAGCACAAAAGGTCATGGAGGAAAAAGGAATTTTATATCAAGCACCTATCATTAAGATGTTTGCTTATAAGCAGCATAATTTTTCATAACTTAATGGCATCATTATCATTATTCATTAATGCAGATTGATATTGACAGCGTAACTAAAAACATTCAAATCAATGATCTCATGACCGCAACAGATTTAAGACACTGATAAGAGAAAGCGAATTTAGAAAGTCCACTCAATTCGAAATGCTAACAAATAATATCAACCAGTTAGCAAGCAAAAGAAACAAAATTTATAAAAAAAATAAATAAAAGTAGTGTGATATAATAGAGACAATAACGATACACTGGTAACCATCAGCGGCAGCACACAGTGCAACTGCTACTGCATTTGCAGCCATAACTTATGCTCTCCCATTCATCCCTATACTTACATTTGCTCTGCAACCTACAATTTCTCTGCCATTCTTATTTCTCAACTGCAACATTCATAATAATTCAAGTCAATAAGGAGAGAGAATTAATTTCTCCTCTTCTTATAAACCCCATTCTGCTGCAACCTCTTCTCTGTTTCTATTGTCGATAAATATAAAGAACAAAAAGCTGTTTCGCTAGATCTTGTGGTTGTCTCGTAAGAAGTTTCCTTCATAAGCGACGAGAGTCGCATGACATTCGAGGGTATCACCACAGAAGAAACGGCCGCAATAATAAAAAAAAAAAAGCGTGACTCTTGTTGCCCGAAGAGGGAAAAAGTCCTCAAAAGAATCAATAAAAGGGTGGTGGTGGAGGCGATGCGTATGGGAGTCCAACGATGGGTGGCAATGGCCCTTCATATACAGGGGCAGGTGGTGGGTTTTGGTATACAACAGGTGGCGGGGGAGAAACTGCTGGTGGAGTTTCGCAAGGAGGCGGCGGCGGAGGCGAACTGTATTGAACCGGTGGAGTTGGAGGGGGAGAAGGGGATGGTGGCGGGTGATAAGGTGTGTGAGAAGGAGATGGTGGCGGGTGATAAGGTGATGGGTGAGAAGGGGATGGTGTTGGGTGATAAGGTGGATGGGATGGGGATGGTGGTGGGAGGTAAGGTGTGGGAGAAGGTGTTGATTGGGGAGGGGGTGGAAGAAGTTCTGTACAAGGTGGTGGAGGTGGAACATGAACAGGAGAAGGAGGTGGTGGGGGCGATAAATAAGGATAAGGATGAGGTAGAGGAGGTGGCGATGAGCCATAATTATGTGAAGGTGGTGGTGTCGAGAATGTAGGAGCCGGTGGTGACGGTGAACTTGGTGGCGGCGGAGAGTGGACACCGTTGGGTGGCGTTGGAGTAGGTAAAGGTGTCCCCGGAGAAGGTGGAGTGTATGACGGAGGCGGCAATTGCGAAGGTGGAGGAGGTTGTGGAAAGTAGCCAGGTGGAGCAGGGGAAGAATGTGGTGGTGGCAAATACACTGGAGAAGGAGGAGTGTGAATGGGTGGTAGTGGAGAAGGTGCCACTGGCCGTGGTGGAGAATGTCCCACCACCGGTGGTTCCGAAGGAGGTGTAGGTAGTGGCGAAGGTGTTGTAGGTGAAGGTAATGGGGAAGGTGCGGCAGGTGAAGGAGGCGAAGGTGTTGTAGGTGAAGGTAACGGCGAAGGAGTTACGGGTGAAGGTGTTCCAGGTGATGGAGGCGAAGGAGTTACAGGTGAGGGTGTTCCAGGAGATGGTGGTGATGGAGTTAAAGGTGAAGGTGTCCCAGGTGATGGAGGCGAAGGAGTTACTGGTGAAGATGTCCCAGGAGATGGAGGCGAAGGAGTTACTGGTGAGGGTGTCCCAGGTGATGGAGGCGAAGGAGTTACTGGTGAAGGTGTCCCAGGAGATGGTGGTGAAGGAGTTATAGGTGAAGGTGTCCCAGGAGATGGTGGTGAAGGAGTTATAGGTGAAGGTGTCCCAGATGATGGTGGCGAAGGTGTCCCAGGAGATGGTGGTGAAGGAGTTGCAGGTGTTGTGGGGGAAGGAGGTGAAGGAACAAATGGCTTGCAGTTAAAGGAGTTACAGTCCACAGGCTTAGACAAGAAAGCCTGACATTGCGCCGGAGGCCTCTGAACGGGCCTCCCCGGCAAGCAGTTGATCCTATCGTCAAACGCCGGCAAGGCGAGACAGGCGGGAGGCTCGCCGGTGAAGAAGTTAAAGGAGTAGGTGAAGTTGAGAAGGTGAGGCAACATACATATACTGGAAGGAATTTGACCGGAGAGTAAGTTATGAGCCACGTTGAGCTGCTCCAAGCTGACGGCATTTCCAACGGCGCTTGGTAAGGGGCCGAGAAGTTGGTTAAAGCTGACGTCGAACACCGTGAGGTTCTTCAACAAGCCTATCTCGGAGGGCAAGCAGGATCGGAATGCGTTGTTCATGAGAATGATCTCGTTGAGGTTGGACATGTTGCCGAGGCTGTGGGGAATGCAGCCGTGGAATCTGTTGTTGGCGAGGACGATGACGGAGACGGGGGAGTTGCCGAAGTTGTCTGGAAGGTCAAAGACGAAACGGTTGTCGTTGATGAAAATGGCGTCGAGATCTTTGTCGAACAGTTCCCTGGGAACAGCCCCTTCGAATTCGTTGAACCGAAGATCCAAGAACTTGAGCGAAGGAAGGCGCAGAACCACCTCAGGGAACCTCCCCGCAAAGCGGTTGTTACTGAGATCCAGCTCGAAGAGGAGTAGCAACCTCTGGAAGGTGTGGGGCACAGTGCCGCAGAATCTGTTGGAGTTGATGTGGAAGAGTGAAAGATCTACGAGCAAACCGAGCTCCTCCGGTAAATAGCCGGCAATGTCGCCATGGTTGAGATCAATGCCGGCGACTGTACGGACGGAGGGGTCGTCGAGCGCGGGTGCACAGTATACCCCGGTGTAGCTACAAACGTCGGATCCTACCCAGTCGGTTGTCTGGTTACGGGGATCAGATAAAATGGCTTGCTTCCAAGCTTGCAGAGCTATGTAAGCGTTTCTGAGACGGTTATTTTCGAAAACAAGGGAGGGGTCAACGGTGACATTCTCCCCTCTGTCTCCGAACTCGTCTCTGTAGTAGAGAAGGTGGCGCGATTGGGTGAGCGTGACAGGGGAGGCATTGGCACATGTGCCCAGGAAAACGGCAACGAGGAGAAGGAGAAGTGTGAGATGAGAGGAGTGTGCTTGTTTCTTCTTCATCTCACATGAGGCAGTGCAGGGAGTGGTAGAAGAGAGGAAGAGGGTGGCAGAGAAGGGTTTCTTTGTTCCAGGGATTTTTGAACTCAGTGGCTGTTTTTTATGAGCAGAGAAGGTGTGAAAAATAATTCATCCAAGGGACAGCTATGCCACAGCTCAAACCACACTAGATTCTCTCTTCCCCGTTTTTTTTTTTTTTTTTAA
>Ga0214542_1000373_pt1 | contig 78172 bp, 47 predicted proteins | sample CNSS1metaG_FD_160096 | JGI IMG/M metagenome (GOLD analysis project Ga0214542, IMG submission 160096) | Root nodule microbial communities from cowpea collected in UCLA plant growth center, Los Angeles, California, USA - CNSS1 | ecosystem: Host-associated > Plants > Roots > Nodule | place: USA...
TCAACAAAGAAAAAGAAAAAAAAAAAAAACTCAAAGACAAAATACATACCTCTTGTCAAATAAATCTCGAAACTTTCATCAGAGAACAAAAATCATCGAGTGTAGAAGAAAAGCTTCTAAGAAAAGAAAGTGAATGGGTTCATTAAGTAAATTAATCGAAAATTTTTGTGACGGTGAGGGAGATAGGAAGTGAGACGGAGTGTGAGAGGAAGAAAGAGAGATTGATTTTGAAATTGTGATTGAATGGTGAGAAAGAGATAGTTTCGTGTTTTGATTATTGATTTTTTTTTTTTTAACTCCAAAATTTTGAATGATTGACACAATGTTTTTTTATTGTGGCAACAAAAATTTGAAATCTTGTTTTGCAGAAATATTATTTTATTAAAAAAGTTTCAGTGGTATATAGTATATAGTATTAGATATTAGATTATGAAAATAGTTCTATAATTTTTAAAAACTACATTTAAATTCAAAAACTTAAAATTGAATATATACTCATATATCTTTTATATTCGTATGTCGGCTTAATATTTTGAAGCTCAAAATTAATTGTTCAGTATTATTGTTTTCAACATGATGATTATTATTTTTAATTATGCACAAGGTAAAAACTCATATTTCATATTTTTAGGAACTGACTACGGTTAACTATTTAAATACAGTTAGAAAAAATATTAAATTAATAAAAATTATAACCTAATTAAGCACTTAACCAAAATAAAAATCAAATTAAACATGAAGACTAAGTATTAAAGTCAAAATATTAACTTCTCTTGCTTAGATTATAAGTCACTAACACAAAACTCATATATCTATCTATAAAAACCTCTACTGACACATGAAACATTATTTTCACACAAACAACTAAAAATAATGATTTGTTCATATTCTAACCATTTTAATCAAATAAATATTTATTTTGAGTCCTTAAATCTCACATGAACATAACTTATTAATTGATGATCCAGTTAAAGGTTTGACTTTTATTAATAAAAGTATTCAAGCTCTATTTTTAATTACAGTTTTTACCCTTTAATTAATTTTTGTTCCTTACAATAAGTTAGTCCTATTCATAATAATTGAGTATAAAATTATATATGTAAACAGTGTATATTATTTATTTAAAATTTATATATAATCTGATCAACAATTTATTTTAATGCTATTGATTCATATAAACTAAATAATAATAATAATAATAATAATAATAATAAAAGTTGTGAAAACATGTACTTATATTTAAAATTTGAAGCATAATAATTAATAATATAAAAGTTCACACACATTCGATTAGTTAAAGTTGATGAAAAATGACAGTCACATATCCCATGAATAAAACCAATTAGCACATATTAATCTGATTCAATTTGGAGTATTAGTTAAATTTGAAACAAAATTAATAAAATGGGTTTGAATTTTGAAACTGAGAAGCCACATTAGTACTAACTCAAACACAAACAAATGTAGTAAACTATTTATTTATTACACGGTATACTTTCCCGCCAAAATGAGTTGGCGCCAAAATCTCTCTCCTCTATATATAAAGAAAAAAGGGAAGAAATACAAAAGAGTGATTTGAAAACTAAATCCCTAACTTTCTCTCTCTTCAATGGAGCCACAGAAACTCACCGACTACGAGCTCAAGCGACTCGAGAACATTCGCCGCAACGATGAGATGATGGCAGCCCTCAAACTCCATTCCAGAGCCACCCAACTCTCCAATTTCAAGCGTCAAAGGTACTCACTCTTCCCTCTTCTCTCTCTTATTTCACTTCCCAATGATCAAAGGGTTCAATTTCTGTGACTTACTGTGTTTCTTGAAATCCTCAGAGTTGAAGCCAAATCCACCCGCGTGAAATTGGAAAAGAAACCTAAAACCGAAACCCCAATTGTCATCAGAGTCAGGCGCTCCCTGCGAACCAGGGGTATTCCACCAGATTTTGAAGGTCTTGACGGAGATTCCGTCGCCCCCACCGCTCCCTCCAAAGAAGATCCGCCTTCCGTCGTAAGTTTGGGTCCCCTTTCCATGGCCAATGCTCGTGAAAGTGCTCACTCTGATAGTTCCTTCATTGAATCGCTAATGGGTATGGCCCAAGATGGCAATGTTCCAAAAGGGGATGTGGGGGGCTCCCTTGAATTGAAATCTCTGTCTTTGGATCCCGAGAATATTGCGCGGGTTGTTTCTGGAAGGATAACCAATGTCAGTTTTTTCCCTTCAAGTAGTGTCAACATGATTGCCGCGGGTAACAAGTTTGGGAATATTGGGTTTTGGAATATGGGAGAAAGTGAGGTTCATTTATACCGTCCTCATAATGCTCCCATTTCTGGGATTTTGATTCAACCGCATTGTTGTTCCAAGGTACCGTGATGTATTGATCTGTCTCATTTTGCAACAATTATTGTATATTTGTTAAGTTTGTTTTGTAACTCTACCCGTTATTGGTTGACTTGAGACTCAAACTCTCTTATTGTATATTTGTTTTCTTTTCGCAATTGCCATGAACATATAATATAATGCATTTTAACAGTGTTTCTGTGGCATGTTTTTATTTCAGATGTATACTGTCCTCACCCCTTTTCCACTCTAATCACTTCATACGATTTACATCTTACTCTTTTGTAGGATTGTCTGATGTTGTCATTTGTTTTATATGCAGATATACACAAGTTGTTATGATGGAGTTCTTCGGCTAATGGATGCTGAGAAGGAAATCTTTGATCTGGTGTTTGAGAGTGATGAAAAAATATATGCTCTTTCTCAACCACCGAATGACACAAACTGCCTATATCTTGCTGAGGGTTCTGGAGGTTTGACTATTTGGGATAACAGGGTGGGAAAACGTTCGTCGCACTGGGATTTGCATGACAGTAGGATTAACACCATAGATTTCAACTGTCAAAACCCTCACATTGTAGCTACTAGTTCCTCTGATGCAACTGCCTGCACCTGGGATTTGAGATATACTAATAGGAAGGATCTCACAGCCTTGAGGACATTTACCCACAAAAGATCTGTCCAATCTGCTTACTTCTCTCCTTCTGGAAGTAGCCTTGCAACTACAAGGTATGGAGTTTGTTCCATTAAATAAATTACGACTTTTCGATACTGAAAATGTGCTATGTTGTGTGTTCTTAATCGTGCAATCTTTTATTTTCAGTACACTACTCTCTATCTTACCTAGTGGAAAAAGGCTATTGTTGCTGTTGTACTAACTTTAGAAGCACATGTCAATTTGATACCAATTTTTTCTTTATCCAATTGTATCGAACCTGGTGTTTATGTAATTGTGATTTTGGCCGGAGGTTAATATAATCTCTTCCCTTGATGCAGCTTGGACAACACTATTGGTATTCACAGTGGAGTTAACTTGGAGGATACGGCTCTTATTTCTCATTTTAATCAGACTGGCAGATGGCTTTCTACATTCAGGTATGGTATCTGGGAAGTATGTGAAGGTTAACTAATCATACTTCTCATTTTCAATTATGCAAAAGTTTTTTTCCAAATCAAACCCTGGTATTTCAAACTCTTTAGAGCTGGTTTTTACATTTCAAATACGCTTAAACTCTTAGCACGCAGAGAGGAATTTTTATTTGGCATGAACTGAAACATGTGTGTAATACGAATTTGTGATGCCACTTTAAACTTGATATACCTTATAAATTGCCTATTTATTCTGAAAAGGCTAACTTTTGTGAGCGTGATCTTACTGTTGCAGAGCGAAATGGGGTTGGGATGACAAATATCTCTTCATTGGAAATATGAATAGAGGGGTTGATGTGGTCTCAGCAGTTCAAAGGAAAATAGTTATGACGTTAGAGAGCCCACACATGTCTGCCATTCCTTGCAGATTCGATATAAACTGTTACGAGGTTGGGATGCTTGTAGGAGCTACAAGTGGAGGGCAGCTTTATGTATGGACATCACGCTAGGATGTTTATTTAACATGATTTCTCTTGTGTATGGTATGGAACTACTACATTTTCTGATTGTAGATTGTTTTAGGTCGTATATTATCAGTTATGAGCTATAATTGAGTAGACATGATTTCATGTGCTTTGTTCTTTTGCCAGGCCATAATTAGTCATGGTTTGTGGATTGTGTTATACTCTTGGGTTATAGTTATATATAAAAATTAGTTAGTTAAGGATAGTTTTATGGAGAAAAATTATTTGAATGAAGATAAACTAAGATTTATCCTAATCTTTTTTTAACTTTCCAATGCCACATTTGAATAGGAACAGAAAATTAAGCTCTTCCACGTATTATTTTAACAAAATTCATTAAAGGGTGGATACCTTTTAATCTCCTCAACCAATTGTCTAGCATGAAAATTAACAAGATTTAGCCTTACAGATTCAAGATCTAATTCTCACATATTACAGTAGGATATCACAAGCTTTGTGTCTAAACCTTCTAGTAAATCCTTGTACACCATTGAAAAACCTTTTAGCTTGTTAAAACCTAGCATGACAAAGATGAGAAAATGAGATGTCTTACATGAAATCTTATAATGTCATTACAAAACCAGATGTGATTTAATTCGAATTGTGATTTGTAATGAATCTGGCTTAACAGAAAAACTCATTTAATTTGAACTTTTAGAATGAACTCCATCTCTACAAAAACCTAAGATTTAATACTTTTGATAAGTTTTGAGATAAGTCCATATTCAATCATGAATCAAACTAAAAAAATTGTGTTTAGTTCTAGTTCAACATGTAAATTCAAACTCTATTTTATGGAAAAATATAAGCATTTATTTTATTATCTCTAAGTATTCGCTCGATATTATGATTAATTCTTAATCCAATAACATGAAAATCAATAATACATTAATATTAGTAGCTTCCTCTTGATTTGCATGCAAAAGACTATCCATTGTGTCTGTTTCATTATTCCACCCTATGTAACCAGAAATGGTAACAAAATTCCCTAGAGTGAATGACTAGCACGAATGCCGAGACGTTTTCTCAATCCTCCATTATCTAATACTTGAAATGTAACCCAACTCTTAAAGGCTATGTTCGTTTCAACTGATTTGAATAATCAGTAGATTTGAGAGTGAACTCTTAAAGGCTATGTTCGTTTCAACTGATTTGAATAATCAGTAGATTTGAGAGTGATGAACTTTTAATTATATTTGTGTTCGATTGCGGTGAAATATTGTGATTTGAAACGATGGATTTTTCAAATGTAATGAAAACTTCATCTTCTTATTTATGAACAGATTTGGAGGAATAAAAATTTATGAACAGGAATAAAACTACATTTTATCGATTTACCCCTTATATGTATTTCTTTTTACTCTCATTTATATACTTGTCATTAATAATATATCTATATAATAATTAATAATTATAAATATGTATATATAACATAATAATTAATAATATATATAATTGTTATTAATAAGATACGTATATAATAATTAATAATTAAAATTAAAATATTATTAAAATTTAATATTTTTATTTATTTAAAAATTATTTAATTTTATTTTTATGTAGTTTGGTAATTTTCAAATTTTATTTATTATAAATTTTTTTTTAATTTATCACATCACTCAAATCATTCATTTATTCTCACAAAATTCATCTTTAAATCTATTTATTTTATCCTCTAAATCCACTCAAAAAAATATATTTATCTACACAAATCCACATAAATCCATCCTTAGTTAATAATACTTACAGTTGTATTTATGACATCTAAAAGAAATTGTATTTTTACATGACTCTTTACCAAATTATTCGTAATGATGTTACAATAAATGTTATAAATTATCAAGATATATCCATTACTTGTCTCATTGAAAAATATAACTATATATTAATTAGGTTAAAAAACAATAATAAATAAGAAAGAATATCATTTTAAAAATAATAAATTTATCAACTAAATCGATCGGTGAATGTTCTATCTGGGCTATCATTTTAGCCTTTTAAATATTTTTTATTAATCCAATGTTTGTATTAGCCAATTAAAAATAAAAGGAGATTTTATTAAATAGTAATACCGAATTGATTTGACATATTTGCTGTTAGCTGTACTTAATTTAAAAGTGTTTTATTCAATTTTATACTTGTTTTTTTCAAGTCTAGTTTTCAAGGCTAACTAAATAGGTTTAGGATATATTCGAATATCTATAAAAATTATATTATTTTAACATTTGATTATAAATTTAATTAAAATTAGAAATAATTTTCTCTAAAGGAATTTTCTATAAAGTAATTTTGAAATAATTAACTTTGATAAAAGTTTAAGTTACAAAAAATCCCTTCAATAAAAAATGTTAAAATTTTGTTGTCCATGGTAAAAGTGAAAATACTTATTTATGATAGGTTCAATGATCAATTGATCATATTATCTTATTTGCCTAGTAAAACTTGATAAGATAACTTACGTTTATAGGTAATATGAAAATTTATTCTTATAAACTTGTAAAAGTAACTTATCGAACACAATGAAATATTCAATATAAAATATTTAATGGTTACATTTTTTTAATTCATTATAATTATTAATCTTACATTTACTTTAGAGAGAAATATTTCCATTATAAGTGTAATGTTTATATTTTGTTTGATCTTTCTATAGCAATAATATTTTTTTGTTAATTTAAAAAAAGGGCAATGAACTTTATTTTTTTTACCAAGATATTCTTCAAACAATAATCAGAGACTAATTAAAAAAGTATAAATTATTAGCAATTTCTTACAATGGTAAATTTACTTATCCTAACAGTTTTTTCATAAAATAAAATTAACATACTAAAAAACGTCTATTTATCTACCAAATGGTGTTTACCTTTAGTATAACTTAAGAATCTAAAGAAAAGGGAAGTTCAAATTTTTACTTTCATAAAATGAAAGAGATCCTTAAATTAACATTTAAATATATCCTTGTATATTTTTAATTCATATGAAAGTGTTAGCCACCACTACTTTTCCATCTTATACTTGATTACGGCTAAATTACCAACTAGAATTTCTTATATGATGATATACATTATTTTAAAATATGATTACCATAAAACAGGATCAGAGTTATCCACAATCAATGGCTTGACTAATACTGGGACATGATTTGACGGCAAGGTAAGATTTATTATCAGTAATAAGGATGGAAGCAATTTGTTTTGAAATAACCATTGGTATTTGCAGTTTGCAGGATAAAAAAATTGTTTACAAGTTCACAAAATTACGCTATACGTTAAATATTAACTGCTTTTAGAAAACAGTAGAACAGAGAATTTAATTAATTTCAAGGTCATTCTAATTTCGTCTAAATTATGATATACCTTTGCATTTTGCATACAACTAACTGGTGTCGAGAAATAGATATATCATGCCTTCCTAAATACAACACGTCTTTCTCTCTTGTACTCTATTTCATCCCTCTGGTGCATGATTATAAGAGCTCTTCTCACCTGCAAAACGTAGTTAAGTGAATGAATACCTAAACTACGAGTCTCTCGATAAATTATGCCAGCCAAGAGAAGTTAAGTGGATATTTGATACTTACGATAGACTCATTCATCCCCATTCTGCTAAGGTCGTCAATCAGCCTCCTTTCTGATATGTGATTTCCAATCCCAATTCTTCTCTTTATCTGAGTTTCAGCTTGCTGCTCACAATGTAAATCAATCCATCAGGATAAGAAGCAAGATGGAAAAAGCAAGATGACCCTCGTAACAAGACAAACCTTTATTTCATTTGCCATATCAGGTGTAAGATTTATTTGTTGGTTTATCCCGGACTTAGCTGCATCCATTGTGGACACAGTGAAAAGCCTTACTGCTTCTTGTACATTTTCCTCAGTAGCAAGATGAGATCTGGTGCAAGAACTAATCAAGGTACATTTCTTTATATGAAAGATGCATGGATCATCACAAGAATAAACAAAAAGACACTCCAAGAAAGAAAAAAAGAAATGATTAACTTTACAAACACTAGTAATATTGTTTAGTCAAACATTTGGGGAAAAATCACATGTAATGATGGAATTATTTTCTACCGGAAAACATAGGTGACTAAAACTTCAATTCGTCGGCCCATTGATCCAACCAATTTATAGAAAGTTTAGGAAAGCTACTAAAGAATGACACCCATTTTTATGTGATTTTTTGAACAAACGTGTTTTGACTGATGGGTTATTATAAATATATATATATATATATATATATGTGTGTGTGTGTGTGTGTGTGTGAGAGATGAGTCTAATCCTTGTAAGAGATTGACAATATTTTTAATCTAAACACAAGATAAAGCTTTCTGTCTAATATGAAACTTTGACTCACTTAGATTATTCCCATATTGTTAAAACTACTGATCAAATTTAGACATGCATTATGAAATTTCTTGCACCATAGGTAGTAATATCCTATACATGCACCGAGTCATATTTTTCCAAGAAATTTTACTTAGAGCTTTGGAGAAAGGGGACCGTTGAAATAAAAAATAATAGCAATACTTACAGTTTCATCTTTGCAAGTGCTTCGCTCAACCTAACAATTGCTTCCAGCTGCCTTACAGTTATCGGTATTGCTGCAGCTTCTCCAGTTTCATTCGCTTGTTGCCTCATATCCTGTATAAACATTTTTTTCCAAAAACAAAATAAGTGAATTATATTCCTTAAAGATTCATTACACCAAATCAGCATTCACAGGAGAAATATGGCAACATTTACTAGCAATAAATTATTAATTTATGCAAGACATAAAACGAAACAAATAAAGGACCGAACGAATCTTCAACTTCTAGCGACTACGTTTAAAGACCAAATACAAATTTATTTAGACTAAACGATAATAAATTCATGTATACCTGTCTGATTTTCACATAATGATTCTGCAATAATGTAGTTGCAGATTCAGATAGGCGAGGGTGGCATTCATTTCGACAATATTGTAAATACCTATTTAAACAAGGTCAAGACTCATTTTCTCGAATGATTGAAAGAACAAATGGTTGAAATAACTGAACGAAAAGTCAACAGCATTGCATACCTCTTCAGCCAATTCTCTTCTTTAGAAGTTTTGCTCTCACCCATCAATGCACCAGCCCGTCCAGCCGATGCATGGACCTTTATGATATGATTAGCAATTATCTGAAACCAATCATCCACAATTGAAGACAAATCAATCCTTACGTGTAAAGAATATGGTCTGCAAAACTAGACGTTCTACACAGCACATTTGTTGACAACTGAATGTTACACTAGAATAACAATACAAAAATAGTCTATATGATAAAATATTTGTTTTGACCGTGTCACAACACAGAAAACAAATTTGACTTAACTGAACAAGGAACATTCAATAGTTGCAACGCAATGCATATTGCAAAAAGTACACAACAGTACCTTGTCTTGACTGTACATTCTGACATCTTTCACAATAAAAATCAAGTCAAACCGAGAAAGAATGGTAGTCTGCAAGTCAATGTTATCCTGTGCAGTCTGCAAAAACATTCAAGGCTTCTTCCATCAGTATCTTGTACAACTACAGTATGTTTTTTCTAGAAAATGAAAACAGATAAACTAGGGTTTACAGTAGACCTTGAGATCATCATAACGTCCAGATGGAGGGTTGGCAGCAGCAAGTACTGAAGTCCGTGAGTTAAGAACAGTTGTTATTCCCGCTTTGGCAATGGATATAGTTTGCTGTTCCATGGCTTCATGAATAGCAACTCTGCATAAAAAACAACATATGAGTTTCATCACAAATTTACGATTACGACTTACATAACAAAATGACAAAAATGTATACCTATCTTCTGGTCTCATTTTATCAAACTCATCAATGCATACAACACCTCCATCAGCCAAGACCATGGCTCCTCCTTCAAGATAAAACTCACGCTGAAGTACACAACATAAATCAGAGACTACTAAAACAAGATAGGTGAAGGTAAAAGCTTATGATTAGAAGTTAAGGAGTAGTATAATGAAAATTTGCTACCTGATACAAACAGTTTAAAAGAGAAAGAACTTACCGTACTGCTATCCTGTATTACAGAAGCTGTAAGGCCAGCAGCTGATGAACCTTTTCCAGAAGTATAAACAGCAATAGGAGCAGTCTTTTCAACAAACTTCAGAAACTATAAAAGGCAATGGTACACGCATTAAAAAACACAAACTATAAAGTGAATGGCAAAATTCTTCCACTTTAGTTTCAAAATTATCCATAAACAAGCAGCATTAGCACAAACAATTTCTAATAATACAATTACCAAAACTTGACTGAAATTCAAATCCAGTGGAGAAACACAATAGCTAACCTGTGACTTAGCTGTAGATGGATCCCCCAGAAGCAATACATTGATGTCACCTCTTAACCGGACTCCATCAGGCAAATGCTGTTTGAAAACAAAATGGTCATGTGATCAATTGCTGTGTTTTACCCCCCAATAAAAAAATGGATACTCAGACAACGGTATACCTTTCTTGACCCTCCAAACAGAAGACAGGCTACAGCCTTTTTGACATCATCATGTCCAAATATAGATGGAGCAATTTTGGAGCAGATATTTTTATAGGCATCAGGTTCAGCAGCAAATTTTTTAAATTCTTCTATCTGCAAAGAGTATCATTGTTGAGGGGACCATGACATTATGTAGGATTAAAAATTTAGTCAAGGTTCATAAAATGGGGGAAGAAAAGTATTCTTTAACTCATTAGAGTTGGGAAATCATAACTGGAATGCAGTAGGAGGGGGTACAATACTTCGGACACTATACTCATTAAGTTACACTGTAACCGAAATTTGACAAGAACCACAGAACCATTGATGGACCTAAACAATAACGGCTTATGTGCTTTTAGAAAGATTAATAGTAGTTGTTATACTGAAAACCACCAAATAAACTCTAATTTAAATTATATTCCTATTTTTATAATATAACTCTATTTGAACCCACTGAGTTCAGTATCTATAATATCCCCCGCAAACTCAGGGTCCTGGGTATGCGGCTGCACAGGACCCGGCAGGGAAGAGACCATCAATTCATAAATGTTTCACCACTGACCTCATCTTGTGTAAATGCAGCTGGACCCCGAGACTTTGTCTCGTTTGTTTCTTCTATGCCTACAACCCTAATATAAGGCTGTCTAACTGCAACGGCTCCTTTGTGGCTGCATATAACACAATATTTCAAGCCAGACATCAGTTCGAGATGAGAGGATGAGAGATTGAAACAAATTAAATGAAAAAAAAAACGACGAGTGATGAATCTCACGATGTAGAAGAGTTAGAAGCTTGGTAGACACTATAAATTCCCATGATTGACAGTCTTGAGCCAGGTACTACTGTCTGAACCAGATGTCGATCAACAGAGAGAAGCAGGTTTCTAGGAAGCTCTCCAGTTGGAACGTCCTTCAATGATCACAACACCATATATGGTTAGATTTCCAAGAGAATTTAAATATTTTTTAACAAATAAATGCGTATTGCTACCTCTGGATTTTCCTGCAGCTTCAAAGTTTGTTGGTCAACATATCTGCTCTTGTCAGGGACCACAAGCCAGGGATCAATTGGGCAAGGCTCTTCTCCAGGCTACAGAAGCCCCTTGTCCCGTAAGTAAATCATTAACATATAACACCAAACAAAGAAAGACATCGAATATAAACACAAACTAAACCTGAGGAACATGATCACAAGATCGAGGAACAATGGCTCCTCCAAGTCCTGGCCGACATGGAACCTGCTTCCCCTTCTTACAGTTTTTACATATCAGGGTAACATAAGTGGCCTTTGCCTTAGTCCTGGAGGCAGCAATAGTAATCCCAGCGATTTTAACAAGTTTTGATATGTACTGAGCCTGTATAAAGAAAACACCCCTATGACTCCACGAATTCAACTCTACTCAACAACAAAACACCCCAATTTTAACCAAAAGCATCATATGCACAAAATTTCAAATTGTAAACTGAATTATATTTAATCCACATACCCCAAGCGATCTCATGGAAATCGGATCCTCCTTGGAGGTGAGCAAAATCTGAACATCACCGGGAATAGGATCCTCCATGGCTCCAGTATCTCCAGCAACCTTCGTCTTCAAACTCACGAGAACCTGCGCCGCTGCCGTTTCGAACTACAAAAGCAAGAAAGAATGTCAGAATCGGAAACGACAACGTTTGAGGAGAGAGGGAGAAACCAACAGTACCAGGGGCAAAATATCGGCGGGGGAAGAGCGGAGTTTGGCTGGAAGATCGGAGTCGAACGTGTCGAGATCTCCCATATCGACGAGAAGGAACTTAGGGTTGTGGAGTAGGCTCTCTCTGTAAGGGAAAACGTTGTTGGCGGTCTCGAAGTTTCGGATGAACTCCTTGAATTTCTGGAGGAGGGAGTGGTTCGAATCGGTGCCGGCCTCCCCACGAGCGCCGGCGCCGTCGTCTCCGGCGAGCGCTTGGTCGCTGTAGTAGACGGCTCCTTCGTCCCACCCTGACATCTTCGCTCAAGCTCTGAGGCACGTTAGGGTTTCGTTTGGGTTGGATTGAAGGAAAGAATGACAAATAGAGTGAAGAACCAATCTCCCACGGTTTCGATTTCTTCGAATGAAGTAAAAAGAAGATAGAAAGAGACCAAGAAGAAGGGTGCTTTTGGCGGGAAACTATTAGCGGGAAAGTGTTGGCGGGTGACACTGGTGCTCGCACGTGCCTCGTGTAAGGGTTAAGCGTCTGTGGCATGTGATTAGAGCGTATAATTATAAAATTAAGATATTTATATGACATAAATATTTGCATTATTTATATTATATAGTATATTATATTATATATTAAATATAAAAAAAAGTCTGAAACTTAAAGTCCATCCCAAAATATTCGGATAAAACGCGATAGGCTAATTATGACAATATGAAAAAAAAAAACTTATTTGTCTGTATATTTTCTTGGTTTTTTTACAGAAAATAGTGTAATTTTATTTTAAAATTATCTATTTAAACATATTTTAAAAATATTATTAAAATAGGTCAATTTTAAAGAAAAATATTTTAAACAAAGAATTGAGATTTATATTTTTATACAAAATATGTTATGTTTTTATTTTATTTTATTTTATGTGTTAATATTATTTATTTTTAAATTTTTAGAATTTTGTTTTTTTATATTTACAAATTTTAACTTTTTAACAAATTGATATATGTATTTTTAGTTTTAATTTCTTAATAAAATAAAATTAAAATATATTATTATATAATTTTATTAATATAAAGTTTAATTTAATATTTTTTAATAATTTGATGAATAATTTTATATAATATTAAAATTATATAACAATATTTTCTTAATAACTTGATAAATAAGTTAATATTTTAAAAAAACATATTTATATATAAAAAAATTAATAATAAAATTATCTAAACAAATTAAAATGAAAAATATTTTATATAAAAAAATAAAACATTATCTTTGGTTCATTAATTAAATTATTAATAAACATTTAAAATTAAAAATATATAAATAATATATAATTTTATAAAAATACAAGAAAGATAAAAACTCAAAAAAATTCAATTACTATTTCAATTTTTTAATTTTTTTATGAAATACAAAGTTCGACAATTTTTATTCATAATGAACATTAAAGTTATATAACCATTGTGGTCGGTGTCCGAATCTAAGATTCTAAATTAATATAGACAATAATAAATTATTTGGATTTCAATCAAATAATATTTTCAAGTATAAAAAATAATCGGAAAAACAAAATCGTGAGAACAAATATATAAGGTTATTAGGCACAAAATAATTTTGTTCATATATTTGATAATAATTTGAAAAAAAAAAAACAGGAGTTTCCATTATTCCTTGGATGTTTCATATATTCATAATTTTAATGACTAAATTCATATATTTATAAAGATGAAGGACTAAATTAGTCAAAAATTTCAATCAGGAACTAATTCCAAATTTCACTGAAACTTGAGGGACCAAAAACATATTTAACTCTTTTATATAAAGAGCTTGATTATGGAGTATAACTCAATAATATTGTCATTTATACTTGACTACTATTATAAAGATCTTTCATGTTGTGTTCACTTGAAGGGGAGTGCATTATCGAAGATGGAAATTAGAGTGAATATCATGTTCGTTTATAGGGATACATAGGATTAGTGATCTCACCCATTATATGTTGATTTGCGTAGATTATGTTGCGTTATTACAAGTTTACCCTCTCCTCTCTCTCTTTCATGTGCAATGCATGGTTTGGATCGGATACGTGGTGTTGAGAATTCGATTCTCTTGGCATGGATTGGATACAGATTGGATCCACATAGTGCAGATCGGATACAGGGTTTTGCACACAATATAATTTAACCCCTTTTTTATACCATAGTGCAACCATAGTGCAGCATGCTTTCATTGTGCATATTCTCTCTTTTTTAGACCCCAATTGTCATACTTTCATTCAACATGAAACAAAACAAATATTTGTGAACTGAAATGAATTGAAAATAAATTTACTCACGCAAAGATTAATTTATAATACTTATTAAACTAAGGGCAAAATGGTAATCTCATTATTACTTCTATTAAAACATATTTTTTAATTTATCACATCAATCAAATCTTTCACAAACTTTAACAAAAAATATTTATAAATTTACTCACTATCACTTCTAAATTTCTTAAAAAAACAACACAAAATTCACTTTTAAATTAACTCAAACCTATCTATTCATTCTCTCAATTACTCTCCCGTAAATAAACACTGCCTAAATCTCTTACCTACTTAGAGATTGAAAAATCTTTTAGAAATTAATATTCTGTTAACTGAACCAACCTACCTTTTGGAGACACTCCCAAAATCTTGCAAACACAAATTTCAAACCGATAACATGAGTTCAGGTTCTCTATTATTTTATTTTTTGTGTTGAGCATTAAAAATATATTGTGTTAACGTTTTAAATCTCCTTTTAATATATTTTAAAACGTTAAAAATAATGGTAATCAGTGTATTGTAAAGACAATAAAAAAATAACACAACAAAAAATTCAACAGAGAATCCAAATTCGTAACAATGTATAATTAATTTAATTTTTTTCCTCCTATATAGGGTTTGAAAGTTTAAAATAAGTAACTAAGTGGTTTTATAATCCGAATGTAAATGATTTTGAGATCAACTTAGTTTGGTCTTGATATAATTCATCTCAACTCTGGGAAGATATTTTGTTATAAAAATAATAAGGATTTAACAAAGTTGAGTAAGGATTTATTGTTTAGTATTCCAAGGTTTCTCTTTATGAATTTGTTTTTTAGTGTTTTAATTTTCTTGTTTTCATTACTCGAACATTTCACTGAAAAAGAATTTAAGAAATATTTATTTATAAATACAAGATAATTTTAACATAAATGGAACACTTCAATACTCTAACTTTAAATCATTTAAACTTTGAATCAGAATTATATATATATATATATGACATTTACCGTTCACATTAATTATTGAAAAAAAATTAAATTTATTAAAATTGACAAAAAAATAGGATCTAATTAAACATAAAACAAAAATAATAACTAAATTAACAAAGAAAACGAAAATAGAAAAAAAAAATTAAGCCTAAATTTTAACTAATCATGAAAATAATTTTAACTAACTTTTTATTTTATTTTAATATTGTTATAAATATCCATTTTTCATGGCCCATTATCTAACAAAATAAAGAATAAAAACATGAAATCAAATTTTATTGTTTGTGTGTATGAATGATATCCACTTACACGATAAAGAGATAAACATAAAAATAAAAAATGGACGTGCACTTGTTTTAATATTTATTTTATTTTATTTTTCATTACTCATATATATACAAGTAGGATAGGTACTCTCAGGAAAAAATAACTTAGGTAAACTTTGATATATCGAGTATAAATAATTATAGCTTTTCTCATTCACACATGAATAAGATGGCAAACCAACTGGCCAAACTGGTTTGTCCCCTTTTTTCTTAATTTTGTTTACATAAAAATATAAATAAATCATAGTTAATGTTTTTATTTAAATAATTTAAAAATTATTGTATTTACATGTTAAATTACTCTAACATAACTAATAATTGAAATTTAATTTATAAGTGTTAATAATTAAATTACAATATTATTATATATTTACACTTTAAAAAAAAAAATATAGAAAAATTATTTTAAAGTATTTTTATTTAAATTTTTAATTAAAAAAAAGCAGGCCAACATACTATCTCATATTTTTATCCATCAAATTGATAAACGGAACGAAACAAATCAAAGTGGACTAACCAATTAAAATCTCTTTATGAAAAAAAAAAAATAAGGGTTAACATTTTCAGTACTCTAAATTTTTCGTTATAAAAATTTGTTTCTAAGTACCTGAATCTCATCCAAAGAGAATTTAAGAAAAATCTTCTTATAAAATAAGACAAATCTGACCTAGATGATACACTCGAATACTCTGTTTTGAAGCTATTTAAACATTGAACTACAACATGATACACCACTTAAGTCCTTGTTTTTTAAATTACACTCTTAATTCTTGGAAAAAGATATCAGTCTTATTTTTTTTATAAATGTTTTAGTTTCTAGAATTAATTTATGATAAACTGATAACTAAAGTGTCAATTTGTCTAGCATCACATCTCACATTTCTAGATAAATTATGTTTATCTCTCGACCTTTCTAAAAATCCATTTTTAGCAAGCCGTCAAAGATTATAATAATATGGGTGAAGGAACAAAATAAAAGCTTTGTGAAGTTATGAAGAGGATTAGAAAATCATAATATTTTGTTTTGGACATAAAGATACATTTTCAAAGGAGTGGGGAGTACATGAATAATAGAGATTGAAATTAGGATATATTTAAATAAATGACAACTTACACACTCAAAAGAACAATATATAAGCTAGCAACTCATCACATCACAACATTATTCTCTTTCTTCCTCTTTTTTTATCTCTTAAGAACTTGTTTTCATCTCTTCAAATTTGTCCCTTTTCCGCGACTTATCTCTCGAAGGTAAATTTATGATTACACTCTGTTTTCTCCGTCCTTTATATTTAACATAGGTTGAAATGGGGGTTTATTTTTGTGAATCATGTATGCAATATTTTGTCTATTGAATGTCACGTAAGCACGTGCTCGACATAATTCCTAAAAAATACAAACTTGTGTGATTTCGATTGTGGTTTGTACAAAATATTGTCATTTAGTACTTAATTATTCATAACCCTCATCAGATCGTATCTATTAATTTTCATAATTGTTATTCTATGTATGTGTGGGTAGAGATTTTTAGAATGGTTCCTTTTTTGAGTCGAGCCAACTATTAATCACAGAGTAGTAGTATAGTGATATCCATAGATGAAGGAAATTTAAGTTTAGGACTAATTTATTATGACTTTTGACTAAACAAGGAAGCCAATATAATGACTTTTTCCTTCGAGAAAAAAGGATCATATAGAGCAACGGTCAAACAATGATCATTTATATTTCAAATGTATAGAAAATTCACGGTTATATCTGAGGTGCAGTTTACATACAAGTTGAAGATCTAACTATGAGACCAAAACAATACATATCTATAAATTATGCTTTCCAATATATTACCTAAAGAATGAGAGCATTCAGAAATTGGAAATGACAGCCTCAATAATGAAGACATTACTAGAACAAATTACCTCAGACTTATGAGACATGATAGTTGTTCTGGAACATGTTAACTACCACTAGCAAAAGTAGCCTACCTGTTGCAGGTACCAAAATGCACCCTCAGCCGCACTCTCTGCAGCATCTTTCTTTTTCGTCCGAGGTTCGCCAACAAACTCTAAAATAGTATCAGGGGCCTCTTCTATCTCCAAGGTCATCTTGTAAGTGAATCTAAAAATGGAACAATAATAAGGTTATGGATATTTTTCTTATGTCTTTTCTATGGTTCTAATTATCGTTGATAGCTACTTCTCAACTTCTACCAGTGGATGAAATAAAGATTTTGAGTCAAATTCCAAACAAGCTTAAACCTGATAGTAAGGATATCTAAAGTGTCTCTTGTCCTATACCAACAATGAAGATTGGATTTTGATACTTTGACAAAGTTTTTGTTAACAAACTTTGACAAACTCTTTACCAAACCTTTCTTTTCTCTTTCCAAATCATGATAAATTATCTAAAAAAAAAAATATTGATCCAATTGAGTGCTATTGAATTGTTAAAATTGTCAAAAAAAGTGTCAAAAAATCTTTTCCTTTAAACATGTAATGTCCTATTACTATCCCAGTTACATCACAGGCTAAACAAATTTCTAGGTCAATAAAAAAAAATAACAAGGCACTCACTGTTTGAGGTGATCTGGTCCCTCTTCTTTGCAGCATTCAAATGAAGGAGGTTTCCAGCAATAAGCAGCACACAATTCATACAGTCGTGATCTTGCGGTTCCTATTTGCAAAGAATATAAAAAAGTATTTAGGATTAACAAGACACAGGCTCAGTGAGAATACAATGATTTTACACTACCTGTCCCTGATGATTCACTGCTGCAATGATTTTCAAATATTTCACTGGGTTTTTCCCTCGCGGAAGATTGAAGCAGTTGGCCAATAGGTTTCACACATGGAGAGCATATTTCATCTGTATCTTGGATAGGTCGAATTTCTGGGTTTGATTTGCTGTACAAGTCTGCAGTTACCATTATATTCTTGGCAATACTGGTATCTGTTACATCAATGGGAGTTTCATCATAGCCAATAAGTTTTGGTTCCATTTTAGAAGTTGATTCCAGAACTTCTTCCAAAGTTTTTGACTTTGCTTTCCAGCCTTGAGCCTGCACATCCATACCCATTACCGCTCAAATCAATTTTTAAAATCAAACAATATATAGCTCCTGGGCTTGCAGCTGGGGAAGATAAAAATGCATCTTTCCAATTGTTTTTTATAACAGCAATCCAAGACTAGGCTTCCGGACTTTGTATTTAACCCCCACCTCATTTATTTTAAAAAAAATCTCATGAAATTATTGGAAAAATTCAAGTCCTACATCGATTAGCAATAGAGTGTGAAAAAAGTCTTAAAAACCAATTTTGTGGAGTTGAGTTAGATACAAATCTAATTTAAGATGGTACAAGAGTTAAATCCCAATTTCAAGAAAAATAGTTGTTGAAAAAGGAAAAAACTATAATTGTGTTAAGGCACAGGAATGAGCTTAGAAGATACTACTTTCCATCAGTGCAAACTGAAGTATATAAAGAGCAGAAATTGACAGACATAATAAAACACAATTCACTAGATGACTCTACGGAATACCTAAAAAGAAAAAAAAAAATTGTAATGAAAATTTCTCCATAGTAATGGACATCATTATTCCGAGAGTGTAAAGCTCCAAACGAAGAAATAAGAAACATCTTAAGACTTCAACACTTGTTTAAAAAGCAGTAGAGTATTTAAAAATTTAAAGGTGATAAGCACTATTGATTTCAGAACAGTACTCACCTGGGGTATCTCACCAGACAACAAAGAAATGTAAATTCTATGGTGTTGAGTTGATAAAAGAGGATGAAAAACATACAACTAAACATGATTGTTTTACCTTGAACTTTGAAAAAAGCATAAGTGAAGCAATTCTACAAGCCTCCTTTTTATTTTGGCCAGTTGCGGAAGCTGTTTCACATACATTGTTCCCACTCGCTTTGGCTTCAACTAAAAACATTTTAGTCAGTTTTAATGGCACTGACAGAAACTCCAACTCCAAATTATGAGCTTGGCAAAGTTCTCGCAAATCCCTAATAGGACTCAGCTGCAAGCTTGATGAGAATTTCATGATTGGGTCCAAGAACGAAGTCATAATTTCCCAAACTTTGTTCAAATTGAACCCAGTATCTAGAAGGATGGCACCAACACAAGATTCCACTAAGTCACCCAGTGCCTGAAGCAATCAATGATGTCAAATTTATAAATCATATTTTTTTATGCAAAATAAAAAAGCAAGACATACCTATCAGAAAATTATGAGATGCATAGAATCTAACGTAAAAAGTTTCCTAATTCTCTTAGAAGAGTTACTCATGACATTAATTAAATCCATCTTATCTCAATTGGACAATAAAAAGACTCCTGGGCTTCCCTACCCAGCATTTACTGGTTTATTTTTTTGTGATTTTTTCAAAAATATTGGCAATCATTTGGATGGGTTGGGGTTTACTTCCTTGAACAAGAGCTCAGGTTCTCTTTTAGTATTCCATTTATTTGCTCTTTTCATATTCCTAGTAAGAGCATAATGCCAGGGCTAGTGGATCGCATCACCTTACAACAAGCATCTATGGCAGAATAAAAATTGTATGTGTTAAAAAAAGAAGTAAAATATGAAAACTTTACATGTGTTGTGACGTGTGTGTGTGTGTGCATGTAAGAGAGAGAGAGAGAGTAGAGCATTATTCTAGATAAAATAGCCAAACCAAACTTTAAAATGGATCCAGATGTTTTACTAACTTCATCTGAAATTAGTAAATGTATAATAATAATAGCAGCAACAGCACCAAGGTGTAGTAACTTTGTATAAAGGCTGTACTATATACCTTGGGACATTTTGGGCCTTCTTTAATGCCACTCTCTGTTGTAGGACCTCGAACGTAGTCTACATACTTTTTTATCGCCTCAGACAAGCCATTTGAATCACATAAAAGATATTTATCAAAACTGCGATCTACTGTTACACAGGCAAATGCCTTGTTGTTAACAGATAATGATCTCAAATCTGTCAATTGACCAGGCTTTAGTTTGGGATAAGCTGAGAATAGATATGAAGCAATCAAATAATCCAGGACAGCATCTCCAAGAAACTCCAATCGCTGCAAGGAATTATCACATTTAAAAAAATTAAAGACCAAATATCTCACTGGAATTCATAGAACTATAAAGTAAAGGAAACTAGTTCTTTTATGAAGTCAAAACCAGGAGGAAAAAGAGAAGTTGCACAAACCTGATAACAGCCTCCTCCAAGCTTATTGTAAGAAGGGTGCACAAATGCCTGGAGAAGCAGACCCTTATGAAAAAATTGATGTCCTAGCTTACTTTCAAGAGAAGGAATGTCCACATCAGAAGAAAGAGGTAAATAGCCAGCACTTGCCATGCAAATATCAAGAACTTGTGAAGCTTCAAAATCAACTCGTATGCCAATCCAAGTAAGAAAGGCAATTGCGGCTTTAAAGCCACTGTCAACTAGGAATGCTCCAACCAGAGCTTCCACCACATCAGCAACTGTTTTCTTATGTAGCCAATGATGATTTTTGTTACATCTGGTTTCAGTTACTTTTCCTTGCTCCTTAACAGAATTTGCACAAAAGTGTATGCTTTCTTCAGTTTCTTTACAACAAATTCTCGGGCAAGGACGGCCTAATGCATAGAATTGAGAGGGATCAAATGTCTGATCGCATATATAGATCTGCAAGAGAGAACAGGGAGATAAAGTTGAAGACAATAAACATAATTATGAATCTTAAGAAAGTTGAAAGAGAAAGTGTTCTATCAATAAAAAAAAAATGAAAGATTACAAAAAATTTGTGTGTAGATATCATGACCCAGGCGGAATGACTCAAACTAATATAACAATACAACCTAATTACATTAACCCATTCTAAAGCCAGATCTCAAGATAGAAAAATGGTATCCAGATTATAAGCCTTACTAAATTGTTTAGTCAATCTCTATATTTCAGTTCGAGGGGTACTCTAGTGCCTTCAATCGTCAGTTAAGATTTGTACTGGGTTTGTATTTATTGGGAGTATCTAATATACAATAGCATATCCAGTATTAGCAGTTGTGTTTATACTTTATCTTCTAGGAAGAATCTAAGGTTGTGTTTCAAATCTAATTTAAAATTTATATCTAACTTTAATCTTGTATGATGCTTTTACTTGTCACATGAGATTGAATAATACACATGAAGCTGATGTGAATACTCTTCTCATATATTGTATTTCTTTCTTCAATTCCAGACTAGCCCAATCCTATTTTTCTTGCCCCGATACAGTATATACTTTACTTTATTTTAAAACTCTAATAAAGGTTGTAACATCGATTGAGGAAAAAAGATGACAGAAAATTGGTTAAGGTGATTTCAACATGTACAATGAAAGCCACAAGAAACAGCAATCACAAAACTAGATGTCATGACTCGTAATTTTGTGAAAAAGTGGAGTGGGAGACCAAAAGGTATATTGGAGGAAGTTTGTCAAGGGAGATCTGAAGTTGAATAATATTCCAACTTTAAAGGCATTGAAGTTTGTTAACTCTTCAATTGAAGCAGGTTACTTTTGTATGCTTGATTCTTTCTTGTTGTTTCCTTCGTTTACCATTTACAAATAGTTTGTGACTTCTTACGGTTATCGTATTTGATGTTGTTATGGTGGACGCTTTTATAGTCAATTTGTTCAGTTATTTCCACAACACATATCCATTGATCTCTTTTTTTCCACTGCTATTGCTCCCTGTATCATTACTAGTTGTGGAAATTTCAACTTCATCTTCACTCGTTATTATCATCAGCCGCACGGTGTAAGATTTCTGAAAGACAACTTTTTCTTTAAATAATTTCCAAAGCTCTTCTTTCACATGTTTTTGAGTTTTAGTGCAGGCTACAACATTCTTTGCCATTAGATGCTCTTTTGCTTTGGTAATTCTACTTTCATAATTTTTCCACAATAACTACAAATGGATTGTGTTCAAGTTTGATTCATTCAGATGACAATGTTTCCAACTCGAGTCATTTCTATGGGATGTTCTTGAACAAACCTGTTCAATTGCCATTGTAGTTGTTGAAAAGTAGGAGATCATTTGTTTCATAAATTCAGAGAATAAGTATTGAGTGGAAAAAAACAAGAAAAATTAAGAAGGTAGGATGGCGCTAAAAGGAAAGGAAATAGAAATAAAAAGAAAAGGAAAGACTTGCAGTGGAATGACTACAACAACATGGTGGTAGCACGTCAGATACAACTGGACAACAAGTGTGGAATGCCAATAGCATGACAACAACTACAGGACCACAACGATATGGGGTGATGGAGCTGTGGGATGTCAGCAAATGTGTGACAACAACGACACTGCACAAGCATGAGAGGAGGTCACTAGGTAGGACAGCTTTAGGTTAAGGCTAGGATGCAATTAGGTTAAACTTTCTGCTATCGATGGTTGGATTTGGTTCAGATTATATTGCCCAACCCTCTTTTATATAAAAAAAAAAAACCTACTGAGCCAACACTATGTGTAACCACCCGAAAAGAAAATTAGGGGATTTTAGTGCCTTGGGTGGGTTGCACAAACTCAAGGCTTATTCTTCTTCATTTTGAAAGGGAGCACTGTGCAGTTCACAATTTCTGCCATGGTTGCTCCAGACCGCCATGCGAGTTCGCCAATATGGTGTGTTTGTTGGCAGAAACAAAGACTCTAAATCAAGAGTAAATATGCCAAATAAACTCCTAATTTCAATCCCTTAATTTTATGAATTTTCTACAAACAAATCTATATTTATTAATAGAATCAATCTATATTTATTGTACATAGTAAATGTATAATATTTATACCCATATTTTGATGCTTAGTATAGTTTTACCTGCAAATTGCGCCTAATGGCCAACTTCAACAAATTGGAATTATTTACAGCATTGGAACGCCTTTTTGTTAGGTCTCCTTCATGAAGGCTGTCATGCATGAGAAAAAAATGGCGTGCAACAACAAATTTAAGGAAAGCATCACCAAGTACTTCAAGTCTTTCAAGGGAAAAGCGCTCCTGACACTTCTCAGTGGTGAGAGCCTCTAAAATCTGGTAATATGTTCACAATTGTTAGATAATACACTAATGAGAAAGTAATGTAAATAATACATTTAATTTAATATGACTTACTCTAAGGGCACTAACTTCGGCTGCCTCGGGAAAAGAAAAAGATAGCAATTGCTTTAGTTCAATAGCCACCAGCAAGTTTCCAAGTCGATGCATAATTGAAGGTAGCAAAGATATGGAACTGCCAATATCCTTCGAAAAGCCCATTATTTTCAGTTCACATAGCTCAGGAGGTAAATAAATTAAATATTCATCCAGCTCCTGTGGTTCTGTCAGACATTCAAAAGTTACCAACATTTAAATAAAATTCTGATGAATTATCAGCATATAATACAACTCAAAAACCAAAAATCAAATATACAAATCTGAACATAGTCAAGGTACACTTTTTAAATTGCCAACACAAAAATCATAAAGAAACCCTCACAGAGCTCACTGTTAGAAGAAATGAGAATATCTTCATTATTTATAGAAGAATTCATTCAAAGCAATCTTAAGAATGAATTTTGGATTTTATATCTGTATATTGTGAGAAGAGAGAAACAAAGTCAGTATTTTCTGAATACCCTCAAGTGATTTATCTATATATAATCAGAATTGGTATCAAGATACACTGAACCCAATTAATACTAAGCTACTTGGAAAGATATAGAACATCAAATGGTCCTTTTCCAACAATACCCCTCAAGTTGGAGGATAAATGTTTTTCATTCCCAGTTTGCATATTATTCTTTCAAAATTTGGACTGTGCAATCCTTTAGTCAGAATATATGCAAGTTGACTTGTGAAGGTACATGTAGAATACAAATAAAACCCTATAGCACGGAACAGGATTATAACCTATGTTGATTACTGATCTATTATCACAAAAGAGCTTCATAGGTCCATCCCACCCAATTAATCTTCAAGCCTTCTACGACATAATCCAGCCTAAGCAAATCACAAATACATGTGCCATAGCTAAGAAATCAGTTACAGCACTAGATATAGCTAAAATATTTTGATTTTTACTTCTCTAGATTACCAAGTTTCCTCCAATAAATGTATAATATCTAGACATGCAGATGAGATTGTGGCAAAAGCTCAAGGATGGAGAGGCACAAGGGTGCTGCTTCATTTTGCAATAGACAAGTTGCAATGATACATTCATGACATAATGTACTGTGATGCCCTCGTCACGGTCATGCGAGGCTTTGTCAAGGTGGCTTGACTGGTGGGAAAGAGGAGAGAAGAGGGTGAAGGGGAGTAGTAAGTAATGGCCCATCACAGTAGTGCAACAAAGAATAAAGAGGATCAGCACACAAAAGATGAGTGAAACCATAAAATCTAATTTGAAGCTATAAATCTAGACCAGTGAAGTTAAGGGTTAAATATAGATGCAATAAGGTAGCAAAAAATATTAATTCGAACTAAAAATCTGATGCATTTGCACCATTATGATGTTGTAAAATGGGCTTTTGTGGACAAATTTAGCCCACTGTATCCCAACAAAAGATGAGGTGAATTCAGGTCTAGGATTTAAAATTATAATTCTAATAATTCACAAAGCAAACATTCTAATTAATTATACACATGCAATTAAGGGAGTAATAGCAGTTTTGATTTGTTTCCGTGTCTGTAAAGTAGATAATTTAATATCCCTAATTAAGGTCCTGATTTGCTGTAACCCTAAAAGCTTTTTATGTCATCTGTATCACCCATTTCAGTATATGGGAATAAACTTATTTTCATGGTATCAAAGCAACTTTCTGAATTGTAACAACTAAGTTTATTCCCATATACTGAAATGGGTGATATAAATGGCATAAATAACTTCCTGAATTGTAAAAACAAACTGTTCCTGGAGAATACTACCCCTCTAACACATGAACTGCGACAAGGAGACACTTCTACCACTGAATACTACCACTCTCTCACAAGGCACTGGCAGCAACTGAACATTTATGAACACATGATGTGGTAGTGTCTTGGAGATAGCAAGCAGTACAAGCTCCCGGAGAACAAGCACCATATATACCATCCTGCTCGAACTAAACAAGAATTTGGATGAGGTCAGAGGGAGAATTCTGGGCACTAAGTCACTAATATCCATGAGGTTTTTGTTGATGTTAGAAGAGAGGAAATCAGGAGAAAATTATGTTGAGTGGAGAAACTGATGGCATGTGTTCATTGAAAGATTTGCACTTGCAGCAAGAGGACCACAAAAGAAAAACAGGGGATGATGCGATCATTCAAGACAGTTTTGGTGCATCATGATTTATTTTGTGGAGTTTCCTGGTCTGTTTTTTTCAGTTAGATTTATTTCCTAGTGTTGCTGGCTATAACATTCCATGTATTTCAAAATATTTCATGGTTGTAAGAAGTGTTAACAATTTTTCCTTTTAATTAAAACAGTTCTAGTCAAGATAACATATTCAGTACCTGCATCCTCACGCTTTCGGTTGTGTAGCAGGTTGTGCAAATTGGGGAGTGGTTTTACACGCAGAAGCGGTTGTTCTGGGTATTTGAGATGAATGGAAAACCTGATATCAAGCATGCACATTTTTTTGTCAAATAGCATAAGCAATATATGATATTCCAACTTATATGCATACACATTCAGATATCTAACTAAATCAGTTAATCAGGAATCTGAAAGATGCCCATAAATATGAATGTTTTTACCAATATAGAAGAATCGGGTATTCAAAATTAAAATGCAATAAGAATAAAGCCGTAATAATAACCAGATACCCACTTTTCAATTAAGTCATCCACGTAGCTTGAAGTGCCTGATTCTTTATGAAGACTAAATCCAGTCTTTTCATAATCAATATTTGTGACAAAATAAAATGTCTTTTTATGTGGGGCATACACTAAACCATTCTCCACATCTCTTACACTTCTGTAACCATTGGCAAGTTTCAGGTGAATATCAAAAGAGCTTTTTCTTTTGTCCATAGTATATTTTGGATGCCTGAAGATTGGTGACCAAAGGCATCTTTTCACTGTCTTCCAATCTACTTTCATGGCATTTCCATATTCTTGCAATACGACTGGAAGCAAAAGGTAGAAGGTCAACGAGCTTGTCTGAGCTTCAGCAGCCATACCCAAGTCTACAGTATCGGAAACAAATTCTAATCTATCCAGAATAATTTTGAGGAACATTTCTTGAAATTTCTCTGCCATCTTAATCTGCGGGATGGAAAACTCCAAGCATTAACTTTAAATTCTCTGTTTTTATTTTGATAAAAAAAATGTCATTTACCTCGTCTTTGTCAAATTCTACAACTCCAAATGGGACAAATTTTGTCATCACAGATCGTCCATGAGCAAGATGGAGATCAAGTTCTAATTTCTCAGCCTCCATTGGAAGAGGGGCCATGATGAAAAGACCAAACTCTTTGTAGACCCTATCCTCTGGACATGGACTAAATTTTATGTAGTACGAGTTGAGATGGGTGATTTCATCCTCGTTAGTCCATGACTGACCAAAGGCAGAAGGAACTAGCATCTCATGTAATTCTCCTCTTGAGATGGCATCTGCAAAAAAAGGAAATTAAATATAGTAGAACACAACATAGTGATATAGTTACATTTACAGGCATAAGTTGATAAAAATCCACTTGGTAATAGTATTACATCTGAAAACAGATAAAAATCTTCCCATTAGAGACTATAAACAGGTAAAGATACACGAAGAATTTGATTTGATCCATTTTGGTATGAAAAACTTTACACAATCTTCTAATCATGTGTTACTGCATCACCAAAAGAGTTTATACACTGACAGTATGATTAACACTAAATCCATAGACATGTATGTTACAATAATAATTACCAAAATGGGATTGTGTAGAATTTCAAAAGACAGGAAGTGAATTGTATGGCAACATGCTGGATAAGTCATTCTACTTAATACGCTCATTGACCACTAAATATGCTCGACAGTTTGTAATAAAATACAACTTAAATGGTAAACTTTTGAAAACCCACTGAGACAATGAAAGTATTGGCTAATAGGAATGAAGCTGAAGTTTGACCTTCACATTCATCTTCATCAGTAGAGCCAGAAACCTGTTCTTCTGGTTCTGCATCATCTTCCTTTGGCAAGAGACAATCACTTAAAGCGCCTAATTTATACAGTTCTTCTATTGCTGTCAGGCAAGCATCTCGTTTGGAAGCCTCCATAGACAACTGTGGCGCACCCAAAATTTGGTGTATTGGTGCATTGGAAGGCAATCTTATGTGGCAAACAATTCCCTCTGAATCATCTAAGAAATAAAAATTTGGCTTGGGGTCAAAATACCTGCAAAGATAGATTATTATATTTTAAAACAGTGTTTGTATTTTATTTACTTGAAACTCCTTATTAGGTATATAATTTGGATAAAAAATTAAAACAAGGTCCAGTTTAAATAAGCTCATACTCATCATGTGGAAGCTTTGAACAATACTGGTGAAGCAATGAGATACTATATCCAGAACTAACAGAAGCACCAGTCGACTCAACTCTGAAAATTCTTTCCTCAGGGATGATGTGTGTCTCATCAGATGTTCGAAAAGTAACTTCCATATTCATTCGGTGTTCATCTTTCTCAAAACCATCAATTATGTCAAGCTCCTTCTTATTACCACTGCAACAAGAGGAAGATTTCAAAAATAACCAAATGGATGGGTTTGTTTAAATTACTTCTGAAATCTATCAGCAAGAGTACCTGTCCACCAAAAAAGCATATTCAGACTGAGGCATGCGTGCACGGCCTCTTGACTGTATAAAGCTGGCAACAGTTTCTGGAAGATCAAACCGTATGACGAGGCAACATGTCTGAATGTCAAGTCCTTCTTCACCAACTTTGGTTGCAACCAATAAATTCAACTGTTAACAGCATGAGAAACATCGGCACACACATTAGTGGAACTAACTATCTGACAAGCTAGGAAATATATTTACATATTTAAGCCATGATCACATTTATCTTTTTCCTCAGTATACCATCTACCACCTTTAACACCAATAAGGCTCAAAAGTATGAGCAGAAAAGTTAAAATTATATATTTTACAAAACTCCCCCAGTATCTCCCAACCATTCCATAGTTTTGCAATATAAGATACATTTAACATTCCCACAATACGTTTAATGCCACATCAGTATATTAATAAACAATCAAATAACCATTTCTTTAGTTTATAATAGCAAATGATTACAAAACTTTGCCACATGCATTACATAATTGAATTTCTAAGATTAATAAAGTCTACTTTGCATTGATGGGAGTTGATTATAGGGATATGCACGGGAGTTAGGATGAAGGTGTACTTTGGCAGTGAGCACAGGGCAGAGAAGCATTGATTCTTAATTTATTTCTTTTCAGTTTTCACAATTTTTCCTGCAATTTCCATTGTAATTAGAGCTTCCTCTCTGAATTTCCTCCTATTGTAATTTCGATATCTATCAGATATTCAATTCTATATAATAAGTAATTGATCATGTATAATTACGACTATTTAATTATAAAAATAAACAGTTCATCCTATGTAACCAGAGAAATGTCTAACCTCATACAAGTCATCTTATAGAAGACGTGCATCTTGTATTGCCAGAGTAGGGCATCTAGTACTTAGTGACTAATGAGCGTCTAGTGAAGCCACCTATCTCAGTGACGTTTTTACTCAGAAGTGTGAAGCATTGTTCACTTTTTTTCTCTACGTGTTTAGGCATGTTTCAAGAAAGTTAGTTACGATAGTTATGAACTAACATAGGAACCTGTATCGGTAGTTAAAACTAACTTAAGAGTTGTTGTCAACTAAAAGACTAAGAGAATGAGTTGAGCGAGAGTTCGTTGTAAAGAGAAAATTTTCGAAATGTAATCTGTGATAGTGAATTATGTCACGGACATAGATTGAAGTTCACACTTCAATTGAGCAAAGTTAATTTTTTGTGTTGATGCTTCCATTGTTAACCTTCTACGGATTCTTTGCAGCTTGTTTCTTTGTTATCAAATTCTGTTTGTGTTAGTAGAGCATCTTGTAGTGAGTATGCTTGGACTATTCCACAACATATATGTATTATTATGAACTTTTTTGTTATACTCGTATCATATCTTTGTTACTAGATGATATCAAATCTCTTCTATTTATTGTATTCATTTTTTTTTGTCAATAACAATAAAGCTCTCTTGCTGTCTTAGAAAGACGTGATTTCAACTCAATACTTCTCTCTTCCCTAGAGTTTATCAATAAGAATCCAATCAACTTTAGCCAAGATGTTTGTCTTCCCAAAGAAAACTAGCTAGGCACTATGTTTTGTCAAGACTTCTATCGGCAGCATCCAGGGATCAGCTACGACAGTGTAGAGAAATCATTTCCAGGAAAAGGTGCTAAAGTGAGCAAAGACCGTAAATGAACACTCTTCTCACTATAATGAATAATCAGGTAAAATCAAAGAATATCCTATGACAATTAGCAACTTGTACACACAAGTATAGCTTAATTCAGTTATTGAAACTGTAGAAATAGTTAGTATATCCAGGCAATCATTATGTGTAAGCTAGGAGGTTGAGTGTTGGATAACCTCTACACCTAGCACCTAGTTGTAGTCTTTAATGTTTCAACTTCCTTTGTATCTCCTTTATCATTTATATAAATATCAGGAACAGTAGAGGGGTCTCAACAAGCCCTCAAGCATATCTTTTTCTGTTTTAATCTCAACTGAAACAAAAACTAGCATATAGGATAGTAATGGCTTCTACATTCCCAAAATAAAGAGAAATCCAACAGTAGTACCTCTCCAGAGCGAAACTTGTCAAGAATCATGTTCATGGTTCTTCGGGACATACTCTTCAGCCCAGAATGTACTCCTACTAGATAATCACTCCTCCATTGTCTTAGAAGCTTGAGCTTCTGAAGTATGTATGACAGGGATCTCGCAATCACAATTCGATTCACAAAAATAATACATTTCATGTTCTTTTGCAACCTGAAGTTGGAACGTGACATCAGAATTTGCCCAAATGTATTAGCTTCATAACCTAATAACAATGAGACATGTGCTATATGAAAAACATGCATTAAACAGCATAGATTTGTCAACCTAAAGGTGGAAAGTATCCCAAAGAGTCGCAAGAGCTTAGCTGAGAAAAATGGCTCTTTCAATATTTCTGAAGAAGATAAATCATCAGATACATTGTCACCTACAAAAGACATGTTTAGTTGCAATAAAATGAATCATCTATCCAACAAGAAATCTGTTTTAAACATATAGTAAAAATTAACAATGAAAAAACTAATTTAGTGCTAGATAAAGGTTAGCCTAATATCGAGCAAAATGGATGGCTATAGCACCCAGAAAAGAGAAAACCTACTAACAGCTGCGGTGTGATTAAAAAACACCAGTTGATGTAAAAATACCTCTAATGCACTGTAAAGTAAATAGTTCGGCAGCCTGAGCAAGATAAGTGTCACACACAGAGTCATCACTTGAATTTCCTTCTGCCTCCACTAATTCATGCCTCTCAGAACGATCACCACTCAGAAGCATATGACTAGCCTTGGAAAGTTAACGCATATTAGAGAAGAAAACAATAAATATGATGGAAAACCACAGGAATGGACAAAAGAAAAAACGGATATTCCGAGATCTATAACTAAATGCAAAAGGATATATTAGGACTAGACCAAAACCAAGGAAAACATGTAATCAGAAGACTTGTCTAACTGAATTCTAAATAACATTCCCTTATCTTTAGATATCACATCTATACTAGCAAAATCAGTTGTAAAGGGGGGAACCAACAAAATGGAACAAATTACAGCAAACTATTATGTATTATATATAGATTATGCTAAAAAATATATAGACTAAATAATCTATTTTTAGTCAAATTCCTACAGAACTAAAATTTATAATCAAGAGTCTTACTTGCAGTGCTCCCCAAATGCCAAGATTCTGTAAACAGAAAACCACATTATCATGCATTCGGTTCAGAAGTTTCTTTGTATTCATCCGTTTCTGGTGATCTTCTGAACTCCTACCAAGGGTTGCTATGCACTATTGAAATAAAATTATGAAGTGATCAATAAACCTTATTTATCTAGTCATCTCAAAACTCATAGCAAAAGTGCACCTGGCGTTTAATCTCTTCAATTAAGTACATGCTAGTTTCCCCACTTGCAGTTGAAGCATAACGATATATATTAATCACAGGAGTGGTCACATATGATTTCAATTCCTTGTCTTCAACAGAGTAAACCTACAAATCAGATTAAACCATGAGAGATTGGTAACCATGTCTGGTATCTAACCAGTAGCACAACTAGGTAATTATCCACAAGAACCCTGCACTTTGCATACAAGTTAAATATAAAGAATTCAGAAGAGTTCAGACACCAGTATCTTTCTATGGAGATCAAATACTGGAAAGAAGATTTTCTCTCCAGGAAAGGACAGCAAAAGTTTTAATATCTTTTAACAGACAACAAATGCACATGGATTTAAGTATTTCAACATGTTGTACAAAATAGACCTACCTTAGCATCAAGCATATGTTCAAGACTGTTGATGCTTCTTGCCAAATTTGCTTCACTAGAAGCTCCTGAAAATGCAAAGAACCAGCAAATTATGAAATTGTGACAAGGATTTGACATATTTGTAATAAACTACAACAAGAACTCAGTTATTATGCTTATTGAAATAAGCATAGACAATATGAAAGGATCAATTATCAACAATGTAGGAAAATTTAGGGTAACACTCATGGAAAACAGACAAAAATGGGATATAAAAAAAAAAAAAAAAAACATTAATATGGAGGAACCACCAGGTAAGAAAACAGTTAATCTTTTTTAAATACAATATTAAAATAAGTTCATTTATATCTATAAACAGAAAGCCCAAGGATACATTCGAAACTGCACAGACATGCATATCATTTATTGTTTCTAAGGACCAGATGGAACAGTCCTGGTTAAGAAATATAAACAAAGTTAAAGGTAAAATCTAAACAAATACTTTTTTGAGAAGTTGTTTCATTTGTTTTACATGGGTGTTTGGTTTAGTCTCCCAATGTTTTGTGCTCCTTCACTTTTCTTTTTATTTAATAAATTTTCATGTGATGATGGCCAATGTAAATAGAGATGACTAATGAGTTTTACAAAAAGAAAAATTAACTAACACTAAATTTTTCCTTAAAAATTTCAGGTCAATACTTATAAAGTTTATATAAAATGTCAGGGACCTTAGTCTGTCCCTTTCACTACCTTCCTGTCCCACACTCAAGAAAAAAGGTCCCCCACATTATATATTTTTCTCTCTCGCGGCATTTTAACCTTTCAGTGTTAACCAATGGCTTCTAATCCAATTATATGGAAAATGGACTAATAGTACCTTTCATGCTTTTTGCCAGCCATGTATAAAAATTTTCATTTAGTATAAAATTGGATTAAAATCTAGTTCAACTATATGCAATAATGGATTAATAAAACCTTCCAATTTTAGATTGAGATACTTCATGCTTTTCCAGCCATGTATAAAATTGAATTAATAGACCACAACCTGTCAGAAAAACTATTTCTAATTATCTATAAAGGAGCAATTGTCCTTAAATAGAATACAAAGATTTCATAACCAAAAATCCCAATTTATGATAAATATGATTTATTCCTACAATTCAGGATCAATGATTATGTACAATAAATATAAAATATATTGTCAGCCTATTAATCATAATTATAGACTGTAATTAAATATCTTAATTATGTAATTAAAATTGTACAAGGAAATATTATTTGCAGCATAAATCATTGGATTCTGACCCTCTCCCTCAAGTTGGTGAGTGGATGTCATCCATTCCCAACTTGCCAACAATAGACTGAAATGTAACACCACTTAGTCCTTTCCAGAAGATACAAATGGTATGAGGTCATTATCCAATTTCTCCTTTACAAAGTGTTTGTCTAATTCAACATGCTTGGTTTTATAATCTTACGCTGAATTATCCGCAACACAGGCATTGTTGCAACACAGAGGGGAGACCAGACTCAGTGGTGGTGAAAAACAATGGCTGGAAAAGAAACTAAGAACAGTGCCAGAAATAACAAAGCTTTTAGGAAAAGAATTAGCACCAACGAACAGTGGGTTCCTTGGAGAGGCAAGGATTAACTTTAACTCTAGATACCATGTTGAAATAAAAAGAAAGAGACATAAGATGAATCCCTAATGTGTATAGAACACGGGAACGGATTTAGTTAATTTTTATATCTTGAATGACCAACTTCAATTTTCCAAAACAAAAAAGTATAAATGAAACTAGTTAAAAATTGAGCAAATTAATTAAAGTTACGTGACTTCTCCTAGGAAAGGGTCACTGAATCCGTTCCCACAGGATTATGTATCTATAAATAGAAAAATACAGATGGATGGGCCTAAGCCCTGTTAATCTAACAGGTTTATTAACATAAATATAATAAACTCAATGGGGAATATTTAACACATTGTCATGTCAGAAAATTTGTTTCTAATATTATTCATAGAGGAGCAATTGTTCTTAAATAGAATACAAAGACTTAATAACTGAAAATCCAAGTTTGTGGTGAATATAATCTATTCCTACAATTCAGGATCAATGATCCTATACCATAAATATAAAATATATTAGTAGCCTATTAATACTCCTAATTATGGAATGTAATTAAATCTCCTAATCATGTAATTAAAATGTAGAAGGAAATATTGACCTTCCTCTGTGTGGCTGACAAATTCCCTTTCTCCATCCCACCGTTTTCCTTTTGTTTATTTTTTTATAGTGTGTCAAGTTAGCCATTTGGAATCAAAAAGTGTTTCACTTGGAATCAATTTTATATATCCAGCACATTTTTGTTTCATTAGGGGGGTCTGGAGGGAATGGAAAGCAGTTTATAATTTTTGCATTGCACAAACTAAGTTGTCCAAAGATTTCATTTTATCTTTCATCCAATAACAATAAATTTAGCTACTCTACCTAATGAACCAAACAAAGTGACCTTTTCCACTCTGCCCCTTAAACCATAGCAAACAAGCGGACCTCTCTTCCTCCCTCATCCCTTCCCTCCTTAAAATCATATGGAGAGACCTCATATTGAAGTCATCACAAGCTGTCCCTCCATAGCTAAAGGACAAGTTTCCACAAGGGTAGGCTTTTGTGAGTTTAACTCCCACTTACTTTCTAATCAGTTAGTTAGTTGTTTTGGTTTGGTTTCTCACTGGTGTGTTTGTTAAAAGGCAAGGAATGGTAAGAACTGTGTAGATGAGAAAATTTTGTATCAATTTTGAATATCTTAGAAGGAGATAATGAAACCCAGGATAACCTATACAATATTAAAGAGAACTTCACATTACAGATCTTATCTGTTTAAGAACCTTATCTTATTCACATCTCTAGTAAGTTGTTTGTTCTTTATTTGATTTGAGGTAGGAGCCTAATAATGCTCAGTTTAATTTCTGTGCTCTTTTGAGTCACATGACACCATAATACATCTTATCCGTTCAATTTTAAAAGTCTATTCTCTATTTTCCCCGTTCTTTACCAAAATCTTGTAATTCAATAATATTGAAAGGTATTAACAATCTTTGCTCTTGTTGGCACTCAACTTTTTGAAATTAAAACTGTCATATTACCTTTTCCAACAACAGGGGATGCGGTCATGCCAAATATACGAGGAACCTTTGAGGAATTACTTTTGTAGAACATCTGACATATTGTCAAACTAAATATTGTCAAAATAAAAACTATGGAAATGGAGAGATTTTATGGAGAAAATTGTGTAACTTCATTTTGAATGTCTGAAGTTGTGCAAAAGTACAGCATACTTTCATGATTACTGCATAAGCATGGTTGCTTTTGACTTGAGCATGATGACATTCATCAAATATCAAAAGTGCAATCATTTCCATCATGATGAAACAATGAGATAAGTTGTGAAGTAATATTTGTGGGGTCATAACAAGAACCTGAAGGGGAAAAAAAAAACATGAGGTGCAATTTTAGAAACAACAAACTCCACTAGATTGAAATTAAGATTCTAACACAGCAGGAGACAATTTTAATTTTTTGCCTGAACAGAATTTCCGGATGCACAATAAAATCATTATGAGAGAAACGTGATTAATTTCAACTTGATCTAACTAGCATTGTCACCTCATATTGTCCAATCTCCTGCTCCCAGTCTTGATGCCGTTTCAAGCGCTTGGAACCTCCACAGAAAATTTGAACCTTAAAATCAGTAGAGTCGGCTATAACCTTTGCTTGCTATATAAACAAAAAATAGGCTTCAGAAACCACATTATGTGGAATTGACCAACATAATAAAACTAAAATTTGGTGGAAGATTAACACAAGAACAAATCAATTCATCCAAATAAATATATTTATCTAGTAGAATATGAATACCAATTCACCTGCTGAACTAAAGCCACAGTAGGGGCAAGAAAGACACATATGTTTTTCTGCGGTTTCCGAATCAAATGGCCCATTTCATGCATAAGAAGCACAGCAATGTGAGTCTTCCCACACCCTGTCCCTAAATATACAATTATATTTTCTTCCATAGCTTTTTTGCACAACTCCAACTGATACCTTCAGAAAGAAAAAGTATTCGTAAAGAAAAGTATTCGTGAGAGTCTTGGAGTTTCAGAAGACAAGTGAGGAATAAAAAACATAAGCACAGTCAAAACCATTCTTCATACATCAGATCATCATGCATTAACTTAAACAGAACAATTACTTTTCAAAATAAAATGCCTAGATTCAAAAGTTCACAGAAGCAAGAAGTTACACTGCATAAACAATAAAACTTGCTGACGCAATTAAATAGTCACATTCCTAGTAGAATAATGAAACACGAGTTTTTCTTTACTTTACTCTATCTCTCATCAGCCAAACAAAGATCAACCAACTCACCACAACAGTAAACACCGCCAAACAAATCCGATAAACCCCAGTGAAAGATAATCTAAAGAACTAAACCCCACTAACCCACTTGCATGTCCCGGTGAAGAACATTATCAAAAGAAAAAAGGGGTGGCGAAAGATACTAACTTTCTTGCAATTTTCCGGGGATCTTTCTTGACTGAGTCATCGTCAAGTTTAAGTTGGGAAAGACTGAGGGACAGTTGTTGCTCAGAGAGACTTAAAGAAGGGTCCATGGAGGATTGGTCGCCGACCGCCACAGAGGACTCTCCGTCAGGCATTACCCTATTATGATGGGAGGGTTCACGGGATCAAAGAACTGAAGAGAGAGACTTACTTTCAATTCCCAATATTTCTTCTTTCTTAAGGAGTCGTCAGCCCAGAAGAGTTACCTTGGTAAGCACGGCCACTGACGACTCTTGTGTGACCCAACATTGATTCTCTTTCTTATAAAGTCTTTGTTCTTTCTTTTGTTTCCAAGACAGACAGACCACCTTTTCGCATCACTTCCAACTTACTCCCCTCTATTTTTTTTATTATTTTATTATTTTAAATCAAATTGTTCTTTTATACATTTAGGTTAAAAACATACAGTGGAAATGGACTGTGTTATGCTAATCTATAAAAATAAGTTATAGTGTATACGTTGCATTTGTTGTTGTAATTATATTTTATCAAATATTTTAATTTTTAGTTTATTTATTGAACAAATTTGTGCCTAAGTGTAATTTTATGACATATTAATTAAGAATAATTAATATATACCAAATATTAAATAAATTCTGATCTAATAATTATTTATTTTATTTTATTTTATTTAGATAAAATATACTTATAAGGATTTATAATTGTGTTTCATATTTTAATGCACACTGATAAAAAGTTTAAAAAAATAATTATATTTCACTGTTTTTAAAAATTAAAATATAATTAAAAATAAAAAGAGTTTAAATTAATAGAACAAATAACAAAAAATAATGATAAACATATAAAAAGTTAAAAAAATAATTAAATACAAATTAAATAATAAAATAATTATATTTTAATGTTATTATAATTTTTTTTTAAAATTAAAATTCGTATCTTTGGAACGTTAAGTCTTCACATTTTATATTTTTATTTTCATTGAGAGATTTTTCAAGTGTCTTAAAGATATTTTAGATTTCTTTTTTTTTTTGTAAAATTCTTAGAAATTCCAAGTTTATTTTGTGTAAGAGAGATATTGGACTTTGTTATTGGTTTGCATATTTTTTTTATTCATTCTTAGAGCCAGTTTTCAAAATAGTTTTAATATTGTGCTTCAGATTTCTTTTATGTCAAATCGTGGAAGGAAGAAAATTTATTTGTTTGCTCATCTGTTGAGGTAAGATATTTGTCTTGTTTCTACTAGGTTCTTTTTCGTCTACTTTTCTGTTGATGAAATAATAACTCAACTTTGTTTTTTAGATCTCCTTCTCGATATTCATTAAATAGTTTTTTACTTTTTTATTTCTTGTATGAACTTTCCTTCTTCATCTTGATCTAAGAGTTTTTTTTTGGGTAATGATAGGTTGACACCCCAAACTTATCACTTTTTTTACCATCTTAAAATTAACTTGTAACCCAAGACTAATTAACTTGTAACCTATGAAAGTGGTAATGAAAGTGGTAAGTTTGGGGTGTCAAAGTATCATTTTTCTTTTTTTTTTCTGCTTCTTAATTAGTTCACATCGGATTGACGGTAGGTAGGTATCATTCAAATACATCGGATTGACGGTAGGTAGGTATCATTCAAACTCAGTAGCTTGATTTTACCTTCTTCACAAAAGGTTCTTCTTCTATTTTTGTAACCGAACTCCATTTTTGTTTCGTTTTTATTGGTGTCCTTCATCAAAGGGTATTTTTCTGCAGCAACGTGGTTAATGGATCAGACAGAAATTTCTTTTACAATGATTCATGAAAATTTTGTGCCTTTAAGCATATTGATTCTTCAAGTAATGATAATGACCTTGACATTAAGAAGGTAAGCTCTTTAAACAGAAGAAAACAAATATATGTAAATATCAGTTTGAGTAAATTAGTGTGAAAACGAATATCATAACTTAGTGGATTTTATTATGTGTCCTTAATTCTTTTTTTTTTTAGGTTTTTAGCAGGTGGGGTTTTGGAGAGCTGACGAAGGAGAGGAAATGATTAAAGTTGAAACTGAAAGTAGTGAAAATTTTCTTTGTGTTGAGGTTTGTTAATGTCTTTCTAGCATAATGCATGTATCACATGAATTGTACTCAAGCATTTGTTAAATATTTTCAAGATTCTGAGATTAATGAAATGATTTATACTTTAATTATCTACGTAAAAACTAAGAAAACTAACTACTGGAGATGTTACCCGAAAACTCATATCTACTATTCGGACACGTGTCCAAAATACTGGTCTTTTGATCATTTGTTAACATTCACCAGCAGGAGACCCGTGCATACACACAGGTTGTGTTTTTTTTTCAATGATTTGAATAATTATTATTGTTATTGGTTTAATTATACAAGATTGATTTTATTGTTTAAATATATTATTTATTTATTTAACCATAACAATTTGTAATAATAATAGGTCGGTGTGAAAGTAAAATATAGGCATATTATGTAATATGGTCCTGTATAAATTAAATACTATAAAATTGATGTTAAAATTTTTAAAAAGAAACATTGTATGTTATATTAAAATAAGATGCATACTTGGTATGATATATTAGAATGAAATGTGTATAATAAAATATAGGCATATGGTATTATATGGTCATGTACAAAATATATACAATGTGAAATTGATGTTAAAATTTTTAAAAAGAAACATTGTATGTTATATTAAAATAAGATGTATACTTGGTATGATATATTATAATGAAATGTGTATAATAAAATATAGGCATATGGTATTATATGGTCATGTACAAAATATATACAATGTGAAATTGATGTTAAAAATTTTAAATAGAAATATATGTAGATATAAACACATGTATATTACATTAGAATAAAATGTATACATATTATGTTATATGGTCCCGTACAAAATATATGTAAGATAAAATTTATGTTAAAATTTTTAAATAGAAACACTTATAAACACATGTATATTATATTAAAATATAATGTGAATCATGGGTTCTTGTTAAAGTAAAATGTGGACGTATTATATAATAATATCCTGTATAAAATAATACAACATGAAATTGTGTTAATATTTTGAAATAGAAACACACGTTGATATAAACACATGTATATTATATTAAAATGAAATGAGTATGCACGGATCGTTGCTAAAGTAAAATGTAATATGGTCATGTAGAAAATAAATATAATATGAAATTGATGTTAACATATTTAAATAGAAACAAATGTGGATACAAACACATGTATATTGCATTAAAATGAAATGCACATGCATGAGTTGTTGTTGAAGTAGAATTTAGGCATACTGTGTAATATTGTCCTATATAAAATAAATACATGGTGAAATTGATGATAAAATTTTAAAATAGAATCACATGTACATAAAAACCCTTGAATGTTATATTAAAATGAAATACGTATGCACAAATTGCTACTAAAATCAAATGCTGTCGTATTTAGGGATGTCAAAAAAATCCGTACCCGCGGATACCCGCAACGGATAAGAAATGAATATTAAAAATGGATACCCGCTACCCGTGGGTATGAGTATTTTTGATACCCGCATGTTAACGGGGCGGGTACGGGTATCATAGTATCCGTACTCGTGGATACCCGTACCCGCTAAACTTTAATTCAGAAAAATTATTACCCCACAAATGAGTCAAAACATTATGAGTCTTCATTATATTAGTAAAAATTTTAATTCAGAAAAATTATATATATATATATATATATATATATATATATATATATATTAGTAAAAATATTATGAGTCTTCGTTCAGTAATGGTGGTCAGATTCTTACCCCACAAATGAGTAAATTACTTCCATATACTGTGGAGGCATTGATGTGTCTCTAAGACGTCATGGACCAACATGGAAGGTAATGAAATTAACACTTTTACTTAGATATTTTAATTAAGTGATTGTTAGAAATTTTTACTGAACTCCTTATGTTTTAAGGCTCTTCTAGATTAAAATTGGACAACATGAAACTTTATACAATGTTACAAGAGGTAGACATTGATGAAGTTAGTAATTTCTTTAATATTTTATTCAAAGATAAACTACAATATAAATTGGTAGTGATTTTTTATTTCTTTGTTTTTCAAGAATCAATCGGAGAAAGGGGACTTGTTGATCCAAACAATAATTATGGTTAAATAATTTTTTTTTTAAATATTTTTGTAAATACCCGTGGGTACCCGTGGATATCCGCGGATATGAAAAAAATAGACGGGTACCCGCATAACGGATACCCGACGGATATGGGTACGGGTATGGGACGAATATTTAATCAGCGGGCGGGTAGGGTACGGGGGAACTACTACCTGTACCCTACCCGCCCCGTTGACATCCCTAGTCGTATTATGTAATATGGTCAAATACAAAAAAGAATATAACATGAATCTGATGTTAACATCTTTAAATAGAAACACATGTAGATACAAACATATGTATATTACATTAGAATGAAATGCATATGCATGTGTTGTTGTTAAAATAAAATTTAGGCATAATATGTAACATGGTCTTGTATAAAATAAATATAGTGTGAAATTGATAATAAATTTTTTAAATAGAATTATATTAAAATGAAATACGTATCCACCGGTAGCTGTTAAAGTAAAATGTAGACATATTGTATAATATGATCACGTACAAAAATAAAATATAATAAATCTTTCCAATATTCAATAAATACAATCCAACATCCATTGAGTATTAAAATAATAGTATTAATAAATAAATAAATTAATTAAAAAAAGTAGAACAGTTCTCCACAATTATAATAACAAATAATAATAATAAAAATAACATTAATAATTGAACAAAAATATTAAAATGAAATAAAATTATTGAATAAAATTATAATATCAATAACAATAATGATAAATATATTGCAAATTAAGGAAAACAATGTAAACATAATTAAACATATTGATAAAATATAATTCTACAAATAGTTTTTGAAATGCATATGCACGGATTGTTGTTAAAGTAAAAATTAGACAAACCGTGTAATATGGTCCCGTATAAAATAAATAAACGTGAAATTGATGATAATTTTTTAAATAAAATTATATTAAAAATGAAATGTGAGGTATAATGTAAGCATATTCTATAATATGATCCGGTACAAAAATAAAATATAATAAATCTTTCCAATTTTTAATAAATACAAATTCAACTTTCACTGACTATTAAAATAATAATATTAATAAATAAAGAAATAAATACAAAAATAGAACAATTCATTATATTTATAATAACAAATAATAATAAAAATAACGTTAATAATTGAACAAAAATATTAAAATGAAATAAAATTATTGAATAAAATTATAATATCAATAATATTAATGATAAATATATTACAAAGTGAGGAACATAACGTAAATATAATTAAATATATTCACAAAATATAATTTTACAAATAGTTTCTGAACATTATTAAAGAAATTTAAAATATTTAAATAAGTCAACAAATAAGAATGTGTGAACTTAAAATCTTCATTTACAATCAAAGAAATTTAAAATAATTAAAGAAATTAACTAATTGATAAATAAATATTTATAAATTAAATATGTAATTATTAATTATAAATATATAAATTTAAAAGATTTCAAAACCTATAAAATAAAAAACAATCAATCCGTAGTTAGAAAATAAAAAACAATTATTAAAACTAATTGGTCAATTAATAAAAAAAAATAGAAATAGATCATATAAATTGATTGTAAAAATAAATGTTTTAATCCTTTAAATGTTCTCAATCCCATTTCAAAATAAATTAATTATCACTTTGAAAATGTTAAATTGATAGAAAGTATGTCTATTAACTTGGTCCAATATGTCTATTAAGTTGGTTCAGTGATAGTATAATATTTTGTGTTAATTTGTTTATTATAGGTAGGTTATTTCATTGAAGTAGTTTTTTTTTTCGTTCCATTATAATTTTTTGTGAAATTAATTAAAATTAATTATAAATAGTTCTTCTCATGATAAAATATGGTCAAATCAATTATAAATCCTTCTATTCAAATTTAAAGTTATTTATTATGAAGTGTAACTATGATTAACCATAATAAATTTATTTTACTTTCAATACTTAAATTATATTCATGTGATATTATGATTAATTTAATAGTTATAAAAATAAAAATGTACCTTGTATAAGATTAGCTAATATAGAACATTCCGTTAATAAAAGAAATGTATTATACAGGTATTAAAACGATTATTAGGTATAATTATAAAATGTATAATATTTCTTATTATAAAAATATCAATTAATTAAAGGATTTAAAAAAAGACATTTTTAATTATTATATAAATTAAATAGTCATTTACCTTCTATAATATGATATTACTTATTATAGAAAGATCGATTAATGAGATAAATGTATTATACATTTAATAGCACAATTATTATAAATAATAATAAATTAATAGTTATATAATATTAAAGTAAATTGTATATTTTTTTGTTATTGTTATAATTAATGGTATGTATCTTGTGCAATATGATCTGCAAGCAATATATAATAAATTGTTTTTATGTTTTTTGAAATTTTATTGCAGTTCCATTATAAATAATAATAATGAACCTTTTGTTTTAATTTGTTGTATTAATTTTATTGTATTTATTTGTAGTTATATAAGATAATGGTTTTAGTTTTTTTCAAAATTTCTTTCTTTTAATCTGTAATAAGAAAATTGATATAACAATACTAACAACAATAATAATAACAATAACTTGTATAATATGAAAGTTTTTAAAGATATGAAGATTTTGGACATCAATATTTATTATGTTTAACATAATTATGACCGAGACAAAATAAGAACTTAATGGTACATTTATTTAGCATATGATGAATTAAAATTCAATGCTAACCATGCAAGTATACAATCAACCAAGTCTAAACATCAAAGATAGCATTATCTCATACACTTTTGTTACTCAAACCACATTTTGAAATGCCTTCAACTGCCTTTAGCCGTTTAGGTACCAAAATTCAATTAATCGAAGGTAAATTCAACTCCAAAAACTATCGGTTGTGTAATAAAGCATTTGCAACAACCATTGAACACAAACATAAACACTAAAGGAGCATTACAAACCATAAATCATATAATGCTATTATTAGGACAAAAGTAACACGATAGCAAAAAAAAATTTAAAAATTGTACATGGATTGAGATTTAGTGTGAGAAACCATGGTAATTGTTGTAGTGATCAAAATCATGTTGGCCACAATCAACAACACCAGCCTCACCCAGAATTATTTCATCAAGATTTAACCTTAGTATACTATAATCTTGTTTTACATCAAAGCACTTCAATCTGCAAACAACATCATCAAATGATATTAGTCTAAAAAGCTGCAAAACATGAAAAATCTTGAAAAATACACAATAAATTATGGGTGCCATGGTCTTAGATATATAGTAGATGTTTCTGCTTCCCATTTTGAAGTACATTCACGTTTCTGCCTTCTGTTTTGAAATTGAAATCCTTTCAAAATCTGTAATTGAAGGGCGAAAATACTGTAGATGAATGATCGTGATTGAACTTTGTCATTGTTTTGCAAATTTTTTTTTATTCATTATTGGAGCCAATTTCCAAAATAGTTTTAATATTGTGCTTCATATTTCTTTTATGCCAAATCATGGAAGGAAGAAAATTTATTTGTTTGCTCTTCATCTGTTGAGATAAGATATTTTTCTTGGTCTCTGCTAGGTTTTTTTTCGTCTACTTTTCTATTGATGAAATCATAACTCAACTTTGTTTTCGAGATCTTCTTCTCGATTTTCATTAAATAGTCTTTTACTTCTTCTATAAACTTTCCTTCTTTATCTTGATCTAAGGATTTTTTTTTGCTTCTTAATCAGTTCACATCGGATTAATCGGTAAGTATCGTTCAAACTCAGTAGCTTGATTTTTCCTTCTTCATAAAAGGTTGTTCTTTTATTTTGTTTAACCGAACTCCATTTCCGTTTCGACTGTACTGGTGTCCTTTGTCAAAGGATATTTTTCTGCAGCATCACTGATGACAACGTGGTTAATGGATCAGACAAAAACTTCTTTTACAATTATTCATGGAAATTTTGTGCCTTTAAGCATATTGGTTCCTTAAGTAATGACCTTGACATTAAGAAAATAAACTCTTTAAAAACAAAAAACAAATATATGTAAATATCGGTTTGATAATAATTTTACTATTTTAGCATTACATAAAATTTGGCTTGACATTACTATTTTATAATAATTTTAATTAATTATATATCATATTTAATACAACACAAAAATGTCTATAAACAGTTATGTCCCAAAGACTTTAAGAGCTCATAAAGAATGAGGTTGAGCAGCAAAAACCCTATACTTATACTTTATCTTCTAAGACTCCCTACACTTAACAGCCCAGCTGTAACGCAACGCAGAAAGGTCTAGAACAAACCACCAACACCCAACACGAAATGAAATGTTAATGGCCACAACTGTGGCGACAATCACCGAGGTGAAGAGCAGATAAAAGACAACCACAAAGAAGAGAACCCGACCCGCAACATGCGACCCAGATCACTAACACGAGTTTGAGACGAGTAGAAAAGGGGTGGTTTTAAGTTTAAGGAAGAAACTGTCTTGACTTGCCAACTTGGTTACAGACTTGTGGTCTCAACTGAGTTCAAAAGTGGGTTTGCTTCCGAGTCAAGTCGTAAAGGGTGAGTGGAAACTCCATAACCATACTAGTTCGAAAATTGAACAGCTCAAAATATGCCCAAGTAGACCTGATTCTTACTCTTTTGTTTGTGTCCGTTCAGAGAAGTAGAAAAGTAGATGGTGGGTGAAACGGGAAAGTTGTTTGGTTTGGGATGTGACCCAGTGGTGGGATCACTGACTTCTTCAAAGAAGAAGGATTACAGGGTTACAAATCGTCTCCAAGAGGGAAAACGCCCTCTATATGCTGTTGTTTTCAACTTCATAGACTCTCGCTATTTCAATGTTTTTGCCACTGTTGGTGGCAATAGGGTACCCCTCCTCTCTCTCTCTTCTCCTTCACTTCCCTTTTATTTTTCATTCCCCAAATTTTAACCTTTAACACTTTTTCTTGTTAATTCTTCAGGTCACAGTTTATCAATGCCTTGAAGGAGGAGTTATTGCTGTTTTGCAATCTTATGTAGACGAAGATGTAAAGTCACCTTTCTCTCTTTGGTTAGGTCTTCATTTCTCTATGCATGCATATAGATATCTGCTTAAACTTTTATATGTTTTTATGTAGATCAGAAGGATGAGTCTTTTTACACAGTGAGTTGGGCATGCAATGTTGATGGGGCTCCATTTGTTGTGGCTGGAGGAATTAATGGGGTAATCCGAGTCATTGATGCTGGCGATGAGAAGATACACAAGGTATTATAATTACAGTGATGAACTGATCATTAATTTTTTTTTCCACAATTAAAAAGTAATATACAAAAAGTTATGTACATATCTGTGAAGCCCATAGAAAACAGCCTGTAGAAGAGACAAAATAGTGAAAAACAACCTATGTATGTGCAATGCTTATAGTGCCTCGTGATTCTTTTGGAAATGCTTAGACCTGTTCCTAAGCTGACTGACCAAGCATTAAATCCTGTGTCATGCTCCTGATAACCCTTCTGCTGAGGGATCTGGACCACACTCATGGCTTCATCGAGATGTGTACACCAAAAAGCCGTTGTGGAAGTGCATTGTTATTATTAATTGTTATTTATTATATAAAACCATAAATACTATACTGAACGAAATTGAGCACCTAAAACGAACCTAATTATCTTAATTTTTAATATTCTTTATTACCTTATTCTTTTGATTATTATTATTTTATTTTTAGGTTTTTGTGGCTAAACTAACTAATATTAATGGTAATAAATAAAAAGTAACACTAAGAATAGGATCTAAAATATCAAAAAAATTTGCTAGAATTTAAAACAAATAGAATTGTGTACTAATCCCTACTTCTTGTTGACAATGTATTGTGTACTAATCCCTAAACCGTAAACTTTTTAGGAACATAAAACACATTTAATTCAATTTTTTATTCAATAACGTTGACAATGTATTGTGTACTAATCCCTACTTCTACCTTACATGATGTCATCCTCATAGCAGAGTTTTGTTGGCCATGGAGACTCCGTGAATGAAATCAGGACTCAAACATTAAGGCCATCGCTTGTGATATCTGCAAGCAAAGTAAATGTCTTCTCCATATTTTCACTATTCAAAGAATCCCTTGTTTTTCAGTCAATGACATGACATCTATGATTGACCAGGATGAATCTGTCCGCCTGTGGAATGTTCATACTGGAATATGCATTTTGATATTTGCTGGAGCTGGAGGACATCGTAATGAAGTTTTAAGTGTTGTAAGTGTATTCTTCATCTAATATTTCTCTTGATTTTCTTCCTTAGTTACCTATTCTGGTTGAGAATATAGGAATTGGATTTTGGAGATTAGTACAACTAATTTTTTCTTTATTACTTTAGGATTTCCATCCATCAGATATATATCGCATTGCTAGCTGTGGCATGGATAATACTGTAAAAATATGGTCTATGAAAGGTAAGATATTTAGTTTTATGTTTGCTGCACTGCTGCTATTATATCATTGGTTACTTTTTGTTTTCTCTTGAATAATCTAGATAAGCTTGACAATAATTCCTACAATGCAATAGATAGTCTAAAAAAAGACAAAAGCTAAATCAGTCAAGTTTACAAAATACTTTTTTCATAAATATTTTTTTTACTGTTGTTATATTTGATAAAAGGGGATTGGACTGGCTAGTTTGATAAAAAGCTGGTTTTCTAACTTGACTATACAGCCCATAAAACTGTACAAGGAAAAAACTTGCAGTGGACCAATTGAACTGGTTCAAAATCACAGATATAAAATCAGCTTGAAATGTTTTTTGTTTTAGTTCCTATATTTTTTAATAAAAAACATTTTTTTTTTGCGAAGACACTGGACATAAGGTCCATGTGTGGATTGTTATTATTGAATCTTTATCATGATTATTTTAATCTTGCTGGTCCTTTGATGCTAGTTTAAATTTTTACCTAGCATTATTTCTAAGATTTTGTTGGTGTTTTTTTACAGAAAAATATTTTTCCTCAGTATTTTATATAATATTTGATATATACTTAATTATTGTTGGCTTGATCAATTGAACCAATGAACATGAGCTAGTGTCTTGACTGATTCAATATATATTTAATATACATGGTGTCTTTCTACCAAGTAACTACTAATTGATTATATAAAAAATTGTTAATAATTTACTGCTAAGTATTCTCAAGATCAGTTTTAACTTGAGAGAAATATTTTAAATTTAAATGGCTGAGAAATTGTTATGTTATAATTCAGTTCCACTTCTCAGTCAACCGGACAGATTCTAAAAGTTGTTTATTGGAATGATAATCCAGATATGTGATATTGCATAACTCTGGACTATTGCATTTTTGTGCAACTGTTTCACTGTTTACTGCTACTGTAATTTATTGATACTTGTTCATGATACAAATTATTTCTGATTATGTGTTTTTTTTCTAACTTTATCCAGCTAGAATGATATCCCATCCAGTAGCAAAAATAATGGCATTCTAACTAATGGAGATCATAACAAAAACATAAATGTAACTATGTTGGTACTAGCTTGTTTCATCAGTCATAATCAAAATAAAGAATTAATTAAAAAGGTATTTTCCCAAAAATGGGGTCGGCTACATGGATCAAATGACACCATTGTATCATTTGTTTCAGAAGACTATTAATCCCCCTTAACCTCTGTTTATCCATCTATCATGTCCTACTTGTAATAATCAACTCTTATTGATGGATTTGACAAGTTGTTTTTGGTATCTTTGATATTTGTTTCATGATAACATGGAAGCTGCAAGTAACAATTATTTTTGTTATATGTTGGAAAATCTTGTGTGAAAAATGATGCTTCTGTCTGTTTATGCACTGAGTCAACTAAAAAATACGTAGTTTTGTTGACCATTTTACAGTTTGGTCCCGCTATCATGCAGCAGTGTCCTGTGCACAAACTGAATTTTTTTTAGTAAACCTACCTATTGTATTTGTCTATGTCTATTTCATGTTAATCTATCATGGTCGATATTTTACTGCAGAGTTCTGGACATATGTAGAACAATCATTCACGTGGACAGATCTTCCTTCTAAGTTTCCCACAAAATATGTCCAGTTTCCGGTAAACAACAGTTTGCTTCTGGTACATATCCATAGTTTCTATTTTTTTTTTCTTATTTCTAATACTAGCTGTTCTTAATTTCAGGTTTACAATGCTTCAGTTCATCTAAATTATGTTGACTGTAATAGGTGGCTTGGTGATTTTATCCTCTCAAAGGTGATTGATTGCTAAGTATCAGACTATTAACTGGATCTGGTGGAAATTTAATGTTAGATCTGTTGTGTGGGAAAAAAGGGTTTCTAAGTCACTATGATGGTCTTTTTTTAAATTATAAGGGGAAACAAAAGTAAATGGCCCCTTAATATAAAAAGTTCTGAAGGTGTTTAGGCTAGCTCTCCTTTTTTGTTAATACAATTGGACATAATTATAGTATTTTTTTAATCTAAAACTTCTCTGATTCATGAGGTTACTTACTAATTCCTCAAGTTATGGATTATGTTTCGTTTCCAGAGTGTTGACAATGAAATTGTCTTGTGGGAACCTAAAGTGAAGGAACAAACTCCTGGGGAGGTTAGTTATAATTATCATCTTTTCTTAATTATATTTTAATATGTAACTTTTAATCAGCTTCACGTTTTCTTTCTTTTTTCATTTTTTTGTGTGGATGTCTAGGGTGTAGTTGACATCCTTCAGAAATACCCTGTTCCCGAGTGTGATATCTGGTTCATCAAATTTTCTTGTGATTTCCATTTCAACATAGCTGCTGTAGGTAAGCATATCTAATTGCATTTTTCTTTTAAAATGATTATTTTCTGTAGTGTGTGCAGCGTAACTACTACAGTGACACGACAACTTGTTCATAACAGATTTGTGACAATTTGGACTAGTTCTTTTGCCTACTACAGTTTAGTTCTATCTTATATTCACTTTTTCTATTCTCTGATTCTGCCAGGTAACAGGGAAGGGAAGATTTTTATTTGGGAATTGCAGTCAAGTCCTCCTGTACTTCTTGCAAGGTTTAGTTATCTATCAGATACTATTTCAATGCATTTTCATTGTATGAGATTCTTAATCTGCTGAGTCACCTTGTTCAGGTTGTCACATCCTCAATCAAAATCTCCAATCAGACAGACTGCTACATCCTTTGATGGAAGGTATTTCTTCAAACATTGATGTTGCTGCTCATAATTTTGATGCAATGTTGTGTTTTGGTTTTAACTCTGGTCCTTTCTTGTGTTTGTTGTAGCACCATATTGAGTTGCTGTGAGGATGGGACAATATGGCGTTGGGATGAAGTTACAAACTCCTCAACCTAACCTTTCTCAGCTTTTACTAGTATGATGGACCAATATCACTGATCAAATAATTTAGTTTAGCTTGTGAACCACGACAATGTTTGTTCTTAAGTTGTGTGATTTCTCGTTTTAAATTTGGCAATGCATTATCTCTACTACCAACCCTATCATCTCTTCTACTAACCTTCTCAGAAGAGAAAATTTTGAGCGCCTGAGTTGATGCAAATCATCATACCATCAGTAGAAGATTATGAAAGGAATATTAAGGCTCTGTTTGTCTAACTCAGGAAGTATTCCCATAAATCACACTTTTCAACTCCATTTTTTCCCAAAGTAAAAAGATTTTTTCCCATAAATCACCGGTTATTTAATAAATTTTAGGTTTTCAACTTTCCTATTAGCCATTTCATCACTGAATATATATATATATATATATAAAGGTAATAATTTGTTGATTAAAGCATGATCATACTTAGTTTGTAGAAAGTCTACTATACTTTCTAGCTGACGTGTATATATGTTTAGACAAGAGGAAAGAATGGAATTAAAAGAATGAATAATGTTATTTTGTTAGAATGAAAGTCAAGAAGGAAGGGAGGGAATGGAAGAAAAAAAATGTTTGTTCTGTTCTTTTTTTCATATCCACATAATATCTTCTTCCCTTGCTTTTTCTTCATCATTCTAAAATTCTAAATTACAAGCTGTGTTGCAATGACAAATCCATACAAATATTAAGAGAAAATAGGTTTTGAATCTAAAATTTAAAACAAATTTATATTATCATGTAACCGTAAATTATTATTTATGGTGTTTATTAACTTTTATATAAAGCTCATAAAATAGGTTTATCTTAAAAACTTCAAAGAACAATTTGAGTTAAAAAAATATCTCACTGAACCGCTTTTTGTCTAAGCACATAGACCAATATATTTTGAAAATGATAATTAGATTTAAAAAAATAATATTGTTTAATTAAATTCAGCCTAAATCATTTTTAAATTGGATGTCTTAATAGATCCTTAACCATAAACTCTTATTTTAACATCCTTTAATAAACGAGAGCGGTTCGTTGAGAGAGAAACAACTATTTATGTTTTTTTTTTAACAAGTACATTTGAGAGTCTTCAATTAACATACTTTGTTCTTTTATATATATATATTTTTAAAGATGTTCTTCTCAGTAAAAATTTCAATACATTTATCATTCTAGTCCTTACTTAAACCGTTCACTATTAACCAGACCATCCTATTTTGTAATTTCAAAATAAATATACCATATTAACATTATTAATATCATATTATTATTATAACTATTTCAATTGCTGTTGGTATTTTCCTGCGAAGAGAAAGGCGTTAGCAACAAAAGTATTGCTTTTCATTCCATCTATAAGAATAATGGCCTATTTTATCATCTACTAATAAACTAGATGAGAAGGGTGGGAGAAAGGAAGAAAACAAAAATAAGGCCTTCTTGTTCAAATTAGCTTGAGACTTTGCTTATAGTGGTCTCTCTTGGACCGAGATGATGAAAAAGAGGTTTCTTAAGTGTAAATATAAAAAGTATGTGGCTTATCATTCCTCCAGCCCAAATCTCGTGTTATGAAAACTTTTGCATTGTAGGGGGGCCTTTCAAATCATTATTGATCTTTAGGAGAAGTAAGAAGTAAGGAAGAATACATTGGGAGTTTCTTTGCGTTTCTTGGAGTTCAGAATGGCATTTTTGCTGAATTCATGAGAGCCATCCATGTCATCCAGTATGCTAGAAGAGCCAATTTTAGAAGACTCTGGTCGGAATGTGATTCAACCTTAGTGTGTGAAACTTTCTTTCATCAAGTGTTTGTACCGTAGTCTATTAGAGGTCATTGGAGAAAATGCTATAAATTTTGTAGAGATATTAATTTTTAGATGTCACATATTTTTTTAGAAAAAAATCATTATATTAATAAGTTAGACAAGTTTAAACATGTCTTCCATAGAAGTATTTAAATAGTATACGGTTATGTCAACTTATATAAGTTTGGACTTTTATTATAATATGTTTCTTTTTCCTATGTATATGGCTTCTTAGCTTGTGTATAGCTTTATAGCTGGCCTGTTTTTGGTTCATGGGTGTTGGTTAGGTTTCCTCATGAGTTCTTTGTATCTTTCTTTTTGTTTTTAATGATATTTTAATGTGATGGCAAATGATAGATGTCCTTGAAGTGTCAGTCTAGCTGAGATATCTAGGATCATAATAATGTTTAACATGAGCCTTTTATTGAAAAAAACTCACTCATTTTTTATTTGAATAGCGTGTAAATTAGAGTGACAACAATGGATTATATAATCAACTGATACAACATTCCTGGAAGAACATCTTAATCTTCCAATGGTACAGCAGATTCAAGTTTCAAACGGTTTAATCGGACAGTTCCAAGAATATACTCTGGCAGCTCCGGTTCTTCTTTTGCCTGCAAGTATAGCATCAGTTAATACCTGAACTACTCGAAAATTGGGATGCACGTGTGATGAACATTTTAACTTTCAGAAGTGAATGCACAAACAGTTGATGTAAAAGAATCTAGAGGAGTTATTCCTTTGTCATTCCTAATATAAAGAAACTTGTAGAAATTAAAGAAGATTTTTCCTCAATAGCTTATTTTGGTTGAAAGTGATATGATATTTATGGTATATGTTATTTATACACGCCAGCTATATAGCACAAAATAAAAAAGCAGTATGTCTGAGAGTAGTGACAAAAGAGGAATATACTACAGAAAGAGGAAAAATCCTCTGCAAAACAACCAACCAAATTTTCCTTTAAACAGACAGGAGTATGACACAAAATAGAACTATACACCAAATCTTATCCCATAATAGAAATAAAGACAGACACCCTTTAAATTAAGAGTATCTATCTATCTGCAAACAATTACACCCGAAAAATTGCAGAAACAGCAGTCATATAAATTGAAACTTCAGCACTTTCGCAAAAAATCAAGTCTACTCTAAAAAGGAACAGAAGAAGATGACACCATAAGAAGATTGTCTGCCTGTAAATTTTATTAACAGAAAGGCACAAACCTCTATCAAAATTGCAAGGTCGACAACAAGACTTGTAACATATCCCAGGACAAGGCCTATGACACTTCTGGCCACAGAAGAGGATCCAATGTCCACATCAATCTGTATATTACAGAAAATTAGCACAAGAGTGTGATTTACCAGAAAACATGAAAATGACAGTAGAGTTACCGGAAGACTGAAGCTCAATTCTACAACCAACTAGCATATTATTGCATTCACTTTCAACAGTAACAAATGGGAATCTTCAACAACTAGAAATAAAATTTTAGAATAAACGTTATGCTCCACATAAGCCAGGGCCAAAAGTTGTGGTCATGGGACTTGGAATTTACACAGCAAACCTAAAATTAAGCCTTAGATATTCTTTATTTATATTAAGATGCTATTTCGTTTCACATTTGAATGATTGCATCCAGGGAGCAGTTAGGATACAAAAATCATCTGATCTACAACAAAAACCAAAACTCATCCTCCCCGAGATGTCCTACCGGAAGTTTGGTCATATAAAGCAAGAGCTACGACTTGTTTTGAGTGATAATTTCACCCAGTAATATGTTCCAATTTATCATCACTACACTATTTTTGTTAGCAAGAATTAAAGATCAGAAAATGTCACGAAGTGAGTGGCTAGAAAGTACCCACTAATGTGAATCTGTTCACGTGTGTCTTCTTAATTTAATTGGAGTGGTTTTCTAAGATGGAAACTGGGATAGGGTAAGTAAATGACAGGTGTATGCTGCTTGCATAAACCTCATACAATGTAATGTAGGTATAAAAGTGTACAAGAATTCATCAGCAAACATGAACAAATAATTACCATAGAAAAATGCAATATTCTGAAACAATATTTAATACAAGAGTCAATAGAACAGGTAAAAATACCAGTGATATAGTATACATAGTAATAACGCAGAGATTTTATGTAAATAGTTTTTCAATTACATAAACAAGCTTGACTTCTTAACTTGAGATTCTAGGGCCCAGAACTACTTCAAGATATAAGCTTAAGTCAAACGGGAAAAAATTCTAAGGTATTACCTCCAAAAAATTATCTTGTCTAAAGTATTTACAGGTTACCGCTTTTCCCAAGAGGCAAGCTTTGGTTCCTACAGCTCTCTTGACCATCCAATATCCCTGGGTCAATTCAAAATTATTAGCTGAAAAATGCTATCAATGATCAAACATAGCATATTTAAAAATTCATCGAGGATCACAAACCTCAACTATACTAGGAATAAGCTTGAATCTTGAGTCCCGAAACGCATCACTTCCACCAACAAACTTAGCTAACAAAGAATTTTTATTTATCGGTCTGTCAGCTGCATAATATAGAACCAGACTGTAGTTTGGTTTCGCAGGAACCTGAGTTTGATTACAATTACAAACAAAAAGTAAGTCTTTCAATGAGAAGCAGATCAGTGGCACAAAAAAAGTTTCTCCAGTGTACTTTATCTATATAAACTACAGACAAAGTTTCTTTTGAGCCGTTGATAGATCTATGATTGTGGATTTCAGAGACAGAAGCACATGTCACAGACTATTCATGATTTCAATCAATTAACTTTCCAGCTTTTAGCATCACATTTATGCTTACTAAGTTAAAAGAAGAAAGGCAGTAAAACCTTCCATTTTACTTGTCGGTCAAAGTTGGCAGCCTTGACGCTCTACTAGTGGTAAAGCTACTCAATTCTTCATTCAATGTCAAAAGCAATGATATGCCAGCAGTAGACTTTTCAAACTAGGTATGACCAGAAAGAGAATGACAGTTGAGACAAACTGAAGAATCACTAGGTCAATAATGTTAAAGAGTAGGAAAGGATCAAACACAATTTATCTTAATTTCCTTTGAAACTCTTTTATTAAAATCCAAAAATGAAAATCAATAATAAAGTTGCAACATGACCACTTCCATTAAAGCTCAGAGAGCTTGAAACTTAAACAATTACCCAGACTCGGCACTTAAATAGTTGTTACTGTAAAATGAAGAGTATTATACCAGGCTTCTAATTTGTGGATTTTGTATTAGAAGAGCAGTTATCCAACTGTCTCTTGGGCAGTTAGTTGTTAGAGAAAAGGAGTTAAGTCAGTTAGACAAACTGAGATTAGGTTAAGTCAGTTAGACAAACTGAGATTAGGTTAAGTCAGTTACACAACTAACTACATGCTATTGACATCTCTCACTATGATGACAGTGCTGATCCTATCAATACCTTATTTTAAGCTATGATTATTAAGAAATACAAATCAGATTACTTTTCTTCCTCAAATCACTCTCTTACTTGTTAGGTTAAATTATTCTTTTGGTTCTTCTATTTGTCAAGTAATATCAGTTTGGTCCTCAAGTTATTTTTGTCTCAATTTGGTCCTCATTTTCTTAAAAATGATTCAATTTAGTCCTTATGTTAGTTTGACCAGACGATGTTAAAGTCAACGCCACGTGTCAATTTCTGATTTTTTTAAATTTTTAAAATTTGTTTTTTTATTTTTTACACGTGTCACTTCACGGTTGTGCCACATGTCAAAATGATTCAATTTGGTTCCTATATTTAATTTTAGTTTCAATTTAGTCCCAATTTTTGTAAAAATGAAGCAATATTGTCCCTTCTTAAATTGACACTCAATTTACTTTTTTATAAATCTTATGGTGATATTCTTACTAAAATTAATGTTTTTATTAGATATTTCTAAAAATATTTTAAATTAACTTTAAATTTTATACAAAACATTAAACTTTGATTTTGTTTTAAACTTGAAATTTAGTTTCTAAACTTATGTGTGACAAGTTATTTGATTTTTAATCTTCACTAAGTTTGTATAATATGATACACTTGATGTCTTTATATATGATGACAAAATTGTTAATTGTTGAAATTAAGTTTGGGGTTTAACTTTGTTTAATAATAAAACTAAAAAAAAAAAATCTTGTTTAAAAATATTTCTACAAATATTTAATAAAAGTGTAAATTTTAGTAAGAATATCATCATAAAATTTATACAAAAACTAAATTGAGTGTCAATTTAAGGAGGAACAATATTGTTTCAGTTTTACAAAAAATAGGACAAAATTGAAACTAAAAACAACTATAGGGACCAACTTGAATCATTTTGACACGTGGCACAATTGTGGAGTGACACGTGTAAAAAATAAAAAAAATTAAAATAAATAATAAATAAATAAAAAATTCAAAAAAAACATTAATTGACACGTGACGTTGACTTTAACACCGTTTGATCAAAATTAACGACAATAACCAAATTGAATCACTTTTAAGAAAGTGAGGACCAAATTGAGACAAAAAAAAATTTGAGGACCAAACTGATATTACTTGACAAATAAAAGGATAAAAAAAGTAATTTAACCTACTTTTTAAGAGGGTATCTAGAGGTTGAAAGTCCTCAATGGCTGAACCTACTCCTTCCACTTCACTTCCCTCCTCTTCTGCCCCCGTTACATAGTCACTCAATTTCTGAAAATTAAATGACAATTTTTTATATATGGTTCCACAGTTAGAACCTGCTATCAAAACACATCATTTCTGTTGAGGAGAGAGAACCCCGGAAGGCATATGATGAATTTCATGTGTTTATACTACACCGAAACTATTCAATTTCTAATTGATAATTCAGTTACCATATTTAAGGCTAATAACATATATGTAGAATCAATCTAATTGATCCTATCATCATCAATTACTATATTTATAACACTACCATCAAGTTGGAGCATATATAGGTCACATGCTCCAAACTTGGAACATATGTAGTTAATCTGAGTCCCTTAGTGACAATGAATATTTTGCTAGTTGATCACGCGAATTGTCAAAGTTATTAGCTATTTCCCTTACACATGAATTTCTCTTTCACAAAGTTACAATATACCTCAATAAGCTTTGTCCTTTTATGGAATATTAAATTTGAGGCAATATGTATGGAAGCTTGATTACTACATATAAGAAGAGATAAATGTGTAACTTTTGCAAACTTTAGTTCCTAAAGCAACTATTTGAGCCATATAAGCTCCAAACTAATTGTAGCCATAACTTGAAACTCTGACTCCACACTGGATCTGACTACAACATTTTACCTTCTCCTTTTCCAAGAGACAAGGCTATCTTTGACAATTATACAAAAACCAAAGATGGACCTTCTATCAATGGAATATCTAACATAAGCAAGTCATTGTGTCCCAATGTTTATTTCTGCGAGAGTTGAAGAATTGACTTGCTACACAAATCACTACCAAGATATTTGAACCATATGTGTGAAAGGAGAAGTCTCAAATATAAAGAAGTGTATTGATTTGGTGTTGACATACTCTATTGAGGTTTTGTACATCATTATTGTAAATCGACTTGACCTGTGTCCAAACTGATTCAAATGTTTCACAAGAGCGAAAACTATTTTTTCCTAACTCAACAACTAGTGAATGAATATCTAACATTACAACTTACATGTGAGATCATGACATTTTGTGTGAAGACTTTTTATAAATAGATATGCTAACTGAAGCCCAGATGAGACATAAGAAACACAATTAAGACTACTACCTAGTTTTTCTTTAATAAAGTGTTTGTTTATCTCAATGTTCGATCCTATCATTCTTAATTAGATTGTGAACAATGCTTATAAATGATTTATCATCACAATAAAGGGTTGTAGGCCCTTCACATGTCACTTTAAGATCAGTCAAAATAATTCTCGTTTCAAACACTCCATGTTTATAGCTTAGAATTCAGCCCCCACACTAAACGTTGAAACAACATTTCAACCAATTTCAACCCATGCACTATACTAAGGTGGGTCTCGTATCAGTAACAAATCTTGAGTAATCTACATTACTATACACCTCCCTTTTTAATTTTTCATTCCTCGTGAACAACAATCTCCTTCTTGGACTTGTTTTTAAATATTGAAGGATTTTGTTCACTACCTATATATTTCGCTTCCTTGAGTCATGCATTAACTAACTAACTACACCAACATCAACATGAAAGGTCCCGTGTGGGCTAAGCTAATCAACTTCCCCATAATTTCGCAATATTGGGGCTTATTTGTAGTAGATCTATTTTCATCACACCCAATTCTATGGTTTGTTTTATGGGAACTCCGGTGATCTTGCAATCAATCTTACATGTTTCTTTGAGAAGATAAATAATATAATTTATTTGAGAGATAAAAATGTATTTCTTCTAGTAAGCAACTTATGTCGCAAGGAAATACTATAATTTTCTTAGATCCTTCATCTCGAACTCAATAGCAAGCTTTTTTTCAAGAATTGTTTCTCATGTTGATTATCTCCTACAATAATCATGTCACCCACATAGACCAAGTTTCCCTTCTAAAGAATGCTTAATGAATAGGGTATGGTCACCTTGAATCTGTCGATATCCCATGGACATCATAACATGAGTGAATCTAGTAAACCAAACATGAGGCAACTGCTTGAGTTCATACAAGACTTTCTACTTGCACTCTTTATTCCCTTCTTCAATGTTCTAAAACTAGGAGGATTCTCCATGTAAACTTCTTCCTCTAGATGTCCATGAAAGAAAGCATTTTTTACATCAAATTGTTGCAATTTCCAACCAAAATAAGCTACCAATGAGAAAATTAGTAGTATTCATCTTTGCTACTAGAGCAAATGTCTCCTCATAATCAACATCATAAGTCTAAGTGTGCCCTTTAGCAACCAACTTTACTTTGTAGGATCTTCAGTGCCATCAATTCTATACTTCACATAATAAATCCACCTCCTACATCCTTCTGCCTTGTTATCTTGTGGTTTGGCATGACTTTCCAAATTGTGTGTTTACCATACAAAAGAATTTGACACCGTAAAAACTTCATATTTTTCTTCATGAGAAAAACCCATGTGACATGGATACAATCATCAATATAAACCATTTAGGATCCGACACAACTTAAAAAGCATTAAGCTATATGAGAGAAAAAGATCTTATTGATATTGAATAATTAAAAGAATACATAAGCATCTATATATAAAGAACTCTAGTAATGATTACCAAAGATCCCTAATAGCTTACAACACTGCACTTGTAATGATTACAAAACCTTCTGTAAATTAACAAAATATTTTCTCCTAACTCAATGACTTGCACTTGTAATGATTACAAAACCTTCTTATAAATTAACTAAATATTTTCTCCTAACTCAATGATTGTGAATCCTTTTCTAGTGACTCTTGCCGTGCTGATTATGGTGGTCGTGGTGATCCTAATGGAGGTTGTAGTGGTTACTATTCCAACATTCAATGTCAGGTGTGCCTTAAGTTTGGACATGTTGCATATTACCATTTCAATGAATCATTGAATAATCAAGGACTTAACAATGGTTTATAACTATTCACTCTTACAATTGGGGTTTGGGCATAACTCAACTACAAAAACTAGCTCATGAGATGAGAGTTGTCTAGCATTTATAGACACTAGTTGGTCATATCACAAGTTCGATATCTCCAACACATCTCTCCTTACACTAAGCATTGAACATCGATTGTTTGTAGGAATAAACATTTATGGTGGTCCAATCAATTCTTCGCAATAGGCAACTCAATATCATCTTGTAATTTGAATTCAAATCTATTTCAACTTCAAAAGTAAACTAATAAGGTGAAGGTTTCCTTCTATTATACATAATATTTTAGTTATATATCACTGTGGGATCTGTCAACATTCACACATTTAATAACCTTAATTTTTCACAATTTGTCTTAGTTGAAAGCAAAAGCAATAACATCCATACCTGGAGATTAATGACAAGGATAAATGGAAGCTTTTTCCCGGCTTCTGACTGAAATTCAGAAGGAAAAGATATTAGACAATACAATGGCATATGAAATTGACAATTTCCATATTAAATATATTTTTAGGGAACAAACATGTAATCTTATATATAGACATTGCAAAACCTTGTACATTTAAAAAAATATACTTAAGAAATTTTCAACTTCTTTTTTTCTTAAATGACATGTTCGATGAAAACTGGCCATCTTTCCCCAACCTTACTTTACAATAATCAATACGGATACTAAAAGATAGAATGCTAAAAATTTGACATTACCTGAACCAAACATTTAGGGTGAAGGGCAATTCTATCCACAGATTTATCAACTGTTAACCAATCGACTCCTACAAGTTTGAGAAGAGGATCTCCTCCAACTACCTGCAAGAAAAATTCTGTGTTCATGACATTTTAACCGACCCATAAAATCTAATGTGAGATCAATACCACTATATGGAAAGTATATTTTAGAAGGAATCAGTTAACTGAAGATAATTTTGTTAGGAGTCACTAGATTTTAGGGTAAAGATTGAGAAAAAAAAAAAAAAGGCTTGTGAATTGTGACTTGAGTGGGGGAGTAAGATCTTTCTCTGGTTGAAGAACACTGTTACGGGACTAAGGCTCTGATGACGTGCAACAATAAGTGGATTGGTTGTCGTTTCTTTTCATTACAGAAAAAATAAAGTAACAATACAAGTAATTCATAATTATGTAAAAGTAGATTGAGATCTTTGCTGAAAACTGCAGTCCTAGAATTTACCAAATTTACAAAAAAAATAAGCATAAAGTCACAGTTCAAACCTCCAACATGCCCCAGTTTCAGGGACAGAACTAATTGTTAATTTGAAGGACACTAAAGCGCATGCACACTACTACTGCACAATATCTCATCATCCAAGTTAAAGAAAAGATTTGGTGTTGTACTTCTACTTTATAATTGAATGACTTAAATAGTTTACTAACCTTTGAACTATCTTTAAGATAGTTCTTTCCTCTGATCATAAATCCTTTTCCAGAAGGAGAAGCCCAACAGTTTGTGTCATTGTCATCCTTTCCTTTCCATAAAGAACAATGCAAGTCACTTGGAATTGTGATAGGAGTTACATGAGGATCCAATTCTTCGCTAAGATCAGGAGCTGCATCCAATAATCAAATATATAATATTATAATTCCAGATGAAATTAAGAAGTCATATGTAACTATAACCAATTGCTCACAAGAGAGAATGCTTTATTCATTTTAACATTACCCATTTTCTTCTACTCTTGTAGACTAGATATATAGACTGAGTACATGTATTATCATGAACTAAAACTCCCAAAGCATAAGCCAACATGTGAAAGCAAGAGAATAATTTTATATCTAACAAATTGACATGAATGTTGAAGAAGCAACTAAATTGGCCTATGCTAGATATATCGTGTTAATTAGGGAAACATAGCGTTTATTGTTTATTAGGGAAAATAGTCATTGTTTGAAATTGGTAGATATTTTTGATAGTATTTATTACAATATCTTCTATTTACCTTATTGAAACAACTCCCACCTTTTTAATTCATGGTGAGGTTCCTTAACATTTTTTATTCTAACTTCATGTTATCTTATTAATTGTATGCCATCTTCGGTTTTAAATAACAAAATTCCTCATTCTACTTTATTTCCTCATAAACCTCTCCATTATGTGAGCCTCCTGTTGTGCACAGTCCACCGTCAGATTCCCTTCCTCCACCACCTCTTCAGGTTTATAGTCGAAGACATCGTCCTCAACAACCACCAAGTGACTCACTTCAAGTGCTAACTATTCTGTCTCCTCTGGATCCGACAAATGAGTCTGGCCTTCCAATTGCCCTTCTAAAGGTTCTACTCATAATCCTTCTCCACATTAAATTGCTTTGATTTACCATAAATTATCTTCACCTTTTTATACCTACCTCTCGTCTATCTCTTATGTGTCCATTCCTAAATTTGTTAAAGTTAAGCCTTAGCCCATCCAGGTTGGCGTCAGGCCATGCTAGATGAACTAAGTGCTCTTTAGAATAGTTGAACTTGGGAGCTCATCCCATTACCGTACGGAAAATCTAATGTTGGTTGCAAGTAGGTTTTTGCTATCAAAGTTGGTTCTGATGATACTATTGATCATCTCAAAGCTCAACTACACAAATTTTTGGATTGGATTATGATAATACTATTTTTAGCCATGGCTGCTCTTCAACAATGCTCTCTTTTTCAACTGGATGTCAAAAATGCTTTCCTCAATGGAGATTTGCACAAATAAATTTATATGGAGCAACCTCTCGGATTTGTTGCTCAGGAGGAGTCTTCTGGATTGGTATGTCGTCTTTGCAAATCTTTATATGGCCTAAAACAGTCACCTAGGGCCTAGATTGGAAAGTTTAGTAGCATTGTTCAATAATTTGGTATGACTCGAAGTGAGGCAGATCATTATGTCTTTTACTGTCACTCAAGTGTTGGATGTGTCTATTTGATAGTATATGTTGATGACATTTTTCTTACATGCAGTGACCACCATGGCATCTCCCAGATAAAACAACACCTCTGCCACCATTTTCAAACCATGGCAAACTTCGATATTTCTTACGTATTGAGGTAACACAATCCAACAATAGTATTACTATATCTCAAAGGAAGTATGCATTGGATATTTTGGAGGAAACTGAGTTGATGAATTCAAAACCTGTTGACACACCCATGGATCCTAATACCAAACTCCTACCAAATTAGGGGGAGCCTATGTCAGATTCCGAGCAATATAGAACGTTAGTTAGGAAATTGAATTATCTTACAGTTACTCGTCTTGACATTTCTTTTCCAATCAGTGTGGTAAGCCAATTTCTTAAGTCCTCATGTGAAGATCATTGGAACGCAGTCATTCGTATATTAAAGTACATTAAAAGATCTCTTGAAAAAGGGTTGTTATATGGTTCCAATAACCATACAAGAGTGGTTTGTTATTCAGATGCTGATTGGACAAGGTCTCTTTCTGATAGAAGGTCTACATCCGAATATTGTATCATCATTGGTGGTAACTTGATCTCTTCGAAAAGCACGAAACAAAGTGATTCTCCTCTTTTATTGGTCCATTGGGCCTTACATGTTGAAGCGATGGGGCTATCCTACACATGGAAATTGCTATCTCCAAGAGATGGACTATATGAACTTTGGATTAGATGTGACTACTGATCATTCAAGCTTTTCATAATATTAATTTGATTCCATGGCAAATTAGATATTTAGCTTAATTGTACGGAGAACAATATACATATGCTTCTACATTTTACCTATATCTATATGGGGAGGATAACCAGTTTATTGATAAGCTTGTTGCTTATGGTACTGGATCTCGGGGTTTCATTTGGTGATATAATGTTCTTGGATTTCTAAATCTAGAGTCTTTTAGAGATAGGTTTTCTCTACCTTGCTTAGGTTTTGATTTGGTCCCCCAACTTCTTTTGTATTGCTTTTCTTTTTTTTCAATGATATTCTAGGGTGCTGCAAATGATTGATGTTATTTGTGGTGTCAAGATAGTTGGGATGACAAACAACAAAGTGATGCTACCTTTTTTAGTTCGATAAATTGAAAAAATAATTTCTTTTAAATTTAATGGTTAATGGGTGCTGATAGATTTTTCTCAACCTGTCAAAAGGGGAAAAATTTTGCACTCCAAGAGGGTGTACTCCTTCCATTAAAAAACTGACATGGCTGGTATGTTTTTACTATTTTAAGTTTTTTGAGATAAAAACAGAAACATGTTTAGTTAAGAATAATTACTACCATAGGAGTGAGTACTGTAGGAGTACATAAAATTTATTCTACTCAAGGTATTTTTTAGTTCATTCCCAGTGTTTTGAGGAGTGATCAAAGTTCATGTTGTATAAGGAAATGTTCATTGGAATGATTGGATAGTCTAAATAAGTAGAGCATGGTAAGTAGAAAATGTTATTATAGTTTCTCTTCCTTTTCCCCTACCAAATAACAAATAACAAAGAAAAGCTTACCAGCAGTTCGCTTTAAAGCTAATGTTGTGATTGCCCATGAAATATTCTTTAGCTTGACTCTTGGCTCCTGACAATTTGGGAAACGTAATTAAACAATAGAACTTAACAAAACTCAAATGACACATATTTCTACTGTAGACTACTTTTATAGCTGATAGGTGTAAAATAAGGAAAACCTGCATAACAAGTTTTTGATCATCATCACTTTCTTCATCTGATGTTGACGAATCAGCAGTAATTGCATCATAAAACTCATCCTGCATTTCATCCTCACATTCAGCACTAGAAATAGAAGCATCAGAGATTTTGGAATGAACAACTGTGGTGGCATTTTCATGGTGGAGTGCAGGATTGGCAGCAATGTATTCCTTCAGACCTGACCCATTATTTAGAAACATATATATTAAATGCCTCCAGAATGGTATTCACATGCAATTTGCATGAGAAAAAAAAAAAGCCACACCAACAATGAATCATGAGAAACTTCCTTATTTTGTTTTGAAATATAATATATTACTTTATAGAAGCAACAGAATTACTTTTGTAAATATAGCTATTTGGGTTTAGAGCAAATAATAATGCTAATTCCATAGTTTGTTGTTTCTACTTTGTTTGGTTGTTTGAAGGAGGAAAATTTGTTACAGGTGGAAACTTTGCTGTTCAGGACAGTACCAGAATAATTAGTTGAAATTAATTGTTTGTCAGTATTCAAACTCATGAGGTCAACAGTATCTTCCTGTTAGTTAATGATTTAGTTTACAAACATTTGATAATTAATAAATTTGTGGAGTTCAATCTAATCTAATAGCTTTGTCACATGACAAATAATTTATGGACTCCAGCCTGAATGGTTTCAAAGGTCATAGCGGTCATAGCTTCCGTGTTGAACAGTACGCTTGCATGCTGAAATTTAGATAAAATAGAGCTTTCACTTTCTTCCTCTCTGGTGTGATTCCAAATTCTTAAGGTATTACCAAAATGGGATCAGATCTCAACTAATCAGATTCATTCCTAACCAGAAATTAATATCCCAACCCGGTATTTTCTTCTCGCTGAATCTCATCCTACACTATCAAAAAGGAAGCTTTTCCTCCATCCCTCCCATACTTTTTCTTGTCCTGATTCTGCCAAATACCCCCTAATCAAAAGAAAGAAATAACGTCGGAAACTGGTCATTTCTGTCAGAATAATGTCTTCTGTATCATGTTACAATTAGCAGGCCAGCTTTTCTCACTGCTCAAGATAGAATTCAGAACCACATCAAAAGAAACCTATTTAAACTACCAAGATGACTACAAGCAAGAGCTTACATAACAAAATTTTGAAAATCTCAACTCAAGTGCCAGTCATTCTAGAAATTCAGAGAAATATATAAGATAAAAACAATGGTGCAAATACTTTACCTGCCACTTGGAACAATAATGCATGAGGAATACTCCTCTGAAATTTTGAGCTCTGGTGATTCTTCCATCGACACCAGGATGAAGTGTTTATCTCTAAAGTGTGCGTCACTAAACATCTTGGACTATTTGATGGCACAGATGTGTTCAAATTTCTAATCTCCCATGAAGATGCTGCAGACCAAATGCAACACATAAGATGATAAAACTAGTCAATGCTGAAAAATACGTCAGTGGTCATATTTTCTTTCTTTTGATCAGTTGCTAGAGTCTAAAATTAAAGTAAGAGAAATGATTCCCATCATATAGAAATCAATATACCCTCCAGTGAGAAATTAATGTGGATACCACTAAATACTACCAAGCACCACTTATCAATTCCAAGGATTTAATGCAAAAGATTCTCTCTTACGATTAACTTTTGCACGTCGATATCCATGTATTGGGGGCTTTTTCTTGTGTATAGCTGGACATTGCAAGATAGCTGCAAGAATTAAATATATAAAATATTTCAGCATGTATTTTTCCGAGTATGTTTAAAAAATACAACATGGTGATCATCTAAATCAAGGTCAGGAAAACTGCCATAACATGTATTGGGAGCACAATTTTCATTGGATTAGTAGTATGTATACGCTTTATCTTCAGCAATTAAATGAAATGCACAATACTACTATGATAGCCATGAAAGTAAATTAACTAATTCTTGACGGTTACAAAAGGTCCAAACAAGAAATCACTACAATCATATTCTTACTATATGTTCCATCTTGTCCACGAAACCATTGTCTAGAGAAGACAAAATCCTGCTTTGAGTGCCACCTGGATTAAAAGTTAATTCAGTGAACATTATAAATGTAAATAATGATTAAGTAAGAATAATTTTAATAAAACTTGCTTTTCTATTCATTGATGAAAAATAAAAATTATAACGCCATTGGGGAGAAGAGAGAGAGATGACATGAAACTGTAGATAATTGATAACTAAAATTTCGTCACTAACAACTATATAATGGGCTGACACACACCCAAAAAGTTAGCTAGTCCTATAATAGAAGAATTAGCAGAATGAAAGCCCAAGACAATAGGAAAACCAAATTAGCTAGGCTCACAAATCTTTAATATTTAAAAAATCAACACAAATGATAAATCTCTATCATTGAAAAATTCACACAAATTAGATAGCACATGTCTATGAAGAATTTAGCAGAATAAAAACCAAAGTCAACAGGGAAATCTATTAGCTAAGCATAGAAATCTTCACCATGGAAAAAAATCCACACAAATGAGAAATCTTTGTTACTGAAAAAATTCACACAATAATGAAATTTACAGCACAGAGCATATATTACAGTAATCCAATCCCTACAATGCTATAACTTTTCAAATTTGAAAATATTAACATCAATAGATTACCGAGATAGATACTTAGAATCATATGTCCCATAAACAACATCGTAGTGCCCATCGTAAGAATCTACAAGTTCCAAGTCACATATCAACGTATCCCACCTGCAAAAATAAACATAAATGAGACTAATTTCCTCAATATGTTATCAAGACAGTTAAGCACCTTTTATAGGAAACTTACTCGTATCTTTTCTGTTGGTCAGTGCTCAAAATAACTTCAAAAACAGTATCTGCAGTTGCATCAATAACACCAACAGACTTCGCAAGGACAGTCTTACCATTCTACAAAGCACCAAAAATGCCAAATCAGAAATAAGAGTTATTTATCTGTCCTGTCATAGTGAACCAAAGCACCAATCTCAATTGCTGTAAATGTAACATAAAATAGGACAGAAGCTACACAAGGAGCATATGACAAGATTTTACATATTAACAAAACTAGTGAATCCGTCAACAAGATGATTCATTAGCATAAAAAGAAAAAGTTTTGGGTTAGAAAGATGTATCAAGGTGTTTATTGACAGAACTTTCTTATTGATGTTAGCCATTTAGGTCATATAATGGACAGCATTGCAGATAAACCAACCTTCTGAAAATATAATGGCATTACTCATACAGGTGCGAGCAGATACTAGTATACCACTACTCAGAACCTCTCAATGTAAGACACAAATTCATAATAGGAAGAACACATGCAAACTATTCCAGAAGCAAAGCAAATGGAGTCTCAAAATAAATAAATAAATAACACTTTTTGCCTTAAGCAATATCCATATATTCCTTTTTTATTCATAAGGTCTATTTGATTTTGTAAAATGAGTCAATAAAGTTGTTCCTGACAACTAGTAATCAATGTTGAAACTATAAGCAACGGATGCAGGTACACACATACACTCATGCACTAATGTATTAAATAAGTCTAGGATACAGTAGCTTCAATTTATCCCTAGCCTTTTTTGCTGTGCTGCTAGCTCTGCACTGTATTTTCAGTTAGTCATTAGTTTCTATAGAGATTTTCAAGTCTCTGATAACACAACAGTAACAAATAGTAATTGATTCTGTTTTATCAGTTACCCTTCCTTTCCTATATATATTTGCTTTCCTTTGTATAGATTAAGTGACTATTCTTTAAATTGACAATAATCAGATATATATTACATGGTAATCAGAGTTGATACCGTGGCCTCTGAAAATTCTTCTTTTGCCCACAACTCTGACACCTCCATGTTACTTCCTCTTACCACCCTCACACTTTCAACATGTCGATCTCTCTCAAGCTTACAACTGAAAATTTCTTGATCTGGCCACAAGTGCTTGCCACAATCAAAGGACTGCAACTTTTCAAGTTCTTGGACGGTCAAGAAACTCCACCAAAATACCTCAATCCTGATGACACTCTTCACATTATTAATCCTGGTTATCTCTAATATGAGCAACAAAATCAACTCTTGGTTGTTTGACTTCTTGCGTCTATGGAAACATCTGTTCTCACCACTGCATCTCAAATCTGGAATAAGCAGCATATTTATCACGCATCCCACTCAAGAGCCAAGGTAAAATCCTTAAAGATTCAACTTCGTACACCTAAAAAGGACAGAACTGATGCCACCTATCTTCTTGATATCAAGAAGATTGTTGATACCCTGGCAGCCATTGAATTGAAGCCATTCTTTCTGGCCTCTCGGAGACTACGGAAGTTTTGTTATTTCCATCCTCACACACCTTGACCCTTATACCATTGAAGAAATAGAGGCCTTACTTTTGTCCCAAGAAGAAAGTTTGGAGAAATACAAAATCATTGACTATGCTGTCATCAACATAACAGTTATCTCTGGTCCTAATAACTCCTACATAAACAAAAGTTCTCAATACTCCCTAAGGAACAACAGATCCACCAACCACAATAATTCTTCTTTCAAGAGAATCAACGATCAACAACACAAAGAACTTTACAAGAAACTCTTGGTAACAACAAAAATCACAGTGTCAAATTTGCAACAAGTTTGGTCAAACTGCCACAACTTGTTGGCAAAGGTTTGAACATGACTTTCAACCTTCCATCTCTGTTAACCAATCTCAGTTTTGTTCATCAGAAATTCAAGATGATACTCCTTCAATTCTTCTGCTCTAAGTAATCCTTTGTGGTACCCAGATAGTGGTGCCACACATGACTCAAATAATTTTACGACCCAGAATTCCTACACTGGAAATGAAAAGGTCAAACTAGGTAATGGGATGGGTATGCCTATCTCTCACATTGGCTCTACTGTTTTTCACATCCCCCACACACAAATATTTTTTCTTTAGAAAATATTTGGCATGTTCCTCATATTTCCAAGAATTTAATTAGTGTTTCTAGATTTGTCCAAGATAATCAAGTATATTTTGAATTTCACTCTAATGCCTGTTAAAACTCAGGACACAAACCAGATCATCCTTAAAGGCTTCCTTAAACACGGCTTATATGTTTTTTGCCCCGTTCGCTCTTCTTCTATTATCAATGTTAATCATACTTCTATAAATTTTGTAGTTTTTTTGTGGCATTCTCGTCTTGGTCATGCTTCTTATCAAACTGTTCAAAGAATTTTAAAGCATAACAATATTCATGCTGTCAACACTAAAGCTTTTTCCACTGTTTTCTGTGACGTGTTCAAGCCAAAATGCATCAGCTTCCTTTATCTGAATCTGATACGTCCTTTAGAAATGATTTACACTGACATATGGGGACCTGCTCCTATGCCTACCTCTAATGGTGCCAAATATTACATAACCTTTTTAGATGCTTACTTTAAATTTGTGTGGATTTATCTTCTTCATTCCAAATCTCAAGTTTCTAGTATATTCAATCTCTTTAAAACCTTTGCAAAAAATCAAACAAATCACAAATTAAAGGCCATTCAAACTAATAATGCTAAGGGTTTTTTACATAACAGTATTGATCTTCTCTATCTTATAGTCTCAATTATATGTGTGTGTATCAGAACCTTGTGATGTCATTCACTCTCTTTTCTTTCTCATCTAAACTCCATCAAGTGACTTATGCTGCTAAGCTTTGAAGGAAAATATCAACAAAGAAACAAGTGTTGGATAATAAATTAATCACCAATGAGACAAGTGTTATACTATTACAACTCATGTTAGAATAACATAATGAATGAAAAGCTAACTAATTTTCAAGAAATAAATTAATAATCAGTATTGCCCAAGTCCTCCCCTGCCCAAAGAAGTGAATTGTATAAGGATAGATTCAGAAACCTTGTGATCAGAAACATCCTCAAAAATTCTAATACCTGAAATCACAAACAAAAGAAACATCTAGATATATAAGGATAGATTTAACTAAAACTTTTTCTAATGAAGCCGATATAAATAAGTATTACAAGTGGAAAAAACCATAAGTGAAAGCATATTTGTTTGTATGAAGAGTTTGACAATCAAATCATTCAAACAAAGAGTAACGTGTACAACATTACTCAAGTTGTTTTACCCCAAATAAACCAATGATTTTTTCCTTTTGTAGAGTTACTTTTACAATTCTTTCACTTTTCCCTACTAAATGAAATATTCCTATATGGCAACAGACTGCAAGACCGAGGGTTATACCCTCCAAAGCGATGCAAAATGATTTGATTACCACAATCTGATCCCCATTCCACCCTCTATTCAAACTCAGAAGTAGATGTTATCATTAAAGAAGGGCTTTTAGTTACATTTTTAACCACGAGTTACTCAATAGCGTGTGTTTAGTGTGGTTCTGGATCAAATATTAACTCAAGAAATCACAAAAAGGTGGAAGTGTATTAGGCTACTGAGCATAAGCTTATTGGTTATTAGGCTACTGAAAGAAAACAAGACAGCATTGCAATAGGCTACAAAATAATGCAAAACAGAAGAAAAGTACCAGCCAAAGTAAAAATGCATTTCCATTGATGTGCTTCAACTGCATCGCCTCCATCACCTTCAAACCCGTCTGTTCTAGACAACTTTGATGATTGTCGTAACAATTTTTCAGGGCCTTTTAAAAAGAAAACAGTAAATTAGCTAGTAATATAAAGAGAGAAACATACAAGATATAGAATGCTAATGTATTATGTAGCAACCCCTCCATAATTATAGAAATTAGAAAAGAAACACGGGATTCCTTGCAAAAATAATGTCATCACTGATTTAGAATCATACTTACTGTCACCCCCCACAATATTCAATGCAAATCAATACTGTCAAATTTTACTGCTTTTGAAATAGGAATAATATGGAGTGCTTTATGTCAATGGGATTAACTAAATCCGTGATTTATTTCTTCTTTATTAATTCCTCTATAGTTTCTCTACAATATTTACTTGAACAGATATGCACAACTTTCTACTCAAAAGTTTCTTTCTGTTTTAAAAATGGTTTACAGGATACTTTTGTCATTTTTTTATCCTCTTCAAGCAGCTATTCAGTTAGAAAAGGTGATTTGTGCTAGGATCTCTCCAATCTATCTTCTCAGATTTCAGCTTCATCGTCCTTTATTGGTGATTTTAATGTTGTGCCTGGGAGGGAGTCATTATAGAGGTAAAAGTTATCCTTCTCTTTTGGCTTGCATGGAGTTCCAGGATTAGGTTGATCAGAATTCTCTAATTAACTTGCCTTCATCTGACAGTCAGTTTACTTGGACCAATGGCCACTTTGAGGATTCTAGATCTGGTAAGAGGTTGGATACGGATGTTTGTAATACTTATTGAATAATTTTTTGATCTTCAGTCTCATGAAGAAAGTAAATCACAAATTTTAACTTGCGTAAAGGGATAAAGGGAGACCAAGAAGGACATTGGAAGAAATTTTTGAAATGGATCTCGTAAAGAATAATTTTCTTAACATTTTGGTTCCATGTAGCTAATCTCACCTAGTGAGAGAGATAAGGCTATTGTTGTTCTGAAATATGAAAGATGCCCTATTGTACTCCCCAAGAAGCATAATAGGTAGAATATGTCATCCAATAAAATCAATTAAGCATGTTAATGCCTCAAAAGCACTCCACGATGAATATAATGATTGAATTTTTTTTTGGTACCTTGGCCAATTCTTATGAGCTTCCTCAAACCATGGGCATATCGCCTCACTCTAGGTCGATGTCCTTCAAGATTGATCCTTCCATGACATAAAGAGCAATTATATGTTAATTTGTGTAAAATTATCTAATAGAAGGAAAGTATCTAAGACAGAACATAACACTTAACTACACTCACATAAACTGTGCAGGTCTTTCATTAAGCATAACTCTCATATATATAACATAAACAGTAATACCTAACTCTAAGCAGTATTTCTTGAAAGTATTTAGAAAAATAATGGAAAAAAAAAGAAGAGCACATATGATTTCAAGAACCAAAAGCATTGAATCCCCTGCCATTATGTATGATATAACACAATTAGTCAGAGTGGCCAACAAGACAATTAAAATAATGATGTTATTCTACGAGACTTAAATGTACAAATGCATTTCAAAAGGGGGAACATACTCGTTCTCCATGTTGTTCAGTTTGTCTCTAGCACTAATTCCTTTTGACAGCTCAAGCTCAGCCTACAAAGGGCATATATCCAGTAAATTAAAATTTATCACAAATTATGGAAAGTGACATAAAACTTTCACATCCCAATTATTTCAGATAGCAAACAATAACTCCCGTCTTCTTTACATTAAAGGGAAACATGTTCGAAATTTTACAGAAAAAAAAAAAAGAAACTTCATATCGAAGTCTCCTGCCCCAGAAATAAACTTTCAATCTCAATCAGACTTTGGTTTTAACAATACTTACTCAAACCAATCACAAAACGCAATGCTCAAGTTCTAAACACAAACCTCCCGTTATTGTTTCATACCTGTTGCTTAGCCTGATCAAATGCTTCCATCCATCCCCTGGCCTCCCCAGCTGTAGCGCAAGCAATCTTGAAGAAAATGAACATGCAAAAGAAACTTATATTATACTACAAAAAGACAGAAAAAAGTATAACACCCATGCCATGAGGGAGCTCATTACTGCAATACATACATAAATTTGCATTCCAGTGCAATTGTTGAATCAAAAAAACTCTTAGAAAGTGGATTTAGATTTATAAAGTGAAGTTTACAACTACTTACATATTATAATTTGATCCTATCTCTATAAGATGTGGGAGCCCCACACACGATAACTTAACATCTTGCATGTGGGACTATATATATATATTAGAGTGACCTATTAATAGGTGAGACGATAGGTTTATGTGATGGAAGTCTAATTCTAAGAACTTGATTAAGCATTTTGATGACACTACCCACAACAAGTGTGGTAACACATGCTTACGACAAAATTAAGGGAAAAGTCCGAATAGGGGACTCCAGTTAAAAACATTTATTATGAAAGAAAAATGAAAACTTGAAGAACTACTTTTATCATGGGGTTCATGCTCTGTTGAATTCCACATCATTAAATTGCATGCGGGGGATTTGGCACTTTATTTTTTGGTAAGATCACAAGGTGTGGAACCAATCCTCTCCCACTCAGGTGTTGGCTTGGCCTGAACCACAATTTGCTTCAAGTGAGTTCAGAACCCTGTACTCTAGGCAAAAAAGTTACTGCAAGCAAAAGTTTGTTAATACGGAGCTCAGGTTGAGAACTGAGTCACGATTCATGGTCTTAGGATCTTGCAATCTTTTTTGCGTGTACAATGAAGGCTATGAGATTATGAACTACAACGGTATGCAAACTACCCAACCTCCTACCACTAGGTGGATCCTGGTGGGTTTCTTGCAATTATTGCTTGTTCAGGCATTAATGAATTACTACACTAACATGATACCTGAAAAGTGTAACGAGAGGAAAAAATTTACATCAATCTTGGTTAGAAAAAATGAAAAAACGTATTACACACATTGCGCTTCCGCTTAGAAAGGTGTGTTCTGTTTTACTGTTTTTCTTTTCAAAAAAAAAAAAACTTGAAAGCAACAAAAATTATGTTTTGTAATTTGATATAGAAACATATGATGTGCAGCGTTTACAATCTACAGAAGATGGAAGTTTGTCCTTCTTTTTTATACTCAGCAGAGTATTATAATAAGTTACAAGATCAATCATGAATTCTTCCTAAGCTGTTATACATGTTAAAAATCTTGCATCGCATGCACACAGATGTACTTATCAATCACTACCAATCATCACCAATTATTTGAATAAGCAATTCAAAAACAGAACTTACATCTCCTTTTTTGGTCTCATCTAATCGATTGTAAAACCGTAAAACATAAAGATCCTGGGGAAGAAAACAAAAAACATTTAGCTCCCATCAGATTTCGAACGTAACAAGCCATGCATGTACACTCAAATCTTGAGATTTTTATACGTCAAAGGGAGAATATTCCATTAAAATTAATGCATGATCAGTTTAATTTCATAACTACAAGTAGTATTTTACCCCATTGTTGACCTTTCGACGACCTAGCTCCTCCACCATTAGCGTGGGTCCAACAACTCCCCGCCTAATTGGTTTCTGCAACGAGGAAACTTTTATCTTTAACAAATTTATTGTTGAAAAAACAGAGATAAAAGTTCCTCATCAGAACGAGAGAAAGAGAGAGAAAGGGATAAAAGCCAAGGTGAAAGATGATTGAAACGGCGATATTACCCACATTTAAAAAACAAATAGTAAATAAAATTATTAAAAAACTATTGAAACAAACTAGTATGTACGCTCAATGAAATATGACTATTAATGAACCAAAATAAATATTTTCTTTTATACACAAAAATGTAAGGAATGGCAACGACCCTGCTTAGCCTTTAGTATTTCATTTTGCCAGTTGAGTCTTCCTTCTCTCTATTGAGCCTTCTTAAAATTGTCATTTATCTGTTTTACTTGTAATGTTGAAGAGTACTAGTTCTAATCATGATTTCGGTTTAGGTTATATCTAGATTAGTGGCAGACATTGGAATGAAATAGATCAGAGATTGCTTTCCATGGTTTGAAAAAATGAAAATGGACTACAACTTTTTAATTCGAACAGTATCTTTATTTTATACATATATTCTTAAAAAAACTGATGATTAGGTGAAAATTTGAAAGATAAAACAGTCATTTTATAATCTAAAAAAATTGGAGAACGAAAATAATGGAACGTCTTCCGCTTCCATTCCATCCCTCTCCATTCCACGGACCTAAGATAGAGCAATGCTACAAAACAAACGACACTAAAAGGCATTCGATGAAAATCGAGCAAATTCGACATGAAATTATCTCTAGTGGTAATAATAAGCCAAACACAGCATCCATTAACCTGCGATCCCTATTTCCAATTACTATCGAGTTTCAGGAAACCGAACGTAGCATAGCGCAATCCACAATCACATATCACGGCGGTAAATAAAATATGTATTTGAATCAACATTCGTACTTAATTAATATCTCCATTCCACAATCTAAACTATAAATTAATCCATCAAACTACAAAACTCCTGATTCTTCATCCTAAAACGACTCTCAATTTGAAATCATCAGCAGCAACATTACTCGTATCGAGCTTCAATAAACTGATTCCTATTTCCAGTGTACTCGAAAGAAAAAAGAGAGCAAATAGAGTACTTCGTTTTGATCGAAAAAGTTAAAGAAGGTTTGAAGAAAAGGAGAGGAATCATACGATGCCAGGGTTCTCGTGAGGATCACGCTTGTACATGGCGACATACTTTCCCCTAATGAAGAGGAACCGGAGATGACAGTACTCGTGGCCAATGGAATTGACTCCCAAGTGATAAACCCAACCAGAGTACTCAAATATCCCTCCTCCTCCTCCTCCGCTGTCATCGCTCCGCTCCGAACCTCCGCTCCCGGACTTGTTCAGCTCCGAAGCTGTTGCTACAGCGTCCATCTCACGCTGCTGCACCACACACGTGATCTCCCTCGGTATCTCGGATTCTTCTCACTTGTTTCGTTATCGTTATTACGTGCCTTAATGTCTCCAGTTAAGAGATTAATCATACAGTTGGTTTTCGTTGTGACACGCGCCCAATGTTGGGTAGGCTGGTGGGGCCCAGTTTACGTTGGGGATGGTGAGGTACGAGCTGGTAATAGGTTGAGCTGACCGTCAAACTTTTGTCATTATGCGACGCCAAGCCAACGCGCTGCACCACGCGCCATTGCCAGTTCGAGAACGCCTCTTGCCACTCACAATCTGCCACCTGTAATTTTTCCCTTTTTAGAATTTTCTAACTTTTTATTGGCTTTTCTTCTCTATTTGTCTGCTACTACTTTATTACGTCTGAGTGAGTTCAAAAAGTAAAATAAATATACTTATCATAAACTTCTTCATTAAGGAATGTTTATTATGCCAAGGATGTTTTCAAAAATACGACCAAAGTATGGAGTTAAAGCTAGGTTGTTTAGTTCAAATTTTTTTTCTAAAAATAGTCAAACTTGTTACTTTTTTTTCCTTGCCAAACAGAGAATTGAATTGTATCTTTTACATTTATAAATATACTCTTAAATTAATTATAAAATCAATAAGGTTTTAAAATTACACATTTTTACTCATAGATTTCATTATCTTCGTTCCATTATATATTTATAGATGACACATAGATCTATATTATAAAAAGTATTAATCAAGAGATATATATTGATGTCTTATAAAATATTTATATTAAGTATATTATATTAGAGACATACACCTGAGTTATAATATGTCTTTTATATTTATATTCTTGGACTTGATTAGTCACAATAAATTTAAAATATTTATATTCAATGTGTTCTTAAGTTCTTATTCACTTTTCAAACATAAGTGGTAAGTGTTATGATAAACTCCCATTCAACTTTAAAGAAATTCAAATACTTAACTTTATATTCAAATTCAACTATCTAAAAAAATAATGTCCAAACTCAATGTAGCACTTACTTCAAACTCTAAAATCAAACAATACAAAACTAAATATTTTACATTTTCAAACAAATTTCAATGGAGTTATCACTTAATTATTAAAATTAACTTAACAATCATTTTCAATTTATTTACAGAATGCAAAATGCATATAATTTCTTTTACCTAGAAAATTGTTCGAAGTACGATTAACACCACCAATTATTAGAAAAAAAATCAAATTTTTAGATCTGAACTACATAGTTAAGCACTATCAAATTTCAACTTCGAAATATTCATTTTACTCGACTAACCAAACTAAGACAGATATCAAACACGAGCAAGAAAAGTTAAAAAAAATAATAAAAAAATAAAATAAAATAAAATAAATCTTTAAAACTATTTCAATTAGCATAAGGTAGAGTTGGATCTTGAAAAAAAAGTTAAAAGAAAAAAAAATGTTGGAAAGGTAGAGATTGGTCTTAAGAAAAAAGAGTTAAAGTTAAGAAAGAAAAGAAGGTGTTGGAAGAAAGAAGAAAAAAAGTAAGAGAGGAGAAAAAAAAGGATTAAGAGTAAAAAGATAAGAAAGGCATTGAAGGAAAGAAGAAAAAGCCAAGGAGAAAAAGGAATTCACGAACTAAAGAAAAAGAAACACAGAATTCTACACTTGTGAATTTAAAAGTAAATAAATTTTTTATATGATTCTAAAAAAATTAATATAATATATTCTCAATAATATTGAAAATTGCATAAATGTTTAATTATAATTATTTACTATTATTCCAAAAAAGTATTTATAAATTGGGAGGGATATAGATGTTAAATTAATATTTAAAAATTTGTAAATAATATGATAAAACAAAGAAAATAGTACACTTTCAATATTGACTATTAATATTTATTTACATTAAATATGAACAAAGTAAAGAGTTGATTTGGGAATCAGAGAAAAAAATTAGGAAGTAAATTAATTAAAAAACAAAGGCCATATTTGTTAATAAAGTATGATATATTAGACTATTTTCTTTAATTTTTTGAAAAATGAAAATTTTATAATATGAGGTATTGTTGTAAGTTTTAAAATAATTGCAAAATTTAATATAATTGTAGAAAATAGTTTAATATAATTTATTATATATAACATTGAAAGTTTCATATATATATATATATATATATATATATATATATATATATATATATATATATATATATATATATATATATATATAT